>Ga0255422_1280_pt1 | contig 10124 bp, 9 predicted proteins | sample ANMaggSeSYBR02D3_FD_182631 | JGI IMG/M metagenome (GOLD analysis project Ga0255422, IMG submission 182631) | Sediment cell enrichment communities from methane seep in Santa Monica Basin, California, United Staets - ANME aggregate JGI... | ecosystem: Environmental > Aquatic > Marine > Cold seeps >... | reverse complement strand
ATGCTGTTGAGTAATCCAAACTGGGATGGTGTTTTTAGAACATCTCTTGATTTTGCTCCTGCTAAAAGACCTGTTTTGGATATAATCGGAAACTTACTGAGTCGTCCAATACTGAATAAGCTCACACCTCGTCTAGGTTGGTTAAAAGATACAGAGGACTATTATGATGGAATAGTAGGTTCCTCTTTTCTTAGCGCACTTGGCACAGTGGAAGTTACTGGTTTTGACATTGATGAATCTATAGGAAATATTCATTCTTGTGGATTGATTACTGCTGCATGTCTTCCTGCGTATAAATATTTACATCTAACTATGGTTAGACACGGTTCACCCTTCCAAATTATTGATCCGTGGGGGACATCATGGTACAGTAGTTTCTGGGAGGCTACCATACCCCGTGATATGGCTCTAGGTGATACTATTGGTGAGGCGTATGTAAAGGGTATGGGTCACGTAGGCATCTTATATATTACAGATCCACCTCAATGGTGGTGGGATAAAGCCGAAAATGTTTGTTACTTTGGCGATCCGGATCTTCGTGCGTTTATCCCAAGTACTGAATATAGTGATAATAACCATTGGGAAAGGGATGATGTACAACCAATCAGATACGATGAAGAACTGACAATTAATGGTCATATGCCATATGGTGCATCTGATTATCCGCATGAAAAAGAACATTTAACATTTTTGCAACGATACTCACTAATAATTGCATTCGCAGTTATCGTATCCGTATTGATTAGTATAATCTTATTTTTATTAAGGCACAAACGAAGAGAAAATAAAAAGTAGCGATGGGGTGATAAGGCAGTTATAATGAATATGTAGAAAGTGTTAATCATAGTAGTTATGCTCTAAATGTTGTGTTTATTTTTTTCAAAACATTTAAATTAATATATTATATTACCTTTTTCATAAAAAATTATATTTTTAAGGAAAAGGGGGAAGAAACTATGGACAAACGATTATTTAGAATTGGATTGGTTATGGGGGTAGTAATATTATTTATGGGGGCGAGTATTGGTCAATCAACTGTAGATATTGGAGAAAAATACATATCAAAAGATGCAATGAAATTTTGTGAAACGTATAAATCTGGAAATAATAAGCCTAGAATTATAAATCCCTATCCTAAAGACGGATCAGAAAATATTTCAGTTGCAGGAACACCGATAAATGTAGAAATATATGATGATGATAATGATAAAATGAGATCAGAAATATGGTCTAACTTTACAGGCAAATGGGTGAAATATGCAGGATGGGATCTATCAGATGATTACAGTACTCAGTTTTTGGTGGATTACAATGGTGATGATAAATGGAATGATGTGGATTGGAACCATTATGCTTCTAGTGAAGGCAATCTAGAAAGTGGGCGATATGGGTTTTTTGAAAACAGATCAGTAACTGAGGATTGGAAAATGACTTTGTCTGGAACTAAATATTACTGGTCTGTAAATGTCACAGATGGCATTGAATGGACAAATAAGACATACCATTTTACTACGGAAATTATGACAATTTATGTTGATGACGGTTATGACAATTCCACCCCTGGTTGGAATGTCACTCATTTTAATAAAATTCAGGATGGTATGCATGCGGCAAGTGAGAATGATATCGTTTTTGTTTACAGTGGCAGATATGAAGAATATGTAACTTTAGAAAAACCAATACGTTTAATTGGTGAAAATAGAGAGTCAACGTTCATTACTGGAAAATATGAAGAGGAGCCAGATGGTCAAAAAGAAGAATATGTTGTTCTAATAACAGCAGAAATGGCGGAATTTAGTGGATTTACTGTCGTGGGGGAAGGATTTGAAAGAGATGGGACTGTGAAAGGGATTGATTTAGGTAATATGAGAAATACTGTCTCAAGAAATTGCATCACAGAATGTATATACGGCATAGCTGCAATAAATAAGGAACATAATGTTGGCGTTAGAAACAACTTCATTTATGGTAATAAAATATATAATTGCCAGATGGCTGGAGTGTATTTGGAGAAATCACATGACAATACCATTTCTCTTAACACTTTTAAAAAAATCGATTGCGGAAATCAAGGTGCTGCTATCCACTTAGTGCAATCCAATGCCAATAACATCGTTGAAAACTTCATCGAAGACTGCAAGATTGGAATAGGTCTGGAAGGTACACTTTCACAAAACAACATTGTTAACCATAACAAGATTAGTAGCACTCAAACTAATGTTCTATTAAAAGGGGCAGGTATAAGAAATATTATAACAACAAACGATTTGCTATATCCCCATAAAAGACCTGAATGGGGTTATATTTATATTGAAAACACAAGAGATACTACAGTTATCGGCAACTATTACGAAGGCCATAGACTCCCATTTAAATTTATACCTTGGTATGCGAGCTTTGGAAAATTACGAGTTAGGCGAATGATACCTATTGTCGACCTTGCTGCTACAAATATACCAAATTTTAAAGAATGAGAAATTGTAGGTGACAGTAGTGATATATATTGGAAAAAAAATAACGGGTTTCAGTACCATTATAGTTATATTTTTGATGTTTTCCTCAGTGTCTATTATACCAAATGTACTTAGCGAACCATTAATGAAAAATTTGAAGATAATTGGAGAATGTTATGATGTGATAGATAGGAACCATAGTAATTTGCATGAATCTGATAGCTTTTTTGAAGGTGATTCCACGGAATCGAGTGCAAATCCCAGTAAATTAATGAAAAAATGCATATTACGGATTCTTGCAAATGATATAATTTTTTTCCCCAAAGAGTCCAAACACAAAAAACTCAACACTAATTTCAATTCTCCTATTTGGAAGAAACTTGGAAATAATACAGCGACTAATAATATAGTGGATGTTGGAACAAAAATTAAAACATATCTATCGAATGTATCTGTTAGGGAGAAAGCTTTAAATGAAATTCATCGCTTGGTGGAACCAGAAGGCATTATCGGTGGAGCCTTAGGTTTAATCATAGGATTAATACTGTGGTTGGTTGCAATTTGCGTTGCCATTCCAATATCTTTTGTCTTATTTGCAGTTACAGCTGTACTTTTAATATTTGTAGAAATTCTTTGGGCTGCAGGTCTGCCAGAATTTGCTTTTGTTGTTTTATTGATAGCCACGATACCTCTGAATTTAGGGATATTATCTGGATTTACCGGAGTTTTCTTCCCACTTGTTTTCATGTTTATCGGTCTTTTTTGATTTCAAAATCCGTGACTCAGGAAATACCTTGCGCTAACAAACCGCGATAGCAAAACGCTGAGGAGTAGGTATTAATATTGTTACCATTCTTGTTCAAAATAATCAAGTCTCATTCTACTCCAGTCATCATAATCTTTGATTATACGTGAGCCATCAGAATAATCTACAGTATAATACATGTATCCATAGTTCATACAGCTTTTATAAGGCCGGTTAAGCCACCATCCCAGTTGCCATGGATACATACTATTCCTGTTATGCCCAGGTATCGGCCAGAATCCTAGGGTATGACCTGTTTCATGCATATATGCACTAGCATAAACAGTATCTCTATCTAGTAACGGTTCACTTGCCTTTTTCTCATGACCTGTACTTGATATTTGAAAAGCATTAGCACGGAACATATAACCAGCTGCACTTTCTGAACTATAAACAACTACGCCGTAATGAAAAACTCCACGTCGCCAATTATCTTTGTCACCATGGAGGAAATAATCCTGATATATATTGTTAAATCCTCGACGATTAATTTGATTATTGAATGGTATCATATCTGAGCCTGATTCATCCCAGCTACCATCATCAAGATGATAGACTACATTTTGTCTATTATAGGCTGTGTAAAGCAACTCTTTTGCCCCCTCAGGCAACAGACTTTTTTCTCCTTCGGGACTTTCCTCCATCTGGTCAAGTTCAACAAAAAGATCCTCTCTGAACGGATCTGAAAACTGTTCTGAAGTTAAATACTCCTCAAGATTATTAATGCTATCCTTTTCAGGGTCAATATTTTCATGATCCTCCCATGCAAATGGATTGTAATTCCACTTCCATTCCCATGCAACAGGGATACCATCCTCATCAGGGTCACCAAAATTTTCTACCTCTGGATCCGTACCATATGTATTTACCTCAGTCCAATATGGTATACCATCGTCATCAAAATCATTTTGATAGATATCAAACCAGAGTTCGCAGTCCCGCTCACGTTTATATATGCTACCATCATCGCAACCATTTAATCGTCCATAACCACTTGGATCTTCTAGGTGATCATCTCCTGTCCAGTGTCCAGTTTTGATACTGTAAGTTAGTTTAACGTCATCATTTTCATCTCCAATATCGCAGAGAACGTCTCCATTACTATTCCAGTCCCACAACTGGATTTCTACTGTCACAAATTCTTCGTCATCAGGAACATCTAAGGTTGCTGAAAATTGCAGGTCATAGATATACTTTGTATCATGCCAAATATCACTTTTGAACTCCTGGTCGTTTATTATTATTTCAATATAGAAATCAGGATCACTATTTAGATCAATATATTCTTCACTATGTACTTGTTGATCATACTTGTCAAATGCCCGTATCTTCTGGATTTCAACAGTTACTTCAACATCTACTAAAGGATCAAGATCAGAAAGATAACTTGTTTGTTTTTTTGTTTTCACTTCAATGCCTGTCGCACTAGAGGCAATAAAAAAACTTACAAGAATTATACATATTATAGATTTAACATTCGTCTTCATATATTTCCCCGTAATTTAATAATAAAAATAAGTTATATAAATATGTTGTTTACTGTTGTTACTCCGTCGCCTTTTCCAAAATAGAAACCACCATAACTCTTTTGTACGTACGTAATATGTCCTAGGTCCAGAAGAAAAGTTACACTGCGTTTAAACAGCGATGTTGTGGAACGTGCTAAAAATGCCAGTATGACTCTAAGCTATTTCCTCTAAGTAAAGCTAGTAGAATATCTATCTCTTTTGAATGTAACGCCGAGGAGGAGATTCGAACTCCTGAGAGGCGGGTGCCTCACGAGATTTCCAGTCTCGCGCCGTTCCAGGCTGGGCCACCTCGGCAAAAAGCAAATACTGGGAATAAGCCTTTCCTTTAAGACTTTTTCCAGATGGAAGGATACGTTCCCTTATTCATCAAAACCCTTTCAATATTGGCACACATCCCCGTATCTTTTTGAATTATATCTTCTGTAGATAGCAAAGCATTCACTAATGCAACACCTTCTCCCTTCAAAGTTAAAACAGCAACCATATCTCCCTTCTTAATGTCTGTATCAATCTCCACTACTCCAGGTATTGCCAGACTTGCCCCATGACAAAGCGCATCTGCGGCGGAATCACGGATAACAATCTTTGGAAGATGATCCAATAAACGTTCCATTGGAAGAATCTTTGAACGGAACTCTTTTTCATCCTCCTCTTCTTTCCAAAAAACATAGGCGTCCTTTACATCATGTAGTATTACCGAATCCTCTTCTCTCAGATTTCCAACCCTGGTACGTCTAAGCTCTGCAAGATTGGCACCACATCTTAGTTTTCTACCGATATCCACACATAATGTTCTCACGTAGGTGCCTGCTTCACAACCAACGCGAAACAACACTTCCCTATCTTTAATTTGAATGACTTCCAGATAGTAGATACGTCGTTTCCTTCTCACTCTTTTAACTGCAGATCTAACTGGGGGAATCTGAGAAATATCTCCAACAAAACTGTTACAAACAGCTAGGATTTTGTTCTTATCGACACTTTTATGAAGTTTCATCACCCCAATATATTCCTTGCCTGCAGATAGAAGAACCTGCAGAGCCCGTGTGGCGTCACCAATGGCGATAGGTAAAATCCCCGTTGCATTGGGATCCAGTGTACCTCCATGGCCAACCTTGTCGACTTCAAGCATCTCCTTCAACCAAGCATCAACCTGATGAGAAGTTGGGCCGCTAGGCTTATCGAGGTTGATCATACTACAACTAAGTAATTCTTTTACACTGCGTTCATTTGGTGATTTTCCATAATTTGGATTAGTCTTAGCCTGGACTCTGATAAGGCGTTTACGTTTCTTATCAGAAGGTAAAACATGCTTTTTATCTGCCATTTCAATTCAACAGAATAAAAACCACATATAAAAAGTATTTATCTCTTGATTTTTTGAGCGATAAGGTCTAATATCTCATCAGGTGTCTTATCTGCGGAATCAATAACTAGGTCATATATGGAGGTATCTTTAAGATCAATGTTGTAATAATTTTTATAGCGCAAAGCCTCGCTTTTCTCCCTGTTCAACATCTCTTGTTTTCGTTTCTCTACATCACCGCTCTCACGGTTTACAATGCGCCCGGCTCTTGTTTCTATATCTGCATCTAATATCACTTTCAGGGCAGGTATATTATTTCGATATGCAATCCATCCAGCAATTCTCCCCTCAACAATGACATTTCCATTCCGCAGGATTTCTAGCTGATAATCATCTAGTTCTTTATCAACCTCTTTGCGCGTCTCACAATAACTGCCAAATTCTTCTAGAGACATGTTATATTTCTTTGCAGTCTTTCTAAAAATATCTCCAGAATAAACATATTTCAATCCAATTTTTTCACTCAAAAGCCTCCCGACAGTACTTTTGCCGCTGCCTGGAGTTCCGCTTATTGTGATTGTTACCATGAATCCAATTATTTCAAAGAAGGCATTATTTTTCCTTTAGTCTCCTTCCACCAGTCTGACCAGCTAACCCATTTTAGTCCCTGTCTTATTATTTGCCCTACCACCATGGAAAACATCATGTAGATCCACAGCCATGATTGCATTAGGAAAGGTTTATAATAAAGTAACACCCCGTTTGCCCAGGGAGCCGTAAAGTAATAGTAAGACAAACCTCCAAGAAAATATCGAAGCCACATAAAGATTGGTACAATGAATATAAACAAAAAGATCATGGGTTTCATCATTCCACTCTGCGCTTCCGTCTGTTTTTTCATGATCTCGGGTTGCATCTTCATAAGCTTGTTCACTCTGTTTGTGTTACCTTCCTTGCGTGCAGCTGTTACTTCCTTTTGGAATGCCCTTGAGAGTTCTTGCATCTCGCCCATTTTTTTCCAATCTGCAAAAAGATTATTGAAAAATGAAGAGAGTGAGACGACTAATATGCCAGCAAGAATTATAGTTAGAACAGGACAACTACCTTCAAATCCGATTAAAGGATAAAATGCAGAATCAAGAGTTACAGCAATTAATGCACTTATGTTCGGGTCGGCAAAAATAAACATCATTACGAACATAACTAGCATCATCGTCAGAAGTTGACTTCCCTGTGCTGCTTTGTCATCCATTCTTCTCATTTTATCCTCTTACTCCAATACTGGTGCTGCATCTTTTACAGCATCCTCTATGGCATTATCGTGGTTAAATACTATCTTGACTGTTGCACCTGAAAGTGTTGCATATGCCATGGCAGCTGCTCTATTCATCTGTTGGTGTTCCGCAATTTTTTCTTTGGAGTCAAGATCCCTATTACGGGTTATATCTTTTGATCTTCTGTTGTAGATTTCTTCAGGATCTGCTTCAACTACGACGATTGCGGTAGGATTAAGTTTTTTGATTACCCATTCGGGTAGTCCGGGCATGTAACCCTTGGGGGTTTTTACTGTGCAATGCGTATCAACGATGACGTTATCCATCTTTGCAACTTTTTCTGCTGTTTTTATCTGAAGTTCTTTTTGTTGCTCTAATGTTAGTTTCCTCATTTCGTCTCTATTTTTTACTAGATTCATCTCTATTGCTATGTCTGCCATGACTGTTCCAAAGGTGACAAACTGTATATCTATTCCTTCTGCAGCCTCTTTCATAACTGTGGTTTTTCCGACGCCAGGTATACCGGTAACTACAATAACTCCCATTGTACCCTCACCTATATTCTTTATTCATTACCAAAGAATCCTCTCAGTACTGGATGCATTTCCATTGCCTGTTCCTTGGCAATATCTTCATACATACGGATCATTATACCAACAGTAAGAAGCACTCCTGTACCACTGGCATTACCTACGGTTCCTATTAAATCCGCGAATCCTGCAAGTGCACCTACAGCGGCACCACCTATTACTGTTACAACCGGTATATATCTTTCCAATACCTTTTTGAGAACCCGCGGGTCCCTTCTAAATCCAGGTATTTGCATGCCAGAGCCCTGGATTTGTTTTGCCACATCCGCTGGCCCCATATTTGTTGTTTCAATCCAGAATTTTGCAAAAAGTATAGATCCAAGGATCATTACCGTTAGATAAATTATGATTTTAATGGCAAATTGCCACGCGGCATGTCCGCCATATCCTCCCCCCAGTATTGGCATAAGCCAATTGTTAATCCCACCTGGGCTGGAGAGATACCATGCTCCACCGGCTAACGGTTGGGTGCTGATTGCCATATCGTACTTACCGAGCCACCATTGGTTGCCCAATAATGGCAATTTAGAGTTATATAAAAGCATTGCAAACATGTTTATATTTGCAAGAAGGGCAGCCATAAGAATGACGGGAATGTTTGATGCATAGATAAGCCTGATGGGGTATCTTCCACGTGCACCTCTAACCTTACCATGGGCAAGAGGTAGTTCTATACGGGAGGATTCTGCATAGACGACAATGAAGAATATAACTATTGTACCAATCAACGGTATTATGGCATTCTGATAACCAATGCTTGGAGCCCCTATAAACATTGTTTGATATCCCCAACTCATCATATCTCCAAGTGACATGCTTGTGGCCATGTAATACGTACCAGGTATGACACCAGCTGGAGGGTTAGACAGACTTATTACACCACCTTGCACAGGCAACCAGTTAAATAACCCAGTAAATATTGCTTGTGATACACCTGCAGCAATGAACAAGGATATACCAGAACCAATACCCCATTTTGAGATCAGTTCGTCCATGAAAAATACGAGCAATGCTCCCATAATAAGTTGAAGAACGATGATGAGATTAGCCATTTCAGGGCCTACCAGTCCTACCATTCCTCCACTAGGCTGTAAATATCCAAATATCTGTGGTATGGCCTCCACAATAATCATTACAATGACAAGTACTTTCTGAGTCCCCTGGTAAATTGCTTTGTCTTCTTTCTTGGTAAGATCAAGATTTATAATTTTAGCGCCAACAAACAACTGTAAAATAATGGACGCAGTAACAATTGGACCAATACCCAGATGCATGACTGATCCAGAGGCTCCTGCCATAATGAAACGATACTGTTCGAATAAATCGATCACATCGCCTTTAAGCCCGAAAATCATGACATTTGTTAAAATGAAATAGATTACCAGACACAGAACCGTCCAGAAGATCTTTGTTCTAAAGTTTACATGTCCTTCAGGTTTAGAGATCGCAGGCCACCTTTCTATTATTGGTTTCAAAGCATATAAGCGACTTTTCTTTTCTTCTGCCATTGTTCACCCAATCAATCTATTCTGGTATTATTACTTCACCGTCTTTTTCTTTAATTTTTTCTACGGCCTTTTCTGATGCGTTGTTAACCTTAATTTTTAAACTGCCGTTTATCTTTCCACCGCCAAGTAATTTATCAAAACCCTCTTTGGTGAGATCTATGTTTTTCTTGCCTGGAAATTTTTCTTCCAGTTGACCAACATTTATGGTTTTATCTCTCCTTATAATGCTCTGAGGTCTTTTGAAACCATGTCGCCCAAAATGATCTGGCATGTTCTTTAGCATATACATGATTCTATGTTTACGTAATCCGGCGTTTCCTCTACCGCCTCTTAGCCCGGCTCCTCTACCGCCTTTTTTACCTCTGCCATGGGTCATTGATCCTCTGAATTTCTTTGTTTTTTTACGCGTCAATTTAATCACTTTCCGAGTTTTTCTTTTAACTGTAGGTCGAAAGCAGATAACATAACATATTATTATACTTTCGGATGGTTTATAGGGGAATTATGTTCTTTTTTTATAAGCCAAGGCTGATACGTTTCTTGCCATCCAAGATTCATTCTTCATTTTTAAAAGCAACTGTTTTGAAAACTATTTCTTTTTAGTCAATAAATATTTCCTACTTTTGTCAAAATCTATAAAGAGATCTGTAACTTCTTTT
>Ga0255422_1276_pt1 | contig 10249 bp, 9 predicted proteins | sample ANMaggSeSYBR02D3_FD_182631 | JGI IMG/M metagenome (GOLD analysis project Ga0255422, IMG submission 182631) | Sediment cell enrichment communities from methane seep in Santa Monica Basin, California, United Staets - ANME aggregate JGI... | ecosystem: Environmental > Aquatic > Marine > Cold seeps >... | reverse complement strand
ATTGCTTAATGAAACTTCATCTGCTGTAATTCTAATGACATAATCTCCGTCTATTGATTTCTTTATTGTTGTTGTGTTTTTATCTTCACCTGTTAGAATCAATTTTTTGTCAATTCTAATTTGTTCATTATATAATCCTTCATAAACATAGATAATATCTCCATCACTGGCATTGTCTATAGCATCCTGAATTTTGGTATAATCTGCACCTCCATCGTCATCAACCGTGATGGTTTTTCCAAAACTTGGATTATCACCAACCACGCTTGGTATCACACTAACACATAGGAATAAGGCAACAACGGCAATGGCTAAACTTTTTCTAAACGACCTATTTTCCATTACGTTTGTTCTCCCTTAATTCAAATAAGACCTAGATTGTAAACATCCAAAGTCATTGAATCTGGTGTTGACACTAGCCCCATATTATCTATTGCTACTACGGTGATGGTCAGTGCTCCGAAGTGCATATCTTTGAAGAGGTATGTGAATCCATTTGTTCTGTTATCATCGTAGCCAGAATCACCGTTGCTGAAGCTGAACATCACCATGCTTACACCTGTTCCATCTCCATCATCTGCGTTTACAACTACTGGCACTTTACCGATGCATAGTGTTTTGTTATCGAATATTCTGTCCATGATTGGACTACCATTCAGATAGAGTTTGCCTTCCTTTGGTGATGTAATTTCAACTGTTGGGGGTGTCGAATCAAAAGTAAATGTTGCTATTTTAGGGGTTTCTACCCATCCATTAGAAGCTTCAGACCAATATTGGACAGTATGTGTTCCTTCCCCAATAAAGAATGGTTCTGTATATATTTGAGTTACATCTCCATCAATTTTATAATAAATTCCTACAACATATACATCACTATTTAATGGATATACTCCAGCTATCAATGTAACCATTCCTGTTTCAGTATCATAAAAAATAGATGTAACAGGTTGTGGAGGCTCAGGAGACGGTATAATTGATTTTTCAGAATTGTTATCATTTGAGACATTATCATCTAAGGTCAAACAAGTTGCGGAGATGCTCCCGATTATTAGCAACAAGCCTAATATTCCAACTGAAATAAGCTTTTTCATCATACTCCTCCCAAATAGTATTTCATAATATGTAATACATTAGCACACCTTAAATTTTTCTATCTAGATATATTTTGTTACAAATGTCATAATCTATGCGGATTTTGTTTTAGCATTACCAGAATTCTGTATTTTTCGATCACCTCCACATCCATCAGACAAACGAGATATAGAATTTCGTGAAATCCCAAACATCTTTGCCATTTTTATTTTTCAATGTTTACACCCCCCAAATCCTATTTAAGGAAGTAGCATATTTAATCAAGATTTTACTATAATAAATTCAGAAATAATATAGGGAGTGAATACGTGAGGAAAAAAGTAACAATCTTTTTAATTGCAACCATAACTATCATAAACATAATCGCAGGATCATTAATTTTTTTAGATGTTCAACTAATGGAAACTCCTGAAACAACCATCACTATCGATATACTAGAAATAAATTCAGATGAAATCATCATACAAACGACGATAGATGTTTTCAATCCAAATGATTTTGGAATAATTACAAAAAATCTTGAATTAATTACTACAGACACAAGTGGAAATAATGTAGCACATATGCTAATAGATGGAGGGGATATCCCCTCAAATGAAAACAAGACATTTATTTCAGATACGATGATTGATTTTGATGGGCATCATCCTGAGGTACTGACAACCAAAATTACTGGTACCATAGGGGCGCATTTTGGCATTATTCAGAAAACAATCCCCCTGAATATAATAATGGTAACTGCTGTAGAAGATATAATCAGAGATATAGCTTCTCCAATCATACATATTCAAGTCGATTTTGGTGAGATAACACAGGAGCAAATAAACATAACAGGAATAGTAGAAGCATACAACCCAAACACGTTTGACATATACCTAGACAAAATATTAATAAATGTAGAAACTGAAACAGGCAAAAACGTAGGATCTCTTACTTTAGAAGCGAGCATACTCTCAGCAAAAAGCACTATAAAAATCAATAGCAAGGGGGGACTATTAATTGAAACGTTAAATGCTGAGATGCTTACTATAAATATAAGCGCAACAGCTAATGCAAAAATAGCAGATTTCAATAAATCCCTGCCATTCTATGCTGAAATTAAGATGAATGTCCCAGACATAGGGACATTGTTGTCCTCAGATTCACCCTTTGATATGATGCTAAGAGGAGATTTTAAATTATCAATAAATGGATTAACAGCTGAAATGACACTAGAAATAAACAACCCAAATAAGATTGTGTTGGAGGCGAAAGACGTCATAGTTAGTCTTTACGAAGTCAATAATGATATAAAACAATTAATCGGTGAATGCAAGTTGAATGAAGGAATCATTGAAAAAGAAAACATGACCGCTCTAAAAGGTAAAACAGTGATACCATATTCTAGATTAATTACACCAAAAGATGGAAATATCATTCCAGAGGGAATACTGATGATAGTTAGAGGAAATGTCACCGTCCAAGGGCTGAATCAATCCATATGGATAGGATTTGGTGGTTATCAAAATCTACATCCATTCAGATAAAAAATATTTGTAATTATTCTTCTAAAACTCGTGCTCCGCATTCATCAACACTGCAAACAAACACCTCACCAAATGATTCAAGTGTTTGACAAAGTTTATCTGTTTCACCAATGGCAAATACGGAGTTTCCTAGCATACACATACTTGCCACACCATATCTACTTGAAGCCTCAATAGCTTCTAGAACACGTTTTTCTGCTAGATTCGTCTTTTTTGTAAAAACCTGTGACAGTGAAAAAAGGTTTTCAATCGAAGGTTTCTCCAATAACTTCTTGGTACAATACCCCCCATAATTTATAATATCACTTGCTTTATCAGAATCTGATAAAATCTTTTTTGTATCCAGTTTTTTACCAACGACGCACAACACCAGATTATAGTTTCCAGGAATGTGTTCTATTAATCCCCAAGGCGGAAGACCGGGATGTTTACGTATCTCAATGCCACCAAAACAACTTGCAAGTACGTCACCCAAACCAGTTCTAAGTTGAACTTCTGCAAAATGAGATGCTTTCAATGCATCGATACTGGAAACACCAATAATTTTTGCAAGAGCGTAACTTGCACTAACTGCACTTGCTGCACTCATGCCAAAACCCTGACTAACAGGCAGATCTAGATTGGTTTTTACAACAACATGAACTTTGTTTTCTCCAAGTAAACCTTTCAATGCAAGATGCGCAACTGGAGAATCAGATTGTTTATTGTTAACATAAATTTCAAAAATCTGGCTTGTAGATTCTTCAACATTAACCTCAGATACAGCACCTAAAGAAACATTAATACCTGCACCGCGAGAACCAGTTCTAGCCATATCTTGTTTATTATATACCGGTTCGAAAAATCCAGAAATATGACCCGGTGCAAATGCAACAGCTCTCATTTAGTTCACCTTTATTTTACTACATCTAAAATACAATCAGCTAGATGTTCTTTCTTACCAGTCTTATGGATAGTGTCTCCTTTTTTATCCATTATCCATACCTCATTTTTATCACCGTTAAGGCCTGAAATTGTATTTGCAATTACAAAATCAAGATTGTTTTTCTTAAGAAGACTGTAAGCTTTATCCTGTAATTCATTACTGTTTTCCTCAAGTTTGAAACCTATGAGTTTAGATGTTGGGGCTTTTTCCCTTAGCATAGCGATAATCTTAGGGGCAGGCGACATTTCTAAAATAAGCTTTTTTTCATCCGAAGAGATTTTACCGTCTATTTTTTTGAGGATGTAATCCGATAGCGCCGCACAGATAATTATAACGTCAAAATTCTTTATATCTCTGGTTTTCAACAACCCTACTATATCTACAACAGATTCAAAGTTCACAGTTTTTATATAATTTGGAACCGGTTCCTTGCTGCACCCATACCAAAGTTCAACATCTGCACCCCTGTAAAAAACAGATTTTGCAAGGGAGACTGCCGTTTTTCCAGAACTACGATTAGAAATTATTCTTACATCATCAATTGCTTCAGCAGATGCCCCACCAATTATGAGAAACCTCTTGTTTGCCATGTCACGTTTACCTGTCTCTCGGATAACATATGCAACAATCTCATCAATATTCGCCATCTTGGCTTTACTTCCTTGGATGAATGGTTCAACAAATCCGATGCCCACCTCTTTGCATTTTAGAACATTCTTCTGAACTATTTTATGGTCATACATGGACAGATGCATTGCAGGAACAATCAACATTGGTATGTCTGAACCAATGGCCGTAGTTGCAAATGTTGTGACTACTGTATCATCAATGCCATGCGCAATTTTTGAAATAGTATTGGCCGTACAAGGCGAAATAATAAATAAATCCGCGGGTTCTTTCACCCTGCCACAAAAAGAGACGTGCTCTGTTTTTCCAGTCAATTCAATAATTGGTTTGTTTCCCGTAGCAAATTCCAAAGAATCAGGATGAATAATTTTTGTTGCAGAATGCGTCATCACTGGAAAAATCTCAGCACCGTGTCTGATAAGTTCCCGAGACAATTTAACAGATTCAACAGCAGCGATGCTACCAGTAATTCCAAGAACTATTCTTTTTTTAGCAAGTCGTTTACTTTTAACTCCCCGTATTTCATCCGCAGGATGCATTATTATCACTAAAATGATTTTTATCTAACTACTAAAACTGACACCCCTGCATGTCTTACTACTTTGTCGGTGACACTTCCAAGTAAAAATCTTCCCTCTTTTCCATAGCCTTTGTATCCAAGGACAATGGTATCTGCCTCATGTTTCTTTGCTGACATAAGGATTTCATCTGCTGGATCTCCAGATTCCACAACAACATTTATTTTTTTAACGTTATTTTCAATTTCCGCTACAACCTTAGACAGAGTCTCCATAGCCCGCTCCTTAAAACTACCCGATTTTACTACAGAACTTAAATCAATTGTAGGCAGCAACATTTTTGTAAAGGACGATTCGGCTAACTCTGCTGGTATTACAGTGAGAAGCGTTAATTCATCATCCTTATTCGAACATTTTAAAGCCATTTCTATTGCCCTCTTAGAAGCAACAGACCCGTCATATGCAATAATCATCTTTTTCATGGTAATCAGCAAGGCACTAATACAAAACAGTTATAAAAAGTTTCGAATGAAATTATCTACATAAATACAAGATGAAATCTGAAAGAGGGAGCCCTTTTTTCCACCTCATTACAAAATTACCGCTCTTACTGCAGTCAAATTTAGGAACTCTTTTATGTAAAACATTTGGCCTTCCCTCCAAATTATTGATATCAAGGGTGAAAATTCTCCACGAATCGCCTCGATGATTTTTAAGTCTAAATGCATATATCGGTAGCGTCTTTGTTTTCTCACATATATCATGCATCGACTCCGCCTGTTTTTGTAATTTTCCACTTACACTGCTGAAATGAATTGTATCTTCAATGCTGGTTTTAACCTCAACCAAAAATGAGATGTCTCCCCTCACTGCCACCAAATCAACACCTAAAGATCCAGCTGCGCGGATCACCGCAAAAGGCTTATCATTTATCCTTAAATAGTTATCTTTCTCTATTGCCGTACATGTCTTTGTTATCTTTGAAAGGATTTTATTCTCTCCCCCCAATATACCTTTAAGTTCTCGTTCGTACTGACTACCACTCATATTAGAGAGATAATAACACAGCGAAAGGTTTTAATGTTTGGGACAAATTGCCTTCATATATATTTCATTAAAGGGAGTCGACAAAATGAACAAGGGCAACGTTCTTGTCAAAGAAGCAATGAAGATGAATCCAATAACGGTTAAAACAAAAACTTCAGTTAAAGAAGCTGCAGAATTAATGAAAAAAAAAGGCATTGGAAACTGCATAGTTGTAGATGATACACCCATAGGAATCATTACCGAAAGCGACATACTAAAAAAGGTTGTTGCAGAGGATCTGAAAGCAAGCGAAGTAACAGTTGAAGAGATCATGAGCACACCGATCATAGTAATCGATCCTTATGTCTCACTTGAAGAGGCTGTAAAAACAATGGGAAAATGTAATATCAGAAGATTACCAGTAGTAGAAAATGGTGAGTTAATAGGCATAATAACACAAAAGGATATATCGAGAATATCTCCCATATTACATGAAATATCACGAGAGTGGTATGACCTAAGTGTGAGAGACGAGGCCCATCTGAGAAGGCAGATTTTTTCGGGTAAATGCGAAGACTGTGGTACGCTTTCCACTAATTTAAAAAGCGTTGATGGGCGTTTGCTGTGCGAGGATTGCATAGACGAATTAAAATATCAGTAGACTGTAATATTTGTCATGACGGAGGGATGAAAGAAAATGAAAGTGAAGGATGTAATGACAGAGGACGTTATTTTTGTAGATAAAGATGTGGAACTAAAATATGTTCTAAAACTAATGAAAAAGCATGAGATAACAAAAATACCCGTTGTTGAAGAGAAAAAATTAGTTGGGATTATTACCGACAATATGATTGCATTTAAACTTGGATCAATAAGGAGCCGAGGTGTGCCTGCCTCAAGACTGCATGCATCATCTGTTACTGATAAGGAAATCAATGCCGTATCTCCAGATACAGATATTGAAGCAATTCTTAAAAAAGTCGGTGAACCAGGCCCTACTATGCTACCAGTCGTAGAAAATGAAAAACTAGTAGGAGTAGTCACAAAAGCAGACTTGCTTCCCCTTGTTGACTGTAATAAAACCCTCAAGGAAATAGTGCAAGAAAAACTACACACGATATCTCCCAATGAAAGAGTTATTCATGCTCGGAGAATAATGATAGATGAAAACATTGCACGTCTGCCAGTTATCGATCAGGGAAAACTTGTTGGAATAATATCCGACATGGAAATAACCTTTGCATTAGCAAGCGTAAAAAGATCTATTTCACTAGGGAGGCAAAAACATGCACTTGACGAACTCCTAGTGGGAGATGTTATGAAAACACCTGCCATCTGGACTGAACCTGGCATGACTGTCTCAGAGGCTGCAAAAGTTATGATCAAAAATAATGTAGGAGCTTTGCCATTAATAGAAAACAACAAAATCATAGGCATCATTACAAGAACAGATCTAATCAAGACTATACCTTATTGAAAGATTTTAAGTAATCCGAATTTAATTCCAATATTGCTATGAGCTATCACATACCATCCGATAATCTGGTTGAAACTGCTCTTAAAAAAGTTTTAAAAGAAAATCGTACGGTACAATCACAGAAAAAACTGAAACAGTTGATAGTCAAAGAACTCAACACGAAAAAGAAAACATTTGGTGTGAGTGAAAGTAGACTTCGTAAAATAGCAATAAACAGTAATTTTGTAAAACTTGAGATTCATTCTCGCGAGGGAGATCCAAGGAGATTACTGGCAAAATGTCCAGTATGTGAAAGTATTTTAAAGCGAGTGAGGAACCTAACAATATGGGGTGGAGAAGTCACCATAGAACTCAGTTGCCCAAACTGCGGTTATTGGACTGGAAAGAAAAAAAGAATCCCAACTAGGTATGTTTTTCACCTTAAGAAAAAGTGATCTAGTTTTTTCAGTTTAGGACAAATATGCAAACAGCGGTAAAACATTTATATAATAACTTTTACATATATAAATTGGTTAATATGACTAATGTGAGAAAGGTTGTCTGTTTATTTGCAGTCTTACTTATGATTCTAACTACCCTCGTCTCACCATATGCTCTAGCAACAGGGAGAGCTACAGTAAATAAAACAACTAACCAAAATACTAGAATTTCCTCCATGAGTGAATATGGAGCTGGATATCGATATAACATCCAAGGATGGATATATGTTTACATCGAGGGAGAACCATACGAGAGAGGTTTTCAGCATGGATATTTGCTTTCGGAGGAAATTGTTGATTTAATGACTCGTTGGAGTAACATGATCAATAATCATCCCTGTTTAAAACCCTTTAATGGTCTGCTTTCAAAAGAGAAATATGAAAAAACATCAGATACCTGGTGGAATTTTTGCAAAAAACAAATTGTAAATATGTACTGGGATAAATATCCAGATGAATACAAAGAAGAAATAAGAGGAATAGCTGATGGTGTTTATAGTAGGGGCATAAAATTCCATGACAGAGATATCAACTATGAAGATATCCTAACATCAAATATGATGTATGAGTATTTATCAAAGTTAACAGGTCATCGTTTACGAAAAGGATTTCATCCGCTGGCAACATTATTAAAAAATCTCAAAGAAGAGGCGCCTGAGCTAGCGACTATCAAACTCAATGAATTTACTAGTGACTTTATTGATCAGCCAATGCATCACAAATGTAATGGTTTTATTGCAACAGGGGACGCAACCACAAAGGGGCAAATTGTCATTTCAAATTCCATGTGGAGCACTGGTGACGGTATTGGGATGTGGTGGTGGTCATATTACATCACTTTTCGTTGGAACCTTGTCCTTGATATCAACCCCACCACTGGCAATAGAGTGATAATGACTGCAGCTCCTGGTTATATATGGAGCGACCATGATTTTTATCAAAATGATAATGGAATTGTTTTCCTTGAAACAACAAATCCTCAGGGTTTATGGGACAACAAAGGACTACCTCTTGCCATTAGGGCTAGATTGGCAGTACAATATAGTAATAATATTGATGACGTGATGCACTATCTAAAGTATAGAAATGATGGATGTATGAATGCTGTCTGGCTTATTGGTGATACTAAAACAGGTGAAATTGCACGATTTGAACTTGGTTATAGACATTCCTGGTATAACAAGACCTTTAACGGTTTTCACTGGTCAGCCAATAATCCCATGGATTTTAAAGTGAGATTGGAAAAACTTCACCTGCGCGATATAATCATTGACGGTCTAAGACATTTTCTCTTTGAAAAGGGAGGACGTGCTTATAGTTTCCCTAGATATCAACCTTCTAATCGTGATAGAAAATTTGAAGAACTGGGGAACTTATATTACGGGGAAATAGACGTAGACATTGTTAAAAAAATAATGTCCACAGAGCCACTTTCTCCTTGGTCACCAGACTGCAAAATAACAGATTCAGATCTAGTCGAAAAGAATGGTCTTTGGATCATTATTGGTAACCCCGATAATAGAATACTTGACGTAGAGAATCTTGATGATCCTAAAATAAAGGTTGAAAGCATTCCGCCTGCAGGATGGGTTAGAATATATGGCCTACCAGAAAAAAATGGATATGAAACATCTAGTGCATTTCAAGAGTTAGGAAATCCCCCACAATTTCATTGGACATATGAAACAGAGGACAATTCTAACACGTTTTATTCATCAAATATCGTGAAAAATGATATATTGTATTCTACTACTTCAACAGGAGAAATCCTTGCGATAAACATAGATAATGCTGCTTTACTTTGGAACTTATCGATAGGTAAGAATCCTACTGCTCCAGCTATTCATGACGATAAAATATTTATAGGGACAACAGAAGGGTTAGAAGTTATTGATCTGAACTGGATGATGAAGGGAACAGAACCCCTGGGTAAAATCCTCTCCCCCCCTGTAGCAATAGGCAATACCCTTATTGTTGGAAATGAAAATGGGAATCTCTATGCACTAGACACTGAAACAGGTGGTTTTACTTGGAATCTTAATCTGCCAAATGAAATATATACTTCCAACCCCTGGGATCACTATCTGTTTATCGGTTCAGGAGACAAATGTTATAAAATAAACATTGAAAATGGAGACATAAGTTGGATTTTTGAAACAGACGGAATGATCACTTCGAGACCTTATGTTCAAGATGATGTAATGTATTTTGGTTCATGGGACACATTCGTTTATGCAGTTAACGCCGAAACGGGCAATCTTAAATGGAAATTTGAAACTGGATGGGGCGTAGAAACCACACCAATAGTTGATGATGGTTTGGTTTTTGTCGGTTCGCACGATAACAATTTTTATGCACTACACAAGAACAATGGAACAATGTGTTGGGCGTTCACTTGTAAATCTGGCATACATTCATCACCTGCTGTAAGTGATAATTATGTAATTTTTGGAAGCGACGACGGTAGACTATATTGTTTAGATAAGTTAAACGGTAATCTTATTTGGAACTTTTCACCTGGTTATACTATTGATGATAAAATCAACTACCTTACTACACCCATTATTTCAGATCCAATC
>Ga0255422_1275_pt1 | contig 10278 bp, 6 predicted proteins | sample ANMaggSeSYBR02D3_FD_182631 | JGI IMG/M metagenome (GOLD analysis project Ga0255422, IMG submission 182631) | Sediment cell enrichment communities from methane seep in Santa Monica Basin, California, United Staets - ANME aggregate JGI... | ecosystem: Environmental > Aquatic > Marine > Cold seeps >... | reverse complement strand
TAACGAATGGGTTCTTGTATTTATATCTTATAAAAACAACCATTAAAATATGATATTTTAAAAAGTCCGCTAGGCTAGTCATAGGATATTAATTACAAAAAAGATGGCTCTCCGCTGTTTAGTATGGGGAATATAATATATGCGATACAAAAGAAACAATTCATAAGAGGAGCATATTAAACATAAAAGTTTCCGTAGATAGCGAAATCTTCAAGACTTCATCGTTATGAAATATCTTTGAAAGGATATCCCAATCCAATCTTCCCACATGAATTAGCGAAGAGCCAAAAAGATGATGAAAAGGAAGACAATGCCGGCACTCATTAAACGTAAATAACCCTTTACATAGGTACGAAATGGAATCTTATTGAAGGCTGCCATTGCTGCCAAATTATATCCCGTAAATATAATGAAAAATGATGTGCCACAAAGCATTCCAATTATCCCTAGAAACTGGACTTTTAGCTCGATACCAATTGAATATAAAAGCACATAATAAAGATTTATTATTGTTTGAACTGCAGGTAAGATAAGTAGAAGTGATGACGAATAACATTTTGCAATGAAAATGCATTCTGTTGTAGCTCTTTGGCCAACAACCTCTGCATATTTTTTTCCGATATGTAATTCTAGGAGGGAAAGGGATATAATCAATATCATATAAGCTTTAATAAGCATATTAGGATCAAGTCGTACTTCAATCGATTGTTGAATAGGCGAGTCTGCAGTGCTAAAGAAAGACGTTACAAGTTCGATTGATGTAATCGATATTGCGAAAAAGAGAATAAGAGTAACCGCCAAAAATTGAATCGGTGGTAGGTGCTGATCTGGTTGTCGATTGTGTAAATCGTAAAACCGTTTTGGACGGAGAAATACAAAATCATGCCATGTCCAACCATACCTTTCGATAATATTTAATGATAAATCCATTGTGATTTCCTGAGATTTAATCGCTTCGTATGGAACTAATACTTTTCTATAGAATTGCTTGCATACAGCCCCAGCCGTTCCACCGCCGGACTACAAGTCCAGGGCATCCCCAACCTTTTATTGGATGTCCATACTCGCGATATTACACGAATAACTATCCGCCGAATAAGGAAGAGCGATTACTCGCCCTCCCTCTTCTAAGAACCGGACTTGCGACTTTAATCACATCCGGCTCAAGCCTTTCATAACCCTTTATGTATTGGGCAGCAGTTAACAATTCAATAGCTTTATGGTTTTGAGACTACAATATTCATGCAAATGAACATTTATTCATTTTCACTCCAGACGTTTTAGGCTTGCCAGCTATTTTCCGAGCACGCAGTTTATATCTCCGCACATCGAAATATTCTTTATCAAGATAGGGATTCATGTTTAGTTTAAGACATGTATGTCTCACAATCTTTGTATCTGAGAAGCGTTTTAGTTTGTTCTTTTCTGTCGAAAATACCCATTTCCGCGTTCCTTCTTTGTGCCAATATCTATTGGCGATCCAGGACTTGGATTTTTTTGGGTGTCTCCTTTTTGCCCATCTCCACAGCATGTTCCAGACCATATTGTCCAGTTTGCTGAATGTCTCTTTGGACACTACTGATTGATGGTAGTTTGTCCATCCGGTTATAATGGGGTTGAGAGCACCAATGAGATCTTCCTGTTTCCATGCCTTCCCTTTTTTGATCATGTCGCTCATTTTTTGTGTGACATTCCCAATAGACTTACTGGAAGGCTTGATCAGTAGTTTTCCCTTGTATTTTCTAAAATTCCAACCTAAAAAGTCAAAACCCTGGTCTATGTGAGTGATCAGAGTTTTCTCCATTGATAGTTCCAGACCTCTTTCCTTCAGGAACACTTCAATTAATCCCCTAATTTCCTTGGCGGTTTCCTCTGAATCAGCAGTCACGATAAAATCGTCGGCATAGCGCAGAAAATTTACCTTTCTAGGATTGCGGCTCTTCCAACTTTTCCCGGAATAGTACTTATCTGAAATTACACGTTCAATTCCGTCTAAAGTCATATTTGCCAGAGTCGGCGATATTATGCCGCCCTGTGGTGTGCCTGCTTTGGTAGAATTCAGATGATGTTTATATACAAAACCCGCTTTGAGAAATTGTTTCAGAATCGATTTGTCCATAGGGATGTTGTCCAGTAACCACTCATGGTTGATGTTGTCAAAACAGCCCTTTATATCGCCTTCCAGTATCCACTGAGCAGAGTTTCTCTTGCTCAGGTAATTGAAAGCCTGCTCACATGCATCCTGTGCACTTCTGTATTTCCTGAAGCCAAAGGAAGCAATATCAGCTGTAGTTTCCGCAGCAGGTCCTAATGCAAGGGCATATAATGCCTGCATGGCCCTGTCATGCATGGTCGGGATACCTAAGGGTCGTTTCTTTTTCTTACCAGGCTTCTCAATGAAAACTCTTTTCAAGGGTTTTGCCTTATAACTTTCGTCAGATAAACTAAGAGCAGCATCCATTTTGGTTTTGGATGTTAACCACTTTTCACCATCAATTCCTGCTGTTCTTTTACCCTTATTCTGACATATCGTTCTCACGGCTAACAATTTTGCATAGAACGAGTGAGTTATTAAATATTGTAGTCTCTTTACCAAATGCCATTTTCCTTCTAAAACTGCTTTTGTAATTCTGGTTTGCAGCCTGTTGATACTTTTAATGACCTTTTTCCAATCAATATTATTCCATTGGGTTTTGGGTCTTATATCTGTAAGTCTCTCGCTTTTCGGCGTCGTTGAATTACTTACATACACAAGTTTGCCTCCGTCCATACAATGAAACACCATTGGCAAGTCTGCACCTTTTCAGGTTGAGGCAAAGTTAGAACCTCTATCCAGTCGATTACAGACTGGCATTCGCTTATTACCGTTTCCGCTACCCCCTGAGCCATCGTCGTTCCTTGCGGAGTTCCTACCCAAATATATAATTGGGAGCTCATGGGGCTTACCAAGTTCCATATCTTGAATAATTTCTGAGTGCCTTAGAAGCCATCTGTAAGCCGAGAATCATATGTCCATTCCCTATAACGTGTAGAGAGCCGTTATAGTCTGATTCTGTGCCTTTTGGCCCAAGCGTAAAACAGTCTGCTTTCGCTTGTTGCAGATCACGACTCTTACGATGGTTCAACGTTAGTTTCTTCATAGCATTCATTACCCTAGCAGGTTGTCTGGATCAGACTTCCAGGGTTTTCCACATTGTCCTGTTGGCACCACCCATTCCATTACTGATAATGAGTGTCACAGTAGGGTCGCTCCGAATGGAAGGAGTGGCATTTCTGCAATTCAAGATACGACTTTCTTGTCACAGCTCTACCCTCTGCACCATCGTCCCTCCTCACGGGGTTCCTACCCAAATACTGGGAGTGCATAGGGCTTACCAAGTTCCATACCTTGAATAATTTCTAAATGCCTTAGAAGCCATCTGTAAGCCGAGAATCATATGTCCATTCCCTGTAATGTGTACGGAGCCATTATAGTCTAATTCTGTGCCTTTTGGCTCAAGCGTATACAGTCTGCTTTCGCTTGTCACTATTTACGACTCTTACGATAGTTCAACTTTCGTTTCTTCTTAGCATTCATTACCCTAGCAGATTGTCCGAATCAGACTTCCAGGTTTTTCCACATTGTCCTGTGAGCATCACACATTCCATTACTGATAATGCATGTCACAGTAGGGTCACTCCGAATGGAAGGAGCGGCATTTCTGCAATTCATGATATGACTTTCTTGTCACAACCATACTATTAGTACAGGGTCTTCGTACACTTAAATAAAACAGTTTGTTGCTTTGAATCCTGTTTAATGGTTATTAATATGTTATGTTTTTGGTACAGTATGTCCAACCTCTTTAAGCGTAACAAATTACATCAACCATCAGTTTCAACGAGCACCCGTATGGCCCCCACATGAATAGCCGAGCTTTTTGTATTATTTGTCACTCAGCCGCCTATTGGATCGGCAAAGTTGGTGCAATTCATTGTCAACAGTAAAAATCGCACCCCTTATATACCCCTAAATTTCTACAGCAATCCACATGTCTGAATACCATATCAGGATCCAGGACATCCACCCCAAGGACCGACCAAGGGAGAGGCTCCTAAAAAACGGCCCATCCGCGCTCTCAGACTCAGAACTGCTGGCCATTATCCTGCGCACCGGCACCAAAGGCGAGAACGTCCTGAACCTTTGCAGCCGCATACTGGCCACATACAACATCCAGCAACTCAGCCGCACATCACCAACCAAACTAAAGGAAATACATGGCGTGGGAGCCGCCAAGGCCGCTGAGATAACCGCACTTTTCGAACTGGCCCGCAGGCTTGAGACCTTCACTGAAGAGGAAAAACCCCGTATAAGCAGTCCCGAAGCTGCCTACCAGTTTATCTATCCAAAACTGCGTGAGCAGAAAAAAGAGTCATTCATTGCCCTGCATCTGGATACTAAAAACCAGCTCATTTGTGAGGAAACCGTATCAATAGGCAGCCTGAACGCCAATATTGTCCACCCCCGTGAGGTGTTCAAGACCGCTATCCAGGAAAGCGCCGCTGCCATCATCGTGGCCCATAACCACCCCAGCGGCGACCCTGCACCCAGCCAGAACGATATCGACATTACACGCAAGCTCATAGACACCGGCAAGATAGTTGGCATCGAACTCTACGACCACATCATTATCGGGGACGGCAGGTACCTGAGTATGAAAGAGCAAAACCTCATCTAACAGGCACTGCAACCTTAATGTAACGGGCGTTGTAACCTTAATGTAGCAGGCGCTGTAACCTTAATGTGGTGTGATCATTGCCCAATCCAGCAATAAACCATCCAGGGTCATAAGCACTATCTTACTCGAACCATCGGGTAGGTCATAGGGCAACTCCTCATACCCGATATAAAGTTCATCCCCCACATTGATTTCTGGCAGTGCCTGCTTAACCTTCCCGAAAAAGTATTTCTCTTTTGTTTTAGAGTCAAGGACGCTCACATTCCGCCATGCTTTAGCTTCAAGCACATTCAATACCACGCATTTTCTTTTGTACTTTTTTACTTCCTGGGATTTTTCACTAATCATAAACATCACTTAAATGAATTGATATCATACTTACATTAATATTCAGTAGAATTACACATGGGGTATCCAACCCATATTAATGTTTTTCAAATCCCCGCATCAAAGGATTTCTTCGACCATATCCCAGTCATGTTCGTATATATGTGCACTTGCACTGATAGTAGTGATCATGCCCGGCTTAACACCCACCTCGCCAGCAACATACTCTAAAAGCCTGGACAGGCCGTATAAGTTAGCAGGATAAGCCCCGGCAAAATCATGACTCCTGAACAGTGCAGTCAGGTTGACCATTCCTTCCCTTATCTTGAAATCGTCAATGATCATGCAGGGCACCTCGTCCACTACTGTATCCACAGTGGGCACCCAGGTAACTGCGGTGGCCCTGCGGGTTGTCGGATTGTGCTTGAGTTTGTCTATCACATATGTAATCTGGTCAATCTGCCCGTTCCAGTTACGCAGACGCTGCCCATAGGTATACTCGAAATCCTGGACATTCTCCCCGGTAATCAATTGTTTGGCATATTCCTCAAGCCGCTCCTCATTCCAGGATATATCAGCCGGTATCCGGTCAGTATAAGGGTCCTTGACAACGATCATCAGGTTCAGGTATTCCTTTATCTTGCTATCCCGCTCGTCCGTAACCTCATGTCCCTGGTTCCAGATCATGTTTATTCCTCTGTACCAGGCATCACTGATAGTATTTGCCCGAATGATCCTGCCTATTTGAAGTGTCATGTTTTCCATCTCTGCATTTTTCAATCGATTGAAAGTTCCAAAAGTTTAAGTTTATTCAAATTATTTCTACGAATTGTCTTGACTATTTGCTTGTTTTTCTTATAACTCTTATTTTTCGATTTTTGATGAAATAATCATGTGATAAACTTAAGACATTTCTCAACTATTTATTTCTATTCATGTTTTTTGAAGTTTGAATTAATCAAGTAAACATTGATTCAAAATATGTATTAACGAGGTAGCTGTTATTAATAATTCTGATTCTAAAGTCTGGAAATAGTCTCAGATCCTCCCATGGCCTGCCCCAGGGGAGGAGGCCGGAGAGACCGGCCTCCTCCTGGACCCTGGGGCAAGGCTATTGGGTAGTGTCAGAGGGTTCAAAGGTCGCCTTCATACTTCAGGCCACCTTTTACAGAATGCACAAAATCCTCATTCCGGTCATTCGACTGCGCTTCGCTTCGCTCATTCCCTACATTCGGCTATTGTGTGGGATTAAACAGGTCGGGTAGGTAGTAATTCAATCAAACGTTCCGGGCTTATGGGGGGGACTGGCCCCCCAACGCCCTCCACTTACATATCATAGGGATAGGGGGGGCACTTCGTGCCCTGTTTGCCCTCCGGGACGGGAAGTGAGACATTCTTCAGGTTAAGAGCTGCTGGCTACCGGGGCGACCTGGGGAAGAGGAGCATGGGCCGTGAGCCAGGACCTTGGAGGATGGTGTGGAGCATGATTGAATTAGTATGCAAGAGCTACCAGCATTAAAGGAACGAAAATAATTTCATTTTAAAAAGCTCTCTGATAAATAACCATTAATATAATGATTACTACCCAATAAATGGTTAAATATAAATACTTACAAACCCATTTATAACTAATAGTATGGAGGTGAAACCATGACAAAATTTGAAAAATTCCTAAATCTGCATCCAAAAAAGAGCAGTAATACTTACAGGTCGGGTATTTTTAAATTCTTAGAAGTAACATACGATGTGAAACGTGCAGGTACACGAACCACTGCTAAAGAACGAGAACATTTACATCAATTAGCAGAACAGTATCTAACTGAGAAAAGGGACTACAATGAAGACCTAATGAATTTTGCAGTTTCATTCCGGAATAGTCCACCGAAGACAGCAAAAACTTATTTTATTGCTGTAAAAGAGTATCTGGAGTATCTTGGTATTGAATTTAAAAAACGAGAACTTAAAAATATTAAATCCAAACTACCGAAAGGGACTAGGGCACGTACCGTTGAAATGGATATGGACAATACCATTATTCGTCAATTAATAGAACACATGAGCGTAAATGGTAAAGCATTAATTCTTACTCTTATCAGTAGTGGAATGCGTATTGGTGAAGCATTACAAATAGACCTTGATGACTTAAATCTTGATGCTAATCCTCCTACTATCATTATTCGTGGTGAAAATACGAAAAATGGTAATAATAGGATTACTTTCATCAACAAAGAAGCAAAGCAAACTCTTGGGGAGTGGTTAAAAGTACGTGACAAATATTTACAATCGTCTTTGAACAAAAATAGGGGTTTAGTTAGTAAAGGCATTGGAAATCTCAAAGATGAAAATGATAGTAGACTATTCCCATTCAGTTATGACAATGTTAAAGAAATGTGGGATAATGTTTTGAGAAAAATTGGATATGATAAGGTTGATAAAAGCACAGGTCGGAAACAATTAAGAATACATCAACTACGTAAATTTTTCAGATCACAATTAGCGTTAGGCTGTCCACTTGATATTGTTGAGGCGCTTATGGGACATGAAGGTTATCTTACAGATGAATATCGAAGATATACCACAAAACAGATGGGTGAACATTATCTCAAATATGAACATTTATTGTATATCTCAATGCCAGAGGATATACTGAAACTCAAATCTGAATTTACGGATGAGCTTAATAATACCAAAGATGCACTTTGCCATAACAGATCACAAGTTGAAGCTCTAATTGATGAAAATAAAGAGCTTAAAGATCGACTATCTGTAATGGAAGACGATAGTGAAAAATTCCACTATATTTTGCAGTGTCTAGTAGAGGGAAAGCAGCCCGAAGCGTCTGCGAACGAGAGGTGGCCTTAGCGGTTGTCGACACTGGTATGAAAAAGTCTAGTTTTCATGGTTCACCTATGAACTGCAAAGTTCATAGCTAACTCTGTTGGAAAAAGTAAAAAATTAGAGGCTTCACCCAGCCGAATGCCCGGTTGGGATATTAAGCCTATATTGTACGAAGTTATTAGCTAAATGAGAGTGAAAACACATTGACTACTTTTGCTTGCAAGTTTTATCGTTTATTTTGAGTGTGGAACTCCTGCTCTTTGTACACTCCGGGTCAGGAACTTTACCTTTTATCTGTACCGTACAACTTCCAAGAGACTCGATATGGGCATGGCTGGAGATATCGGCTCCTTTAATGATGATTTTACTGGTATTGTCTGCTTTTATCGTGCATTTACCTTTGCAGATAAAGCTGTCATTTATTTTTAACGTGCTTGAACCTTCTGTATATATTTCACAGTTGTCGTTACACTTCAAGCTTCCGATGGTAGTTTTGCTCGATTTATCGGTCTGTATTTTGCAGTCCTTGGAACACTTAATATTCTCTATGTTGAAAGTGCTCGATTTATGGTTCAGCGCGGAAAAGTCTTTAGAGCACTCCACGCTTTTCTCCGTCAGTGTGCTTGAACTTCTTACTTCTATATCCGCATTCTGGCACTTCACCGGCTCATCTACTGTTTCATAAGAACTCCTTTTACACAGCATTTCATAATTCTTCTCGTCTTTACTTGGTTGATTAAAATCGTCCATGATCCATATAGCATTATCTGAAGAACCATCAGCTTGGGTAGTTAGGTAAGTTCCTCCTCCCCAGTAATCATAAGTACACATATAAGGTTTTTTTTCGAAATTCATATTCTTAAATCGAACCTCATCACCAGCACTAATATCATTGCTCCCGCCGGTATTAATCTTCTCAATCTTCCATTTTTGTTTACTTAAATTGTAGGCTCTTGTATAATAATAAAGAGCTTTTGTTTCCCAAGCTCCAAGGAAATTGTATTTATCAGCAATAGATTCAAGTGTTTTAATTTCAATAATATCTCCCGAGGTTAAAAGTTTTGGTGTTTGTTTTATGATTTGAAGAGTAATGCCCTGATCTTGCATTTTTGGATAATACTGAATTGATTTATCTATTGATCCGATGTACTTTCCCTTTTTACATTTGAATTTGGTACTTACAATGTTCTCTCTGGGAGTAGAATCAAAATTAATATTGTATGCAGCCAGCGAATCCTGTACCAGTTTTAGGTGCAAACAAGCTGATTTATTGAAGTGATAATAATCGGTACCTTCAACACTCTTTATTTCTTTCACTTTATCCAACCATAGATCTTTGTTATATTTAACAGGAACTTCTAACGGAATGCCATTTATTTTGATCCTACCAATATTGTTTCTCCATGTTTCAGACTGGTCGTTATCATTGGGTTTAGTTGCCAATATTTCTTTAATTACATTTTCTGTTTCAACTGGCAAATCTGCATAACTTTTAATATCAAATGGTGTATTATTCTTGATACACTCCAATGCTTTCGTTAATTGTTTAAATGCTTGTAGAAAATAGCTGGTATTGTCTTTCGTTATAGGATATTTTGACCACCTAGGAGTATATTCATATTTAAGCCATGGGTAATCAGGAAGGTGTCCCATTCGTCCGTGTCCATGGTAAACGAGAGAATTATAGGCAAACATATCCGGAGTAGCTAATTCTCCGTGAATAATATCCGTACTGTCATTCCAGGGCCATATCCTTATCCATTTAGCAGGTGTTTTTTCAGTTCCGTTTACTATAAAAACTTCTTCCAGAGCATCATTTATAAACCATGCAGGCATACCAATATAAAACATATGTGCCCAGGTATCAGCCAATACATGCATTCTCATACCTGCGAGATGTAAAGTATAATCATTGTTTTTATGGTTTAGTATAATATCATTAATCATACTTTTAACAATAGGACTATTGGGCTGACAAAGCATTTTAAATTGCTTTGTTGACTCATCATCAAAAGTCCAGCGATACAATGATCTGTTGTCACTCTGAGGACCGGTATATTCTTTAATATCATTATTTATACCGTAGTTTCCTGGTAAAAAATGAAATGGAACCCAAATATCAGCAATTTCATTAAGTGCTTCTTCAGACCAAAAAATATCCTTGTCTACCATATCCCACATACTCTGTCCTGTTGGAATAGGTGAGAAATCACTAATATAAGGATGTCCTAATGAATCACTTAACATCGATTTATTTGAATCATCAACATATTGGGCTGCATGTGCAATTGTTTGTGCCGAATCCAAATCATAACCTGCTAATCTGGCAGCAACATATGTTCCGTAATAATGAAAATCTAAATTCATAATTAACTTCCTTTGCTTTAATAGGAAT
>Ga0255422_1015_pt2 | contig 10280 bp, 14 predicted proteins | sample ANMaggSeSYBR02D3_FD_182631 | JGI IMG/M metagenome (GOLD analysis project Ga0255422, IMG submission 182631) | Sediment cell enrichment communities from methane seep in Santa Monica Basin, California, United Staets - ANME aggregate JGI... | ecosystem: Environmental > Aquatic > Marine > Cold seeps >... | reverse complement strand
GGCAAATATTACGCTTGACAGACGGTATAATATAAGTTATACTTTTTAATATGAAAACTGCGATATCAATACCAGACTCCATTTTCAAAGAAGCGGAGAAGGCAGCCAAGCGCTTGGGCCTGTCAAGGAGTGAATTATACGCTAGAGCGGTAGCCGAATTCGTTCAAATCCTCAGACGTGACGGAATTAAGAGGCAACTTGACAAAATCTATGCGGAAGAAAATAGTGCCATCGACTCTTCACTGGCGAAGATGCAGTCTGCTTCAGTATTCAGGGAAAACTGGTAATGCATAGAGGTGAGATTTGGTGGGCTGATATTCCAGCCAGTGAAGGATCTGAGCCAGGCTTTCGAAGACCTGTGCTCATCGTTCAAGCAAATCCCTTCAACCGAAGCAGAATTAATACCGTCATAGTTGTAGCGCTCACCAGCAATCTTCGTCTTGGCAAAGCTCCGGGCAATGTTTTCCTTCCATCAGAGCATACTGACCTGCCAAATGATTCTGTTGCCAATGTCTCACAAGTCGTTACCATCGACAAGGCATACCTTGACGAATGCGTCGGTATACTGCCTATGCGCTTTGTGCGCTTAGTAGATGAAGGCTTGCGTCTTGTGCTTGATCTTTAACGTTGCCCAACCAGTCAGTCCACCCGACCGGGAAAGCCAGGACGTTTTTAGATTGTGCATAGTTCTTCATAAAACTCTCTTTTGCCTTTGCCTGTTTGGCTTTCCCGGCAGGTCATGCGTGACGTTGGAGGAAGATATGGATGAGCAAGAAAAGTATGACATTTTGAAAAAAGAAGTGGATTCACTTCAAATACAATTAAGCAAAGACAAAAAGCCATGGCACCAGAATCCATCCATTTTTATTTCAATAGTTGCCTTGATTTTTTCATTTGGAACAACGGGAGTATCTTATTATAAAACTTATGAGGAAGGTGTTAGGGCAAATAGAAGAGAAGCGAGAGAACTTATTCAGCGAGTTACAAAATTACCAATAGAAAATTTTGAACTTATGCAAAGAAATGAAGGAAGTGCATTCGGTGAGGCGCTATCTGGGATGATAAATCAGGAAAACATTCTTTTGGCGTCGCAGGCAGTTGAACTCATCAAAAGATACCCTGATTCCTTCTCTTCTACCGAGTATTTTGCCGTAGCGCTTGCCTTGTCTCAGTCCAACATTAAGGACAATGTACCCTATTTGTTTGAAAATGCAGTCAAAAGGGCAAAAAACTATAATGATTATAATGCTTCAACCAGAGCATACGCTATATACCAGTTTACTCAGGGAGATTACTTAGAAGGAAGAAAATTGTTTGAAATGGCACTGGCCGTTTGGAACAAATATCCTGAAAAGAATCCTTTTGTAGTTAATTCTGTTGACCTTGTCACATTGATGTATTGGAGCAATGCAGAATTATCCATAAATAATTACTCTGAAGCTACTGATCTTATAAAGCGCGCAAACGATAGCTTGACGAAGCTTCCGCCAGACCCTATTACGGCATCATTGGCAAGACAAATTGCAGATGTAGAAAGAAGAATCGAACAACCGCATTCAGGCGGACCTCGCCAACTCGGCCGCTGATGGGGGGTTGGGGATTCAAATGGCCAACTTAAACATATCAGAATTCTTTAGTAATGAGGCATCCCTCCTCAGGAAGGCTCGTGAATCTTGCATAGACCTTCACGGTTCGGATATACGTGCTGCTGGAAACGAAGTTGAAAAACATAGGGGTCGCGTCTTCATTCTTGACAGATTTAGAAAAACATAGGGGTCGCGTCTTCATTCTTGACATATATCAGAAAATGAGCTATTAGTATCCAATATCACTTTCATAAAACAGGGTAATTAAATTTACAATAAAGGAACTGATGTGGCTCGTGCTTTGAGAATAGCTTTCCCCTATGCGTTCTATCATGTAACTTCACGCGGAAATGAACGCAAAAATATTTTCAAAAGCAAAACTGACAGGGAGAAGTTTCTCGAATATCTTGAGTCAGCTACGCAAAGATATGATGCGGTAATTCACGCATACTGTCTGATGGATACCCATTATCACCTGCTGATTGAGACGCCTTCAGGTAACCTGTCGCAGATTATGCGGCATATCAACGGTGCATATACAACCTATTTTAATGTAAAGCGCGCAAGATCAGGTCATTTATTTCAGGGGCGTTATAAGGCGATCCTTGTTGACATTGATGAATATGCGAAAGAGCTTTCACGCTACATACATCTTAACCCTGTCAGAGCGAAAATAGTTGAAACACCGGAGGAATATAACTGGTCAAGCTATAATTCCTATATCGGCAAGCAAAAGCCTGCCGGATGGCTATACAGAGATTTTATACTTGGTTATTTTGGCAAAAAGATTTCAACCGCCCAGAAAGAATATCAAAAATTCGTAACCGCACTTGTTAACACAAAATATGACAGCCCTCTGGATGAGGTGGTAAGTTCAACATTGCTGGGCAGCTCTGATTTCATAGCATTTATCAAAGATAAATTTTTATCAGGTAAAAAGCCGGATAAAGAGATGCCTGCTTTAAAAAAACTGGTCCCAAAAGTATCCATGCAGGACATTTTTGATGAAGTGGAATCTGTTTTCAGGAAAGAAAAGGGCTTGTCAAGGAATGTAAAAATGTATCTTTGTCAGAAATATACGGGCGAAACATTAAAAGGTATCAGCATCCATTTCGGCATTGGACAATCCGGCGTATCCCAGGCGAGCAGGCGTGTTGCACAAAAAATCGAAAAAGATAAAAAGCTGAAAAGAAAGATCGATAAAATAGAAAAGGAAATAAATCTGTCAAAAATGAAGACGTGACACTTATGTTTGTTACATAATATTTAAAATTTTGAAGCAATTGCCCTATATCATTCTACCATTTTCTTTACAAATATCATTATTATGATAATATATTGTCAAAATTATGACAGGAGGAATTATGCCATTAATTAGACCTATATCTGATTTACGTAATCGGGCTATGGAAATATCTGAGCTTTGCCATAAAGAGGGCCAACCCGTGTTCATAACACGGAATGGGAAAGGGGACATGGTAGTTATGAGTTTGGCCCATTATGAGCGTCTTCAGTGCTTACTTGAATTGTATCAAAAACTTGGAGAAGCAGAGTCATTAGGTGCATCTGGTGAGCAGGGAATCACTCATGAAAAACTTATGAAGAAGCTAAAAGAAAAAATCAGATGAGTGGTCCATTTGAAATCCGGTATTTGTCTACAACGGAAAATGATTTGGATAATATTTTTGATTACATTATGAAGGATAATCCATCTGCTGCTGTTTCCCTGCTCAAAAAATTTGATTACTCAATTTCTCAATTGGCCATTAATCCGGAAATTGGGGTAGTTCCAAAAGATTATCGACTAAAAAAGCTGGGATATAGAATTCTGATAATTGGAAAATATCTTGTATTTTATGTGGTGAAAGCCAACACTGTTCAGATACGACGAATTATTCATGGTGCCAGGCAATACAGCTTTCTTCTTTAAATTTGAATTCCCTATAGAAAAAATGAAAGTCAAGATGTCCCCAATATGTCAAGAATGAAGACGCGACCCCTTGGGTTTGATCGCCGTAACTCAGTTCAGACGTTGTGTAGCCTTGCGACATTCTCCAATTCGCCATATTTTTTTATCTTGACTTTATCTCATAATGCGATATGCGTATAAAAGTATGCATGTTATTACCAAAAAACGACTTGATGAATTCGCAAAAGTCCACCCTGATTGTCGTAGTGCTCTTGAAACATGGTACCGGATTGTAAAAAACAACAATTTTAGTTCATTCACTAAACTAAAAGAGCATTTCCCTAATGCTGATATGGTAGGCAAATTGACTGTATTTAATATCGGTGGAAACAAAGTACGTTTGGTTGCAGCAATACATTTCAACCGAAATAAGCTTTATATCCGTTATGTATTAACACATACAGAATATGACAAAGATAAATGGAAGGAATAAAGCATGGCCATGTATAGCCTGAGTGAAATATCAAATAAATGGCAACCTTTAGCTCCCTTTTTATCAGTTCCGCATACAGAGGTTGAATACGATAATTTGTCAGCCTTTTTAGATCAATTGATTGATGACATTGGAAATGATGAAAGCCATCCATTAGCCGCATTGATGGATACGGTTGGAACATTAATAGAAGCTTATGACGAGGAGCATTTTCCTTTTTCAGAAGGCAATCCACTCGATGTTTTAAAATATCTTATAAAAAAGCATCATCTTTCACAAAGTGATTTGCCGGAATTAGGCAGTCAGGGAGTTGTGTCTGAAATCTTATCAGGAAAACGAAGTTTAAATGTTCGTCAAATCAAACTTCTTAGCAAACGCTTTCATATATCACAGTCGACTTTTTTGTAAAATTGGCTGCACATGGGGATAGGGATAGGGACGCCCATCGCTGAGCGCCCCTCCCACACCACCGGACTTACGGATCACGTATCCGGCGATTCGGCTGGGCACCGTTCGGGCATTCGCCGGGGTGAGTCCTCCGTGGTGTTCACGGCTCGTTTCTCCTGCGGCTACCGTGCCCTCTGCTGACTTCGTCCATGCGGTCGGAGCAGGTTGCCCTGCCCTCAGCCATTTTCTGCCGCATGCGGCATCCCGTGGCGCATGGAAGACCTCCCGGGGTAAACACACGTCTTTCAGCACGTAAGCGCCGAGTATACGGACATTGCTTATAATGGATAGGGGACTTTACCTTGTGTTGCAGGCTCGTCCTTAAGACGTGTGCCGTGCCCGGCACACAACAAAGTGCTGCTCCCGACGCTTGTTCCTCGCGCCGGAGAGCACAAGCGAAGAGCGCAGTTAAAATTCAGGTTAGGAACGTGGACGAAATAACTTCCACAAGTAGGCGCATAGATTTGGGTCAAATTCGTTCGATCTCAGATCACAAAAGTTGATGGAATAGCGGGCTATTTTGATATTTTTGTGATTTGAGATCGGGCAAAGGTGGCCTGAAGCTGTGATGCATAGTTGGGGAAGTTATTTCGTCCACGTTCCTTAGGTAACATTTAATCTTTTCAAGATCGATAGGCAAAAAGGCCGAATCTCTTGCCATATCTTTTTCTAAATAGAAGTGGAACTGATAGGGTTAAACGGTTCGATTAGGCATGGAAAAATTCTTGCAAAGATGCTAAAATTAATTTAAGACACTTTCACGATTTCAGAAGAACTGCCATTAGAAATATGGTCCGCTCTGGAGTCCCCTAACGTGTAGCCATGATGATTTCAGGACATAAGACGAGATCAGTCTTTGACCGATATAATATTGTAAATGACACTGACCTCAAACTTGCTGCCAAACAGCAAGATAATTCCCTAAAATCCGTCGCGGGCACAATTTCGGGCACAATTCACCAAATCGACGAGAAAATTAAGGTAAATTGTGAGACCTAACAAATTGTTTTTCTTACTAAATGCCCCCGTAGCTCAGTGGATAGAGCATTGGATTCCTAATCCATGTGCCGCAAGTTCGATCCTTGCCGGGGGCACTCAAAAATAAAGGGCTTACAGCACTTCAGTTGCAAACCCTTTTTTCTTTTTACGGTTTTATCCCGCTCCTGCCCCGCTTTTTTTCTTAGCCAGCTCAAATAAAAATCGTCACAAACAAAAAGAGGGCTTACCACAATGGGTGAACTTTTTTTTATTCGGCCCACAGCGCCTATCCGTGAGTAGGAAAAATTATTGAATCAAGATTTAGTTTGGTATATAATTTTTTTATGACTAAAAGCTGAAAGGTAGTGAGCACAATGAAAAACAAGTTCCTAATCATTTGTTTCTGTTTGGCCATTGGGCTTTTGTTTTGGGCTGGAGATGCAGTCGCAGAACGCGCCATCAAGGTCACAAGCAGCCTTGACGGCAAGGCATTGCACAAAGCGTTCTCAACCAGCGAAAATCATGCCCTGGTCATAGAGATAAACAAGTACCAGCACCACCCGAATCTAAAGACTGCTGTGAACGACGCTACAACAGTGGCCGGATTGCTTGAAAATAAGTATTTTTTTGACAAGGAAAACATTGTTTTATTGAAAAACGGGGAGGCGACCAATGGCCGTATCCTAAATGCCTTTCTGGATCTTGCGGTTCAGCGGGATAACACCCTGCCGTTTCTTTCCGCAAAGCAGTTAGGTGTTGCCGTTGAACATCTGGTGTGCCGCATTTCTGACCAGACACCCATCAGTCGGTTTATCCACGGAGCTGGAGACGAGGGGGGACAGTTTTTCTTCATCAACAGAAAATCTTATGGAAGCGGACAGGCGTCGGGGCTGATTGCACTCAAGCCGGTGATTTCACCGAAAGATGGACGTAGACTTTTCAGCCAAAATGTAAAAGAAAAGCCCTCCACTGTAAAAAAAGCAATGCCTGCGTGGAAACTCGATATTTTTAAAAAAGAAATAGATAGAAGAGAGGCCGAGGTAAGGGGCCGACATGGCACACTAATCAGATATGGCTCAGGTGTAGTGTATGATAAAAATACAGATCTTGAATGGGTAGCAGGGCCTGGTACGAGCAGGACGACTCCATCCGCATCCGGGGTTTTGCAGTGCGTTTCCGAAGATAATGATAGATTATTGGTATATTTGAATATTTGATCATTATAGTTGGGGATAGAGAAGGATTTCACCAGCTCAGCCTCCCCATGCCGCGTTGTATTTTATATTTATTTCGTGTTCCCCGGCTTTCCGGCTAATCGTTATCCCAATATTCTCTTGCCGCTGCCTCGTTCTCCATCCTTATCCGCTCATTTTCATACTCTTGTCGCTGCCTCTCTATCTCTTGTCTCTGCTGTTCCTCAGCTATCTGTTGCTGCCGCTGCATCTCATATTCCTGCCGCTGCGCCTCCTGCATCTGTCTAATATAATGCCAGCCATCTCCGGCTATAGCAGGACTGCCTGCCATAACGAAAGCCACTATAATCGCATAAATGATTGCTTTTTTCATATCAAATATCCTCCTTTTAATTATTATAATCGTCCTCATCATAGCAATAAGAATCATCAATTCCGATCCTTTTATTAAACAATTCCGATCCTTTTATTAAAATAGTCGTCTTCATCATACGGTGTAGTTATTCCACCAAGATCAAACCCGTCCAAACGACGAAGCCTGACATGCTGCCCATAATTGTCCACGCAAATCCCATTCTTGGGGGAAGGGATATAACTATTGTCTTCCAAACATATCGCCGCGCTGTCAAGGCCCTTGGAAACATACAAAGTCCCATAACTATCAACATAAGCCTCTTCGTATTTATTGTCCCACGGACATTCGGTGCAGGCCAATATCGTGGATAATACCAATAGAATTGAAAAAAATATTGTCTTTTTCATATCCTACCCTCCTAAACGTTTAACTGTGAATTCAAACACCCCTCTCTATAACCGTTTGCCATCTTTACCGTCCCCCAACTATAAAAATGAGACCAGGGATCAACCTTGCAACCCTCTTCCCGCGCATAATCTACCATGCCCTCAGCTATGCGTCCGAAACGGCCCAGCAACTACATTAAACTGCTTGCCGTCAATTATAGATACATAAAAACACGGGTCATCTGTCCAATTGCTTCTTTTCATGTCTACCCCCTCCTGCCCGTTAAGCCGATAGCTCAGCTATGATTTTAACCTTCTTCTCGTTTACCACCATGATTTTGACGGTTGAATAAGTTTGATCACTTGTTCATACGACATAACGGATTCAGAAATTCTGATAGAAGCTCGATCTTTACCCCAAATACGAAGGGGTGGAATACTGATTAGGGTAATTATCTCTTCCACCTTACCCCCATTCTTACGAGCACGCTCCCGCCAAACTCTTTCCATTTCCCATTGTTTTGGGTTTTCTTTCTTAAGCGCGGCACGACGAGTCTTAATTTGATTAATAACTTCGAGTTCCCATCCAATCGGGTCTTCTTCATAGGATACCAGTTGTTTCGGTAGTTTTTCCCACACCACAGGCTCTTTTATACATACGATTGAATTAATAAGGCTAGCCTTGACCTGAAACTTTATACCGTTGAATTCACCTTCAATAAAACCCTTCAAAGCTGACTTCTTTAACGGTTTGGAAATAGTTATAGAGCCCGTAACCTGTTGTGTCCTAACCACAGGAGCTTTTTTCTGCCCAAAAAACGACCTCTGCCAAGCTGGCTGCTCAAAAGCAAATACCAAAGATGGTATAATAAATATCATAAATGTAAATAGTATCACTCTTTTCATATCTTATCCCTCCTTTTTTATCCCATTTTAACATTGCTTAATATTTTATATAATTTTGTGTCAGGAATATTACCTTCATATGGCCGATATTGATCGCTTAAGTTCCGCAAGGCTATTGATATAATAATCTTCGGTAAAAGATAATTATTCTCATAGTCGGCAGGAATAATTCCACCAGACTCAAAAAGCCTGACCGTTTCTTTAGCAATATAATCGTTAATATCTTTTCCCATACTCGATATCTTTTTTTTTAAATTGTGTCTTTGTCATGACGCCTCCTTCCGATTTAAGATTAATCGACATATTCATCGTGCACCCAACTTGTTTTTTCGCTCTCAGTCGCTATCCTGACTTTAACATTACTATACGATAAGCCGTGATACTCAGCCCATTTTTGTGCTTTCACAAGGGCTTTTTCTTTATTAGCTGCATGTATCGAAAACCTGGGATCATAATAACCACCAGCGTCGTTGTCGTACAATTTGAGCAACGCGGTGTATATTTGTGCCATGTTACCTCCTGCCTCTATAAGATACTTCTTTCTTTTTGCTCTGACCAACAGTGCCTCCCTCAACAGCCTCGTAGATTAATTTCTTAACACCCTCGTTGGCGCTGACATTTTCGGCCAGGCAGAGAACACGAAACTCCTGACAATTGTCCATCAGGGTTTCCGTTCTCGCTAATTTGGTACGTATCATAACTTGCCCCTATAAGCATGCCGCATGCCAAGATTATAAAAAAATAAACAAAAAGACCGCAACTGCAACTTATTACTCAATATGTTCTTTGCCCCACCCCGTTATAAAAACTACGCCATACACCCCCATCGTTATACCTTGTTCCTAAAATTGTGAAATAAATTATATAAAAGTGTTACATGAATTACATGCCGCCCGGTTGACATCCTACATCGCTCGCTATATCCTCAACTGACTGAAATCGTAATTCGCCTTGGGGAGATCGGAGTCTGTTTATATTATATATATAGCAAAATTAACCTATTGAAATGATGATGTTTTTTGAGTTCAGTATCCTATATGTTACTGAAATTTTCGTCGGGTATTTGTGGGTATAAAAGTGTCTCACTTTGAGAAATGTATTGAATACAGGAGTTGAGAGGCTGCGGTGAACTTAAGCTATTGGGATTATTAGGTAAATTATGGGAACGCCGTCAAGAAAAACAAGCAACGGTGCGTGTTTGCCAGCCTTGTCAGGCGATCTTTACGCGCTATTTTTTACTGAGCTTGCAAGGACGTGCAACGTCACAGCTTCAGCCGCTACGGTAGGAGTTTCACGACAACACGTGCATCACAAACGTAGAACGAACAAGGAGTTTGCGAAGCGTTGGGAAGATGCAATGCAGCAAGCGACCGATGTTCTTGAGGCTGAAGCTCGTAAGCGGGCGATGGACGGCTATCAGCGTCCAGTCTATCAGAGGGGCGAATTGGTCGGATATGAGCCGTGTTACTCTGACGCCTTGATGATCACGCTTCTAAAGGCGCATAGGCCGGAGAAGTTCCGCGACAAGGGCTTTGACCTGCCACCAGGCTCGGAGATAGTTATCAGCATGAAGTCTGGCAAGGATGATGGCGACAAGGATGCTGGTATGGTTGATGTCACGCCTGGGGCGCCGGAGAAGATTGAGAGTATAACCGACTGAAAGTGGAGTGATGTCCCACGAATCAGGCTATTTTTCTCCACCATGTCACAAAAACGGCCAAAAATAGGGCTAAATAACGTCCTAATGTCGTAGTTAGTACATTGAAGAGCCGGTCGGATTAATCATCATACCTATGGATGCCAGGACTGGACCTTGGGCAACCGGAGTAAGGGCGGGGAGGGCAATACCCTTGGACGTCCCAAGTCCCCCGGTACTCGTTTATGCTTGTGCTGGGCAATATTTAATTTTCTCCTCCAAAACCCCCCCCCCCCCGGGTGGGGGGGGGTGGGGGGGGGGGGGGGGGGGGGGGGGGGGGTGGGGGGGGGGGGGGGGTGGGGGGGGGGGGGTGGGGAGAAAATGGAAGCGG
>Ga0255422_1274_pt1 | contig 10312 bp, 8 predicted proteins | sample ANMaggSeSYBR02D3_FD_182631 | JGI IMG/M metagenome (GOLD analysis project Ga0255422, IMG submission 182631) | Sediment cell enrichment communities from methane seep in Santa Monica Basin, California, United Staets - ANME aggregate JGI... | ecosystem: Environmental > Aquatic > Marine > Cold seeps >... | reverse complement strand
TCTTGGGAAATTATGCATAGAAAGACCCCAGAGTTATGACTTTACGGATGGTTTCCTTTATAAAAGCAGAATTCCTCGATGGCTCATTTATTCAACTCTGGTTGCGATTTTAGAGCGTCGAAAGCCAAGCATTTTGGATTTGGTTCCGGCTGAAATATGGAAAAACCTGTCTGAGCCTCTAAAGAAAAGAGGTCCGAAAGCGATTGAATGCGCAATCGGAAAATTATTGAATCACAATAATAACGGCAAAGCAAAAAAGAAATCTCCGTTTGATTATGAAACTCAAAGAGAAGTTCAGAATGCTTACACGCATAGAGTTAAGCCTCTTTTAGTTTTTGCGAATATGATTCGCGAAATCGTGATGAAGTCAAATAATGCGATTGAGATAGGTGACTTCATTGGGCAACTGGATCAAGGGGTGAAGGCAGCAAGCAATTATCCCTATCGTTCCCAAAAGTTATTTGTTGCTGATGTGGGGTTTAATTCGATCTTTAACACTGCGAATGCTGTTAAAGCGTGGACAAGGCAATCTTCTTTAAAGGCGGTCGACTGGATTAAGGTTTCACCAATTAAAGCATACCCGCAATTATTGAGAATTGTTGAAGGGTATGCAACCCAGCCTTCAGCCGAACGAGCAACTCTTCAACTAGGGAATTATACCTTGTCGTGTATTAAAAAAGACACTGAGATTGAAGCAAGGATACAAAGCATAGGTAAACTTGCGCACTCAATTTGGAATGTCTCGATTGAAGAAGCAAGGGTAATATTTAGACAAGGTCTTGAATTAGCTGATGCAGTAGGCTCCGATAACAATGATGAAATCATGTCACTCGTGCATATTGCTGCCGAGTATACTGGCGAGCCCCTTCCCTCTGAAACCGTTCATAATTTTGGTAGGCTCTGTGAACTCAACTTTCCTTATGAGTCTGAGAAATTCATTTGGGTCGGGTACGGAGAAGCGCTTACAAGAATAGGCGGCGTTGCGTCAATTGCTATCATCTCCCGGTTAGCAGATAGGGATATAGTTGAATTAGGAAACTCTCTTCCGCCGCTGCTTACGGCATTGATTAAAAACGATCAACTGGAAGCTGATTTGGCATCATCAGTTATTGGTCTTGATAGTCTCTCTGAGACTTGGAGTTGGGATATGCATAATTTTGCGAAACCAGCTTTTTCAAAACTTTCTGCAAAGAACAAAGAGCTTCTTGCAAAGTGGATTACCATTGAGTTTGACCGGACATACCAATCTTCTCCCCCAAATGTTTCAATTGACAAATTACTGAACATTTATCATTCGAACTCGATATCAAACAGTGCTTTGAGGCATTTTGAAGCAATCAAATCCCAACAAAATGAAAGTTCTCGTCATACTGAAAAGTATAACCATTACCGTCATAGCGAAGACGAAAAAATCGTCCGTCCAGTTGATTTTGATGTAACTGATGTGGAAGCTCTGGACAATGATATCCAGCAAGAACTTTCTGATGATAATCGACCATTTTCAAGGTGGCGACGAATTAAAGAAATAATGTCCAATATTAATGATGTTGATACGGTGGTCGCTACTATCAATGCAATTGCCAAAGTTGAATCATTATCCATAGAAGACAAGTTAAGTGCCTTTAAATCTACAAAAGATACTTGGGGTAAAATTTCTGTAGCCGTACAACCGGCGATTGAAAATGCAATTTTTGTGGCAACGAATATGAATGCTACTGAGTTGATAGGTGAAGACTGGCATGTCAGCAGCAGACTGAGTGATGTATTCACTCTTGCCCCCAGCCAAAAACCAGAATTATTGCCGGCTTTCATGAAATCCCTTTAAGGCAATCTGGTGAATTTAAGTAGCCTTGATTGGTTGAGGTTTGCTTCATATTTTGCTTCAACTATTGCGGATGGTATAGTGGGAAACAGCCTTGTTCGATATATAAAGCTTACGGCAAAAGATGTACCAGATGACTTTGGAGACCTCCCATGGGGAAAAGATTTTTTGCTTCCGGGTAACAATGATGAGGTTATAGCAGGCTTGATCTGGCATCAACTGGGCTCTCCTTCATCTAAACTTCGTTGGCGTGCTGCTCATTCAATCCTGCGGTTAGCCCAAATAGGTAGGTTTGATGTCATCGAGTTATTGGTAGAGAAATTGGAAAGTGAAACTTCCAAGCCCTTCTGCCATGCTAAGTTACCTTTCTATTATTTTCATTCGCGCCTTTGGCTCACAATTGCTCTTGCCAAATTGTCGATTGATTTCCCAGCGCAGCTTACAAGCTTGCGTGATATTTTTGAAAATTGCTTAAAGAAAAATAGCGACCATGTTGCAATTTGTCAGCATGTGGTTTTTATACTCGAAAATCTGGAAAACTTTGAAAAGCACTCAGGATATGAAAAACGCTTACAAAATCTAGCCGTTTTCAAAACACCCATTTCAACCAAAAAAAAATCAAGCGATTACCACCGAATGGATTCATATCAAGGAAGACCTGATAGCGAACAGGAACTATCTCACAAGGTTTCATTTGAATATGATTTCGAAAAATACGAAATTGACGGGTTAGCGCGATTATTCGGAATTGATACTTGGCAAGTCGCCGATGATATGTCGGCGGTTATGGCTGGAGTGGATGCCGATGTTACGAATATGTATGATTGTCCTCGCGGTATAGGGCGGGATTTTGATTACAGAGATAGTCAAAAATATACTCAAGGATATGGCCATTATCTGGCATATCATGCATTGTTAATAGTTGCGGGTAAGTATTTAAAACAGTTTGCCGTTTGTGAAAGTGAATGGAAAGAAAACTCATGGGCTGAGTGGATTTCAGAATCTGTCTTAACAACTCCATGGCTTGCTGAACTAACGGATTTCTTTCCTGCTTTCATACCGACATGTGATGTTGACTTCAGCGAAACAGCGCCGAAAACAAGCATGGTCGAGCGTAAAGAACTTGCAAAATTATGTGGGTTGACCAAGGAGGGGGAGGATGAATTAAATATTCTTGTTGATGGAAGCTGGAAAGATAATAATGGTGTAGAATATCATATTTCGTCAGCGTTAGTTAATCATGCTGAAACGAAAAACCTCGCCTATGCAATTGCGAGCATCGAGCCGTTTTTCCAATACCTTCCAATTCGTGATGACGATTTTGGTTGGACATCCAGGAATATTACTAATCCGGCAGAAAAATGGCTTTCAAGAAAAGAACATCACAGCGAACGGATAGATGAAACAGATCCTTATGGTTCAGATACTGTTTTAAACAGATCGTTTCCAGGACCTGAAGCCGTATCTAACTTAAATCTTCACTCTACCGATCCATTTAATAGAGAATGGGTAGACGGCATCAGTCAGGAGTTATTTTCATCCTGTTCATGGGGCGCTCATTTCGGAGAAGGACGATATGCGCGATCTGAAGCAGGAAGTTGGCTTCTTGGAAGTAGAAATATCATTAAGGACTTTTTAAAACAAAAGAGCTGTCATCTGATATTACTTATTAAAGGTCAGAAGTATCATGAGAAGCGATCTGAGCAAGGAAAATTTGTTGCCAAATCTGCCGTGGTGATCTTTGCACCAAATGGAACATATCGCATTATTCAAAGAATTCCAAAAAAAATTATAAACGCCATTAGTCCGCTACACCCTTCAGAAAGCATTGCTGATCGATTAAAAGCTATCCAAGCACCTGTGTTGCCTGGGGTCGGGCCACGCTAACCAACCTGGGGTGAATATGGGTATCAAACCTTGAATTGTGAATTATAAATTTATAAAATATATCGAAATAATTATAAAATATGACACTTCAGTATGCGAAAACAATTCGTAAAAAGCTGCGGGAGTTGGTCGGTCTTGCGCATGGGGCAATCAGAAGGAAGTTATAGATGAAGGAACAATCAAGAAGACAATTTATTAGCTCATGCTTCTATTGGGCAATATCAGGATTTGGTTTTTCCTTTATTTCGTTTTGTGCTGGATGCAATGAGGAGAGAAAATCAACGTCTCATCTCGGCTTCATTCACCATGAGAATAAAGAGCGTTTGACGGTTGAAGGAACAGCTAAAATTAATCCGGATTTTGAACCTAATTATTTGAGACTACACAGAAGCGGAGAGTTGAAGAAAAGAGGGGAAGAACTGTGGAGCATGATGAAAAGCTGTGAGCTCTGCCCCAGAAGGTGTGGAGTCAACCGGCTCGATGTGGATGGTATGGGTGTCAAATCTTGAATTGTGAATTAGTATGGGTGTCAAATCTTGAATTGTGAATTATAAATTTCTAAAATATATTGAAATGATTATAAAATATGACACATCAGTATGCAAAACCAATTCGTAAAAAGCTGCGGGAACTGGCCGGTCTTGCGCATAGGGGAAACAGGGGGCGGAATGTTGCGAGTTAAGGTTATATCGTGAAAATCCAAAGTTCAACTTGGGATCTTCACATATTATTAATTCAGGAGACAAAGTTGTATACGGGTGCCAAATATTGGCACCAATATTCTATACCATGCTTACAGGTCTTCCGCTGAAGGGATCGGGTCTTTTTCAGTCTCATCGGTTTCAACTGCCTTTTTTTCCAGCTTGCGTTGCCTTTTTTCCTCTTTCTTTTTTTTCTGGGCCAATTCTTTCTGACGTTTCTTGAAATTGTAATGAGATTTTGCCATGGCGTTTCCTTTCTGGCAGGTTGCCGGATCGATAAGATCACTGATAAAGGTGAAAAGAATCTCAGCCAGCATAATTGAAAATGGAATGGGGTCAAGTTTACGTTTGACCCCTCATATTTATAAGAAAAATAGTTATCTTCATTGTAGCCCGCAATAAATAACTGCTGCATGTAGTGCTCACTGTGAAATTACATCATTGGGCCGCTGCTTTAAGTCTAAATGCGATTATTCAGGCGTGATGTCTTTTTGTTTCGACTCTTATTCACCCCGGAAAATTTGCGATGCGGCTTCCTTTGCCCCTGCGGACTATTTTTGCGAACGAGTGCCGGGGCGTTGTAATCAAAGGCTGACAAGGTCCGTTGCTCGATCTTAGAACCGATGATTCGATTGATGGCACGAACCATATCGCGATCGTCCCCGGTAATAAGGGTTAAAGCTTCGCCACTGTGAGTGGCGCGGCCGGTCCGACCGATACGATGAATGTATGCTTCGGGAGTTGAAGGGATATCGTAGTTAATGACATGCGAGATCCGGGTTACATCAATTCCGCGTGCGGCGATATCGGTGGCCACCAGAATCTGAAAAGTCCCATCCCGAAAGCCATCCAATGCAGCCTGACGTTTTCCCTGAGAAAGGTTCCCTTGCAGCGAAGCCGACCGGTAGCCGGCAACAACCAGTTTCTTCCCCAGACTCTTGGCTCGGTGTTTGGTTCGAGTAAAGACCAGAACCGACCTGATAGAGGTGGTACCCAACAGATTTAACAAAAGCGCTGTTTTCAGATGCTGGGCTACTGGGTAGAGCGCATGGCTGACAGTGTCAGCAGGCGCGGTCGTTCCTATTTGAACAGTGACTGGATTTCGCAGGATGTCCTTGGCCAGGCGTCGTATTTCGGTGGGCATGGTAGCCGAGAAAAGCAGTGTCTGGCGCTTCTGCGGAAGATGTGTCAAAATTTTTCTGATATCGGGGAGAAAACCCATATCGAACAACTGGTCAGCTTCGTCTGTTACCAGCACTTCCAGTCGGGAGAAATTGACGGTATGACGGCCGATATGGTCGAGAAGCCTGCCGGGGCAGGCAACGACAATATCGGCACGTTTCAGTTTCTGAATCTGTGGGTTAATACCCACGCCACCGTAAATCGCAACGCTTTTAAGGCGGGTTTTGTGTCCCAGGATTTCGATAGCCTGGTGAATCTGTTCGGCCAGTTCTCTGGTGGGGGCCATGATCAGGGCACGGAGGCAACCGCATTTGTTCCCCATCAGGCGATTCAAGATCGGCAGAACGAATGCCGCCGTTTTGCCGGTGCCGGTTTGGGCCAGTCCCATCACGTCGCAATGTTTCAGGATCGGCGGGATTGCCTGGGCCTGAATCGGCGTCGGGGTTGCATAACCCGCTTTTAAAACGCCTGCCGCAACAGCGGGATGAAAATTAAATGCTTCAAAGTTCAATATATACCTTCTTTCTGTGTTCCAATAAAAAAAGCCCCGGAATTATTCCGGGGCTTACTTATATTTTTTGATTGACAACCGGGAACACTATTGTTGAGTGGACAATATGGGTTGCAGAAGTCTTTGTCAAGCTTATTCGTAAAATTGATAATAACCGGGTGGTAACTATTGGCTAACTATTTACTATTTCAAAGAGGCCATCTCTATTTAAGAGGTGCTATTGGGGGGTACTATCGGTGTCAAACTTGAATTGTGAATTATAAATTTCTAAAATATATTGAAATAATTATAAAAGAAATATCGAATTCAATAAAATAGTTAGATGTAATCTCCCTTGTTGAACTTTATTACCTCGACAGTGGAGGTAACGAGGGCTCTGTTGAGGATATCCTTCATTCCATCTTCATCGGGCAGTGAATTTAAAAGGGCTAACATATTTTCTGCTTCACTTCCCATGTGGGTGACAAGAGGATACATCTCCTTTAAGTTGACAGACGGATCTTCAAGTTTCTTCTGGTAATTTTCGAGAACATCCAGGAATTTTTCCACCCCTTCTATGTTTTGGGTTCTGTCAATGTTGGAAATGAGATCAAACCTTATATTTGATATGTTTTGAACCGGCGGCAGTGTCATGGTCTGATCCTCGGAAGACGACGATTTGTTAATCGTTTGTTGAAGAATGCCCTCAAATTTATTCCCTGTAGTTTTTGCGACCTTGTTAGTTTTTTGATCATTGGCGATACTTGAAATCTCATGCGGTGTTATTTTCATGTCACAGCATCCTTTCTTACAGTTTACTTGCCTCTATCCGAAAAGTAGGAAAATCTTTACTGGTATATCGGCAAAAAATGCTTTTTATTTAAGTTTTACTTGTAAAAAATATAAAGACGGGAAATCATAATTAAGAATCGAAAGAGTAAACATTATAATCTTGATTCCTATGTTTATGAATTCTTTACAATATTCAGTAAACCTCTTCCTGAAACCAATATAAATTTGTGTCAGCATGATAAAATTACTCTCAAGCGATTAAACGGTTTATTTTCTTAAAAGCATATAGTGTGCCATTACTGTCCAAAATAAATCCAAATCCCCCTTTTGGACAGGTAAGCAGCTGATTTTACACGGTGCCTTATGCCACCAAGAATTCAGGTTATCTTGGGTCGCGGATGCTGTCCAAAAGCCGCAAGGGGAGGGCAGGAGGACGCCCATGGAAATAGGGACACGGGGACGCCCAGGGACATCCGTGACATTTTGACATTATAGTTGACAGGGAGCATGGGGAACGAGAAAGTTAATATTCCCCGGACGTTATATATTAAAACGAAAGAAGCATAACCCTTTATTATAACACAATAAAAATATAAGAATCATTATCTGCCCGAAGTGCATGACAATAATTACCTGGGGGGTCGGCCAGGTAATTGTCAGCGTTGGCGAAAATCTGCTCCCTAATCTAATTTAAACAAAATCTGGGAACTCATTTATGGAAACAACCAGTACGGTAGCCATTGTTAAAGGAAGCGACCGGTATCAAAATATCTTTCGGGCACTCTCCTTTTTATCAGATGAGCTCTCTTTTGGGAATAATATTCTGATCAAGCCCAATTTTGTCTCCACTAAGGTACAATTGGCAGCAACACATGTTGACGCCCTGCGGGCTGTTATTGATTTTATCCGCGAAAGAACAGATAAAAAGATCATAATCGCTGAAGGGGCTGCTACCTCTGATACATTTGAAGGGTATCGCCATTTTGGCTTTTTAAAGCTCTCTAAGAGATATTCAAACATTGAATTTAAGGATCTAAATAAAGATGAATTTAAGGTCATAGCCCTCTATGACCGGAATCTAAACCCTCAACCCTTTCGCATTTCAAAAACTGTTCTGTCAAGTAACTGTCGAATATCGCTTACCATACCCAAGACCCATGATACTACAATAGCGACTCTTTCCCTTAAAAATATGGCTATCGGTAGCCTTATCCGAGACACCGGACGGAGTCCCCTCCGTTTTATTGGCCCTCTAACAGATCGTGTGCCCAAGATGGTTCCTGCTCGGCTCAAGCCCTTCTTTTCTCTGCAGGGCTTGAGTAGCTTTGGTTTAAGCAGGTTGGGCGGAAGCGACAAGGCCAGGATGCATCAGGGCTATCTAAATATAAATCTTTTTCTCTACCAACTTGGGAAAATAATTCCTCCACATCTTTCTATTCTGGATGGATTTGAAGCGATGGAAGGGGATGGACCTGTCCATGGTGATAAAGTCGATTGGGGTATCGCCATAGCTGGTGCTGATTTTGTTGCTACAGATTCAGTGGCCGCTACCCTGATGGGGTTTTCTCCCGAAGATATCGGCCATATTTATTTCTGTAAAATGGACGGCATGGGAGAAGGAGATATGAAAAAGGTAAAAATTTTGGGAAACCCTCTTTCCGAGTATATTCGTCCTTTCAAACCTCATCAGTCGTACGCAAAACAGCTTGGCTGGAAGAAAGACGGTGGGGCCGCTTTTAAAAAGCTAAAGAAATTTCTTTCTAACTTTAGATCCCCTTCGGTATTTCGTTAATGGTTCACGACAAATATGGGCAACAGCCCGTTGAATTGTGAATTATAAATTTCTAAAATATATTGAAATGATTGTAAAATATGACACTTCAGTATGCAAAAACAATTCGTAAAAAGCTGCGGGAGCTGGTCGGTCTTGCGGTAGTACAATATAGCTGCGTTCCCTGCGTCTTGCATCTCCGGCAAACTCGACAATCGCTCAAGTTAGATGATATACTCCTCACCAATTACCGAAGGGTCGTAAAGATCCGGAAAGTAATAGGGAAGAACACCAATCGGCAGCCCGATTGTTAACGGCGCACGGTGGCTTTGTGACCGCAAAAGACCGTCCTCGAGCAGCGCGCTGACGATTTGGCGGGCAGGTTGGGGGCGTTGTTGACTATATTGAATACTCAATTACGGGGCAGACAGAATGGAGCCAACTACTCAGGAGAGCAAAGGGGGAATAAGTCAACATAGTCAACAACAAAAAGTTGAAAAAGGCTCAACGCAGGTTCAATGATACCGAGCTTCGTAAGGAATATCCAGGGAGAACTGTTGATAAATGAAACAATCCAAAAAAATGGAACATGTTCTGAAACCTTCGAAAGAATCAATGTCTTTGCAAAAAAGTAAGTTGAACAAAATTCAAAAAGGAGATAATAAATGGAAAACAAACTACAGGTTCTTATAGAAAAGATAAAAAAACTGGAAAAAGAACTTGCCGAAGAAATTCAAAAGCAAGAGGAGATATTTTTTTATAAGATCCGCGGCGGAAAAGTGCTTTTTGAAAAGAATGTCAAAAAAAAGCATAAGGCTATTGTTAAAACTGTTTCACGTTATTTATCCGATGCAGAGCTATTGAACATTCTGACTGCACCGGTAATATGGTCTTGTATTTTCCCTGCCTTATTCACGGATTTAGTCGTAACGTTTTATCAGGCTATATGCTTTCGAGTATATGGCATACCCAGGGTAAAACGAAACAAATACATTGTGATAGATCGTCATTCTCTCAATTACCTCAATGGAATTGAGAAACTGAATTGTGCATATTGTGGATACGTTAATGGGTTAATTGCATATGTCCAAGAAGTGGCCGCAAGAACTGAGCAGTATTGGTGTCCAATTAAACATGCCAGGAGAACCGCTTTAATTCATAGTCGGTACAGCAAATTCTTTGAGTATGGTGATGGTGATGGATATCGGAATAAAATAGAGGAAGTTCGCAGGGATTTTTATGATATCAAAGAAGGAAACTCGAAAAACTCGTTGGTAAATAGTTGATATTTATATTGAATAAGGAGTAACCATTCACCACAGAGTTCGCAGAGAACACAGAGAATGTAAGTGATGAAACTAATAAATAATAAAAGAACTACCCGTGAAATATATCTGAAATTATTCGGCTGTAGTGTGGGGGAGCTTGGGGACATCCATAAATAAATAAGTAAATCATGCTTAAAAGATAGTTATTTACTTGTTTATGAATGTCCCAGACAGTCAATACCTCCTTAGAAAAATTGAAAAAATCTATAATAGACGACATGGAAGAAAAATGGTGATTTCCGATAAGGGCGCAAAACAGTCTCATAAAGAAAAAATCATAAGAAGGTTGGTTAGAAAATATTTCAAAATAGAAAAAGTTAAAACGGGCGCAGAAACTGA
>Ga0255422_1272_pt1 | contig 10333 bp, 7 predicted proteins | sample ANMaggSeSYBR02D3_FD_182631 | JGI IMG/M metagenome (GOLD analysis project Ga0255422, IMG submission 182631) | Sediment cell enrichment communities from methane seep in Santa Monica Basin, California, United Staets - ANME aggregate JGI... | ecosystem: Environmental > Aquatic > Marine > Cold seeps >... | reverse complement strand
GTACACACCGGAATATAGTGGTGTATAAACACTGCGACCATCCATGAGGACCAACAGCTTGTTTGCATAGCGATCGTTAAAGCCGCGGGAAGTAATGGCCCAGTTGTTCGCATCGATCCTTGCCACCTGGAGCCCCGGCACCATGCGCAGCGCTTCAGGAATGCTTGTGACGCCGGAGCGCCGGATGTCCTCATTGGTAATAACAAAGATAGCTGCAGCGGCCTCTGACACCTTCTGTGCCTTTTTGGAGACCGAGGTGATTTCGAGGTTCATCAGGTCATCAAAAGTCAACTTCGATAATTCAGCCATTTCCTGGGCCAGGGTTTTCTCACTTGACGAGAGTTCGGATTGGGCATGGCCCAAGATTGGAACGAACAAAAAGAAAAATGCCCAAATGGTCAGAAATGGTTTAAAACTTCTGTACATTTTGCTCATAGAGAATCCTCCCCCCCTTTAAAAAGATCCGACCCGTGCGGTTAGCTTTTGGTGTCAACTCCGTTCCTTATCAATTAGCACGCCAAAGGCGTACCATCAATATTCACTCATTAAAATGATAGTATATGGTCAATACGACTTTCCTTCTCCGCACGGCATGAATTATGTCCCGCGTGGTCTCAAGAGCAGGGTCTCAGGCAATCACAACCTCCAGGCTCGGGCCGACCATGAAATCAAAATATCTTTTCTACCCGCCACCAGCAAGAAGATCCGGCAACGTTGTGATTGCTTCAGCTATTGGTATCAGTTTAATATTATTAACAAATAGCTTTTTGTCGCCACCATAAAACATATACATGGCAGCTTCAGGATACTCCCTTGAGAATGCCTTCAGTCCTTTAAAATCCTGATTGCGAATTTTAGCGGCTCGCTTGACCTCTATGGCAATGAACCCTTTTTCACCATAAATGACAAAATCAACCTCCCGGCCATTGGCAGTGCGCCAATAATAAAGAGTATATCCCAGTCTGTACAAATCGTTAACTGCTCGTAATTCTTGAAACAATAATGTTTCAAGGGCAATTCCTTCAATTTCCTCGGGACGATCCAGAGGCCCTTTGGGACGTATTGCTCTGTAAACTCCCACATCAAACAGGTAAAATTTGGGATGGACCGCCATTCGTCTTTTGGCGCGTTTAGTAAACACCGGCAACCTATAAGCCAAAAGAAGATCTTCCAGGATATAAAAGTATTCCTCGGCAAGCTTCCGATTCACATTGCACTCCCGTGCTACTTCGGAAATATTGAGAGCCGAGGCCTGAGAAAAGCTGGCAGCTTCGAGAAATCTGGCAAACGCTTGCAGGTTTCTTGTTAAGCCTTCCTGTTGTACTTCTTCGCGAAGATAGGTGCGAACATACCCTGCCAGGTAATCAGCAGGATCAGTTTCTGAATATACTGAAGGCAGATTACCAACCAGCAGTGATTTCGTTAAAGAAAAATCTTTGCCAAGTTCCCTGGCTGTTAAGGGATGCATAAAACGGGTCAGGGCTCTGCCGGCAAGCAGATTGACCCCTTTAGTTCGTAATTTTCTGGCACTGGAGCCGGTTAGAACAAACTTTAAGCTCATGTGTTCGATGAGCCTATGAACTTCGTTCAATAATTCAGGAATCCGTTGAACTTCATCAATTATAATCCAGTCATCAAAGTGGTCCGGAATTAATTCTGCAAGTCTGCCGGGAGATGCAAGTAACGAGCTGTACAATTCAGATTCCAGCAGGTCAATTTTAATTCCATCAGTAAAGACCGTTTGGAGCCAAGTTGTCTTTCCTGTGGCCCGGGGACCAAAAAGAAAAAAACTTTTATCTTGAGGCACTTTTAGTATTCTGGAGTACATATCTCCATTTTTCATAGTTTTTTGGAGATGTCAAGAGTAATATATAATAGTTTCCTGTTCCGGCCTATACAGCCAGGCTCACTGCCAAAATACAAGATCAACAAAGTGTAAGGATGTCAATTATCTCTGATGATCTTGCTCACGCCGAGGAGCATGGAGCTTATTTTCAGTCCGGCCTTTTTGGCTGTGTCAATATTTATTTCCATCCCGATCTTTTTATTTACGGTGACGAAATTCATAATTCCCCCACCTTCGACAAAGTTTTTCATTTCGCCAACCGATAACACATGCAAACCCTTCAGGGTATCAAATATCTGTGGCAGATATTTTCTTTTTGACGCACTGATGAAAAGAATATGGCATTTTTGCAAATCCTCAATCCGTACGAATCGCTTGATCACCACTTCCCTTCCTTTCACGCTTTTGTCTTTGATCGCATTCAGAGCCGCGTCCAACGGTTCCTCGCCGAGAATACCTATAGTTAGAGCGTGGGTCTCTGCGAATGATTCAGCAGGCCATTCAACGAATTTGGCAATGCGATAAAGGAATGCCGCCTTGATCAGATGCTCGCGGGACATGTGATCTGCTTGCACGTTTGGTGCAAGGCTCGCCACAACAAACACTACTGTTATGGAAAGCAGCCTGAGGTAACGGTCCATTAAAAGCTCCATGTAATTTTCCCGTAAACGCTGCGTTCAACCTCGGTGAGAGGAGTAGCGAGCATATCAGACAAAAATTCCGGATGGTTGCTATCTAACAGATTTTGGCCCACAATTGACAGTTCAATGTCCTTGTACAGCCTCCAACCCAGGCGGGCGTCAAGAGTAATATAACTCCCTACGTCCTGGCTGGGAAGGTTGTCTGCATAACGAACCCACAAATCAAACTCCAGATCCCTGAATAGTTCCATGGAAGACCGGAAAGAAATCTGATGGTGCGGGCTTTCCCCTTCTATCTTTTCCGCCAATATGCATTCGCTATCCCCGGCCAGGTGCAACTGTATCTGCAGGTATGTGTATGCGGCCTGCAGTCGCCACCAGTCCAATGCCTGCCAATTTGCGGCCAGTTCCACTCCGTATGTCTCCCCTTCCATCTTATTATCTGACGTATAAGGGATGACGAGATGCGGTGGTGAAGGCGATGTCTCATAGAATGGCTCACCCGGCTCCCGAGTGCGCAGGTTGTCGTAGTCGTTGAAAAACGCTGCGATATCCAGAGAAAGCCGATCCATGGGCTGAACGCGATATCCGAGTTCGTAAGCAATAAGCTCCTCGGAATCAAAGTCCCGGGTGCCAATGAACGAGCCTACAGCAAGCGAGGAGCCGAGAGGGAACACCTGGATATTGCGCCGAAGATCGACCTCGGCACGAGAAGGCGTCCTGACCGCGCGTGATACCGCCGTCCAGATTGAATGTCGACTGTGGGGTGTCCACATCAGCCTGGCATTGGGCTGAATCTCAAATCCGGTGTAGTCATTGTGCTCGAACTTGGATCCCAGCGTCAGGTGCAGCCGGTCATCAACGAGTATGATCTCATCCTGCACAAATACGCTGAAAAGATTGTCATCACGGCTGTCCGGATAAAGCGACATGGAGAAGGTATTATTGATGTCATCGCAAGTAAAACGGTAGCCGAGCCCCCATATAAGCTCCTGCCGCTTACTCAACAAGAACCGGTGCTGGAAATCAATGTCAAAGGTATCACGGATCTCATCAAGTATAATGGTATTCTGCTTGGTCCGGTCGTAGTAAAGCTGCAGCGTCATATCGGAAGTGTCGGATATAACGTGCTTCCATCGAGTCAGCAGGTTGAATCCACTGCTTTCCCTGTCCCCGTCAAGAGTCTGGGTGTAGGGATCATCCAGGGAAGCCACTGATATCCTATCGCCTATCTTGTCGTCGTAGATGTCTCCCTGCAAGGTCAGCGAGTTGCCATTTGCAGGCTCCCAGTCTACGCGAAATCCTCCACGCACAACATGCCAATTATCAACTCCGTCAACGCCAATATCCCGGTCGAAGTATTTGGCGTAAACACGGTAGCAGGTATCGTCATTCAGCTTTGAACCGTAGCGAACACTGCCAAAACCTCTTTCCTCGGTTCCAGTGCCGGCAGTCACCAGGCCTCCCTGAGTCTCCTTTGCCTGTTTGGTGATGATGTTGATTATCCCGTTGACCGCATTGGCTCCCCAGAGCGTGGCCCCAGGCCCGCGGATTACCTCAATACGTTCCACGTCTTCCAACAGGGTGTCTTGAAGGTCCCAAAACACTCCTGATTACAATGGCGTGTAAACACTGCGGCCATCAATAAGGACCAACAGCTTGTTGGCAAAACGGTCGTTAAAGCCGCGGGAAGTGATGGCCCATTTACTCGCATCGATCCTCGCCACCTGGAGCCCAGGCACCATGCGCAACGCTTCAGGAATACTTGTGACGCCGGAGCGCCGGATGTCCTCGCTGGTAATAACAAAGATGGCTGCAGCGGCCTCTGACACTTTTTGTGCCTTTTTGGACACCGAGGTGATTTCGAGGTTCATCAGGTCCTCAAAAGTCAATTTCGATAATTCAGCCATTTCCCGGGCCAGGGTTTTCTCCCCTGACGAGAGATCGGATTGGGCATGGATCGAGATCGGAATGAACAAAAAGAAAAATGCCCAAATGGTCAGAAATGGTTTAAAGTTTCTGTACATCCTGCTCATAGAGAATCCTCCCTCTTAAAAAGATTTGTTAGCTGTTAGCTGTTGGATAAAACTGTTTAACATCCTCTTTACCTCATTGACCTGTTGATTAAGTTCTCTAAAATCTCTCATTTCCACCCCTTTTCAATGCTAACGGCTAACCGCACAGGTTGCAAACTTTTACCCATTGGGTGCAATGTCTAATGAACGTAATACCTTGATTTTTCAAAGCTAACAGCTAACTGCTAACTGCTAACGGCTAACTGCTAACCATTCACCACTTCCTTCAGCCTTTCAAACTCCTGTTCAAGGTTTGCGACAAGACCAGAAACACTGTCGAGCTTGCCGTGTGTTCCTGCCAGTTCTATCTCATAGGCTGCCTGTCGCATGGCTTCGGCTCCGACGGTGGCTGATGCCCCCTTGATTTTGTGTCCTTGACCTCGTATGACTGCGGCGTCATTCTCCCTGATCCCTTGCTTCAGCTCTTCCAACTGGACAGGAATATCTTCTATGAACATAGCGATAATCTCGTTCAATAGATCTTTGTCCCCGCCCACTCGTTCCAGCAGGGCTGACCTGTCAAAGACATCCTCTTCAAGGGATTGCGTCTCAATAGTTGCGGCGGGATTGACAGGTTCGGCAGAACCCGAGATCTGCTTTTCAATAACCTCAATTAGCTCCTCGGGGTTGACCGGCTTGGACACGTACTCGTCCATTCCCGCGTCAATACACTCTTGCCTGTGTCCCGCCATAGCGTGTGCGGTCATGGCGATGATCGGAACACGTTTCAATCGAGCTGAATGCTGAAAGCTCAAAGCTGAAAGCTTGTCGGAAGAAGCTGCGTCTTTTGCTTTGAGCTTTGAGCTTTCAGCTTTAAACTTTAAGCTTTCAGCCTTGAGCTCTTCTTCTCTTTTCCTGATCTCTCTTGTTGCTTCCAGACCGTCCATCACCGGCATCTGCACGTCCATGAACACAAGGTCGTAAGGAATCATCTCAAGGGCATTGACCGCCTCTTTGCCATTGGCCACGGCATCGGCGTGGTAGCCGAGCTTCTTTAAAATCGCCAGGGCAACTTTCTGGTTGACCATGTTGTCTTCGGCAAGAAGGATTCGAACCTTGTGTTTCCGGTCTTCTGAAATAGTGTGCCTTGTAACAATTGGCTTCAAACCCTTGCCCGCAGATTTCGTCGGTATGCCGAGGGCTGTTCTGATGCACTCATAAAGCTGCGAGCGTTTGACCGGTTTGGTGAGGTAGGCGGCAAAGCCGATCTGCTTTGCCCTTTTGGCATCGCCACGTTGACCAATGGAGGTGAGCATAATCATAATGGTACTTTTAAGATCAGGATCTTCCTTGATCTTGTGTCCAAGAGTTTCTCCATCCATTTCCGACATCTGCATATCAACTATGGCGATGTGAAAGGGGTTTCCAGCCGATGCCGCCCGGCGGAGCTTATCCAAAGCCTCTGAGCCGTTTGATGCCTCATCAAATGAACAGCCGCATAATTTTAATTGCTCTCTTAACACTTGCCGGTTTGTGGCATTATCATCCACTATCAGGATATGTTTGTCCTCTATCTCTATTTTTCCGGGAACCACGCATTCGGCTTCACGTCCTTCCAACTGCTTCTCAAAGACCGCCGTGAACCAGAATGTTGTACCCTTTCCCTCTTCACTTTCCACACCGATTTGGCCGCCCATCATCCCGGCAAGCTGCTTTGAGATGGCCAGACCTAACCCTGTGCCACCGTATTTACGGGTCGTGGATGCATCCACCTGTGAAAATGCCTCAAACAACACATTCATCCGGTCTGCGGGAATCCCGATGCCGGTATCTGAAACAGAGAAGCGCACTGTCACATGCGTGTTGTTTTCTTTCTGCAAACCGGCGCGGATTACCACTTCGCCCTGTTTGGTAAACTTGATGGCATTGCCTGAAAGATTTACCAGGATCTGGCGCAACCGGCCGGGGTCGCCACGAACAAGGGCCGGAAGGTCGTGGTCAATCACACAGGCGAGTTCAAGCCCCTTATTGGCTGTGATTGCCAATGCGTCAGTCGTGTCTTCGAGAGTTGTTCTCAGGTCAAAATCGAGTATCTCAAGGTCGAGTTTTCCCGCCTCTATCTTCGAAAAATCGAGGATCTGGTTGATCACTCCGAGAAGGGCGTCACCGCTGTTGTGAACGATTTCGGCATACTCGTGCTGTTCAGCGGTCAACTCAGTCTCCAACAAGAGCCCGGTCATGCCGATCACCCCGTTCATGGGTGTCCGGATCTCGTGGCTCATGTTGGCGAGAAACTCGCTCTTGGCTATGTTGGCAGTCTCGGCCTGCAGGGTCATCTGATTGGCATGTTCCACGGCATGTTCTAACCGGCGGTTCGCCTCATTGATCTGCTTATTGGCTTCTTCTAGCGTATCCGTACTTTCCCGCAACCCTTCCTCTGCTTTGTCCCTCTCTTTTTCCCGGATATAAATCTGATCCAGCATTTCATTAAAACCATCGTACAAAACACCAATTTCATCGGATCCGGTCTTTTCAAGACGAATTGAATATTCTCCATCGCGCGAGATCTTTTTTGTGACGTCGGCCAGCTTCAGGATCGGATCGGATAATACTTTCTGAAGCCTGATAGCGAGAAAACAGGAAAAGAGAATCATTCCGGCCATCAGTGACAGCATTGTAAGCAAATGCTTATTGATCTTATCATCCAGCAGACTAGTGGAGGCGCGTAAGTAAATTGTTCCATATTCCCGGTCATTATAGATTATTGGCTCTACCACATGTAAATAGCCATCTTTAAATCCCTTTGAAATCTCTTGAAGTGGTGGATGCGGCAAAAGCTGCATGTTGGTGTTGCCTGATCTCTTATAAGCAGCAAATGCAACTCCTCTGTTATCATGAATACAGCCACTCACAATATCAGGTATGGTCTGAAGCTTTCTTAGAATCTCTTCTGCACCACCTGTATCTTCAAAAGCCAGGGGTGTCACACAATATTCGCCTGTCAGCCTGGCGCTCATAGTTGTGTTGTACACCATATCTTTCTTCAACTGCTTAATATCGTTGAAGATAATGAAGCTAAACCCCGGTACCATGCCCGCCAATAACACAAAAAGCATAATGCCGATCAGTTTGGTTCTAATGGATAGATTTTGCAGGATTCTCATTGGCAGACCTCGCCCGGTTTCACGATTCTTGCTGCTTTCAGCAAAAGATAACTCATGCATAGTCCCGATTCTCGTACCGCCTTTTCATTAACCTCAAATCGGATTAGATTATCATGGGTGTAAAAATTCATGAGTCCCCCGTTTTCAGCAAAGCCTTTTGCGTCACCAATGGTGAGTATAGGTTTGTCTCGCGTAAACGATATAATTTTGTGAAGTTCATTTTTTTCTGATTTTGAGACAAATAAGAGATGGCAGCCCGCAATCTCATTCACATTTGAGATGTAGATGATTTTTACTTTCTTGTCCCGGATTTTCCGGGTTGAATAGATTGTATCGAGCTTCGTGCCGAATGGGTTTTTGCCGATAACAGCAATTATAAAAGGCTGTAATTTATCATTGATTGCCGCTTCAGGCGGCCATTCAACAAACCGCGTGAAGCGCTCGAGAAAAATGGCTTTCATGGTATATGCATCCATATTTTGAGCAAATGTGCCGAATGGGAGAAACAGGTGGAAAACAGCAATAACAAGAAAGATATACCTGATTACACGGGGGCATTGTGAAAACGCGGGTATCCTGCAACATTTCCTGACCGCACTGAACATATTATGTTTTGTAATTTTCATCTAAAAATTTTGCGAAATCAATATCAAAAATGTTCTTCCATGATGCGGAATATCATAACCACAATCATCATCAGGTGGCCCCGGGTCCACATATTTTTCATTGAACAGGTCACGAACACTTACGCTGAAAAAGGTTTCTTTCTCAAATATCTTGATCTGTTTTGTGGAAAGCGTCAGATTCACGAGTAAATAGGAGGGGACTTTATAATTTTCGTCAACTTTATAGCTTGGGTCACTGTAGTCACTGGCCAACCTTTTCTTTGGAGAAATGCGTCTGCCGACAAAAATGTTCTCGAGATTAATATTAAGATGTTTCATAAAAACATAATTCAACCCCATATTCGCTGTTAGTTGGGGCACAAGTGTAGTGTCTTCGTTGGTTTCATCATACTTGCTGTTTTGATAAGAAAAATTTATGTATCCGCTCAAATCCGAACCAACCTGTGCATTTAATTCTCCTTCAAAACCAAACGATGTCACGTTTGCCCTGTTATAATAGGTATTACCACCTACGCCGGAATCAGCAATGGGATATAGTTCTATTCCGTCCTTGATTCGGGTGTAAAATCCCCCGAGTTTACCCTGAAGATTTTCATTCAGCTTAAAGCCCAACAGAGTTTCAAGGGTACGAGCATACTGAGGGGATAAATCTTCATTTCCCCTGGTGTCGCCTTCTTTATAGTAAGGGTCGTACAATTGCCTCTGAGTAGGAGGCTTAAAAGAGGTACCGTAGAGGACTTTTAAATATAACTTGTCCGAAATATGGTTGGTTATCCCTATTCTGCAAGACGCGCTGTTGTCGTAACGATTATGAAAGTCAAATCGCAGTCCGCCTGTCAGTCCTATCTCAGGAGTCAGGTAATAAACGGCTTGGGTAAAAACCCCAAAATTGTCAAAATTCTTTTTTGGTTGGGGCTGTGACGCACCCACAAGAATCTCCTCCCCTGTTTCTCTGTTTATTAGATAATTATTTTGTAACTGTTGGTCTTCCGTTGTATAATCTATTCCAAGACCCAGAAAATTCTTCTCATTGAACTTATAAGAGGATTTAAGAGCAAAATCGATAAACCGTGCCCCGATATCTCTCCTTATGTAACTGTTTTGGCCAATACCCAGCTCTTCCTTTTTATTCGGCTTTCCTTCACCATATGCCACTGACGCACTTCCTTCCAGTTTGTCATCCAATAGAGATTTTTTGTATTCTGCTTTAGCAAACCAATTGTCAACATAGACCAGATTGTCGTGTGTCAGGGTACTCCAATCAGTGAATTCGCCATAACGGTTCAATTGTTGATAATTGGAAGAAATCGTAAGGCCTTTATATGATATCTTGCCGTAAAAACTTTTGGGCCTGGAAAGATCGTTGTCACTTTCTCTGTTTTCATATTGTGTCGGAACCGGTCCGGGAAGTGATAATCCTGATCTGTCTGAATGTTTAGCCGAGAAAGCTGCCATAAAATCAATGCCACCTATCTTTTTGCCGGCTACAACTGATCCTCCATACGTATCTAAGCTTCCACCGACCCCTGTCAATTCAAAGGAATCAAATTCCGCCCCGTCAAAGGTAATAATGTTTATGGCGCCAAGATAAGCATTCGCACCGTATAAAACAGAGGCCGGACCCTTGATAATCTCAATTCTCTTTACACATTGAATTGGAATCATTTCCTCATCAATAAAATTCCAGTTTGCTACCCTGAATGAGACCGGCTACCCTGAATGAGACCGGCTGTCCGTCTATCATGATCTTAAGGTTTTGGTTCCATCCCTGAAAGCTGTTTGATCCCCGTATGCTGATGCTCGAAATAAGGTTGTCAACCCATAATGACAAACCCGGCACGGTCCTGACGGCTTCCGCAATTGACTGATACCCTCGTTCCCTTATCTGTTTAGCATTAATTACCGTCATCATGGACGGCGCGTCTTTTATACTTTGCTTCGTCCCTGTAGCGGAAATAACTTCTATATTCATCAATTCTTCTAAACTCATCTGAAAAAGATCGTTTGCTCTCAAAGTCTTATTGTTCTCTTCAGCAAAAAG
>Ga0255422_1249_pt2 | contig 10444 bp, 8 predicted proteins | sample ANMaggSeSYBR02D3_FD_182631 | JGI IMG/M metagenome (GOLD analysis project Ga0255422, IMG submission 182631) | Sediment cell enrichment communities from methane seep in Santa Monica Basin, California, United Staets - ANME aggregate JGI... | ecosystem: Environmental > Aquatic > Marine > Cold seeps >... | reverse complement strand
ATTTAAATATTCCAAGGATACTGAAGATCTCAAGATCGGCAAAATAGACCTTTTTCAGTCCGTGCTTCTTTGCAATATCTCCAATAGCATTGGAGTTAAATTCAGCATAAAAACCATAGCCGGAAAAAGGTTCCTCTATTTTGATAATTTTGCCATTTGATTGGAAAACAGATGAGGGCGTGTTATCTAAATTTATTGTCAACGGAACCCTGACAAATTTAAAAACATACCCTTTCAGAGAATCGCTGCCCATCTCTCCAAAGGTTAAGCACCCGGCAAGAATAAAAAGGGAGAGAAGAAGGCATACAAAGACAATAAGTCTTTTACTTGACACTATTATTTCTCCTCAGCTATATCAATCGCCGTAAACTACAACTCGCCACCTGGTATACAAGCCTAACAAGATTTGCTGCATCTCCTGGTCTGCGTGTTTCAGAACCGTTATATCACCATTTTTGGCAGCAGCGGCATAACTTGCATCTCCCCAGGATACAAGCCACAAAAGGCTGTAGGCAGTAGCAAACCCTTTCTTTGAGCCCAAATCAGTTCTGTTAAGATCTGTATCAAAGGGAGTCCTAATATTGACATATGCGCAACCGCTGGCAGTAAAAATAATTGCAAGCACAATGGCTGGTAATATTTTAGACTTCAAATCAACCTTCTTGAATATAGATACATTTTTTATTTTCCCTAAACTGTTACTTGGGAGGGGGTTGTATTTCCCGCAGCTTACAGCTATAACCGGCTGGTTGCGGCAGGGTAGTTTATTTTAACAGAGAATAATAATATATATCATTATCTTTTTACTGGGGCAATAGTAAGTTTGTTAATTCAGATCTGTCGATTAAATTTGCACCATTGAACGGGAAACTTCTTGACACACAATTAATTTTTTTATACATCATTGAGTAAAAAATTAATATTATTATCAATAATATCAATCAATTCAATCAATATCAATCTACTACTTACGGCTATTTGGCGAAAGAGTCTCGCCTGAAACCAGGTGATGAGGTGTCCCTTTAACTGAATCAAAATCGGAAGAGTGCTGACATGAATCTGAAAGTACTACTGGTAAGACCACATGCTTTTTTGCCGACTTCGCAGTGGCTTCAGTCGATGTTGCGACTGGAGCCCTATGCCCAAGAACTCATTGCCGGAGCCATTCACCCTCCCCATGACGTGAGGATATGTGACTTGGCGGTTGAAGATAAACCGATTGATGCATTCAAACGTGTTTTACAGGGATACCAGCCGAACCTGGTCGGTTTCGGCGGTTTTTCCAGCCAGTTCCGCACAAATCGCGAACTTGCGGCAATTACCAAGGAACTCCTGCCGAATACTATAACATGCTTTGGAGGGGTCCATGCTTCCAGCTTGCCGACCGACTGCAAGTACCCTGAACTATTCGATTTCATCGTTCGCGGCGACGGTGTGTCCGCCATGAAGGTTGTGATCGATGCTCTGGAGAAGAATGAGTCGCTACCGGAGTCCGATTGGATTCTGCCGACTAAGTCGCCGAACTTCGACAAACTGGCGATGAAGTCGCCGCCGGCGTTGCATTTGGATGGCATCAACACCAAACCGCGCCGCGAACTGGTTGACATGTCGAAGTACTTCTGCATCTGCTACGGCCAACAGGGCGAAAAGATAGACACCTTATTTCCTGAGATCGCCTGTGTGCGCACCAGTGTTGGCTGTCCAAACCGTTGCAGCTTCTGCGTGGTCCATTTTCTGGCCAAAGGCAAGTACCTTCAGCGTGACGTCGAGGATGTGGTCGAAGAGATTGCCTTCCTACCGCAGAAGTATATATATTTCGTCGATGACGAGACTTTTATCAATACCAAGCGGATGCAGCGGATAGCTGAGATGCTGCTCGAACGCGGCATCAAGAAGAAGTACATCTCATGGGCCCGTAGCGACACGGTGTGTAAACATCCTGAGCTGTTCGATCTGTGGAAGAAAGCCGGCTTGGAGCTTGTCTACATTGGTTTCGAATCACTGGAGGATGAGAATCTCAACGCCTACAATAAAAAGGCGACGGCGTCCCAGAACAGGGAAGCCCGTGAAATTCTGCGGAAATTGAATCTCAACATTCATGCCGCCCTGATGGTGAATCCAGATTTCGAGGAGAAAGACTTTTTGACCGTCCAACGAGCGATCAAGGAAATGGCGCCGGCTGAATTCGCGTTCACTGTTTACTCACCGCCGCCTGGCACACAGGAGTTTATGGAATCCCGAGACAAATTCATCTGTGACGACCCTTGTCTTTACTACGATTGTCTGCACACGATCCTCCCAACCAAACTTCCATTGAAGAAGTTTTATCGCTACTTCTCCATCCTCTACGCATTGGGTGCAGCAAGGATTCCGGCGAAGGTCAACAAAGTGAAGCTGCCGCTGCGCGACCACATCAAGTTCGTGCTGGGCGGCATGAAATTCGGCTGGCAGATGTACCGGATGTACCGGGAATATGATCGGAAGTACTGGTGATCGGAAGTCGGATAAAGAGAGGGCTTAGGGTTGCCTTTCTTTCGGTGACCTTCACTAACCCATAACCTTGAACCTCTGATTCCTGAACTTTTTACATTATAACTTCAAATTGTTATACTTCGCTCTAATCTTTCTCAAAGCGCTACAAGATTTTATGATGTTATTTATGGGACATGTTAAAATATATTTTTATATCACCGTCTTTGGCGACAACGAATTATTATAATTCACGTTAACAATGACAAAGCTTAATCAAAAGAATATTCTTCTGCTCCATCCGCTGGGCTACCGGAAGGAAGCTGCCGGCAGGGATATCTCCAGACTGGCAAACATCGTGCCTCCTCTTGGGCTGGCAAGTATCGCTTCGTATCTGGGAAGAGAGGGCATTCATGCGGATATTATTGACTGCTATGCAAGGCCTGACTCAGACCATCTTATACGTGATTACTTGCTAACAGTAAAACCATCCTTTATAGGTCTGAGCTGTACAACTTCCAGCTTTCTTGACGGTATCCGCATTGCAGCGCTGGCCAGGAGTTTTTTGCCTGAAATAAAGATTGTATTCGGCGGTCCCCATGTTTCAGCTCTTAAAAATCGAGTGCTTGAAAATTTTTCAGTAATTGATTTTGTTGTAGTTGGTGAAGGTGAGCAGACCCTTACTGAACTTATTGAGAAAGGTAATGAAGAAGCTCATTCAGTGCAGGGAATAGTATATCGTGATGCGAATGGAGAGATTTGTTTTACTGGTTACAGAACTAAGGCAATCGACCTTGATACTCTTCCATTTCCTGCTTATGAGAAGCTTGCAGGATATCCTGATGTATATAAACTGCTCATTTTTAACTATCCCAAGGCTCCAAACTCAAGCTGCATATCAAGCCGCGGTTGTCCATATTCCTGCAGTTATTGTGACAGGTCGGTGTTCCGCCGCAGTTTTCGGTATAACTCGGCAGAGTATATGTATGAGCATCTAAGATATCTTAAAAAGCGTTTCAATATACGTCATATTATTTTTTATGACGATCAGTTTACTTTCAACCGTCAGAGAATTGAAGATTTTACTCGGATGTTACTTGATCGGCCACTGGGAATGACTTTTAACTGCGTTGTCAGGGCAGAGCATATAGATTTAGAACTTCTTCGCCGGTTGAAAGCATCTGGCTGCTGGATGATTAGTCTTGGTATCGAAACAGGCGATGAGGATCTTCTGGCACAACACCGTCGAAATGTGAATTTGAATCTTTTGGCAGAAAAGATACGTTTGATAAAAAAGGTGGGAATACGTACTAAGGGGCTTTTGATGATAGGATTACCGGACGAGACAGAGGACAGCATCAAAAAGACAATGAAGTATGTCTTTTCGCTTCCTATAGACGATATCAATCTGGCAAAGTTTACTCCTTTTCCTGGGGCGCCGGTTTACGAAAATATACATAAACTTGGAGAATTTAATGAAGACTGGGAAAAAATGGACTGCATGCACTTCCAGTTCATTCCGAATGGGATGACCAGGGCGCAGATGGAAGAGCTCTTCCTGATGTTTTACAAAACCCATTTTTTGCGTCCCAAAGTCCTTTGGAATTATACTACAATGCTGTGGCGTTCTCCTGATAGTTGGTTACGTTTTATTATAAACATTGCAGATTTTCTTAATTTTGCTAAAAGCAACAAACGGTTGGGATGTACCTGAAAACAGTTTGTCGAAGCCTTTTATTTCTACCGCTTTAACTTACCGCTCGCTGTTTTATCCAGATTTGATACAAAGTGAAATTCTTTTGGGACTTTGTACTGCGCTAAATGTTTGTAGCAGTATTTGCGAATTTCATTTATATCAAAATCAGTCTTAATATCATCCATAAGAACAATTTTAGCACATGGCAGTTCACCATACTGAGGATGTAAAGTTCCGTAAACTAACGATTCCCTTATGTCGGGATGCTGATTGAGAACAGATTCTACTTCATAAGGGAAGATTTTCATACCCGTAAAATTTATCACGTTTTTCTTTCTTCCGGCAATATAAAGAAACTTTTCACTATCAAGCCTTCCCAGATCACCGGTTTTGAACCATCCATCGGATATTAAGTCACATCTTCTAAGCCATGGCGAAAAATATGCATCAAACATTCCTTTGCCTTTTATGTAAACTCCGCCGACTCCATCTTTATCCGGATTTACTATTTTAACTTCATAATCTGGAAGAATTTTTCCAACTGAGCCTCTTTTCACAGGATCTTTGGAAGAATTAATAAATGGCAGGCCAACTTCGATAATGCCATATGCTTCTATTAGTTCTAATCCAAATTTTTCATAAAAGTCACAGGCCACATAATCAGGAAGTCGCATTGCTGTTGAAACAGCCATGCGTATATTTATCAGCAGTTCCGGTTTAAAAATATCGGACTTGGTAATTATCTGGTAGTGAAATGGGGAAGCATAAATAAATGTTCCTTTTTGACTGGTAAGTCCTTCTAACAGCGATTCAGGGAACGACCCGCCGCAAAGAACTATTGTAGCTCCTCGACGGAGAAAAAGCAGAATTGTTACAACAAAATGAAAACTCATGGAAAGAACCCAAATGACAACATCATCTGAAGTAATGTTCAGTGCTTTATCTGCAGCATCAGTCCTTTCAACAATAGACTCATGGGAGAGCAAGATACCTTTGCTTGTGCCGGTAGTGCCGGATGAGAACCTTATGAAGGCGGGATTCAGTTCATAATAATTTTCCGGAAGTTCTTCCTTCGCTTTTCTATGATACAAAAAAAAATCTTTTTCAAAAAAACCGGTGTTAAAAATACGGTCAGAATTGTCACGAAAATATGCTGATTTATCAAAGACCCAAAAATTTATATCAATTCTTTCAAGAATCGGTTCTAATTCATCAAGAGAAAGGGATGCAGATACGGGTACAATAACGGCCCGCAAAGACAGTACTGCCAGACTGACAACAATGTAATCAATACTGTCACCGCACAAAAATGCTACCCGATGAGCGGGTCTGATGCCAAAACTTTTCAATTCGGCTGAAGCGGAATTTACAGCATCAAAAAGCCTGCTGTATGAAAACTTTCTGTTTCCATCAATAACAGCCGCCTTTTCCAGGCAGCCACTTGTTTCATTTTTTATAGTTTGAACAATATTCATTATTGGCGATTTCAAAGTATTTTCTTTCAAATCCTTTGTTTTATATCACGTAACCGTTCACGGTTGTCGGTTCACAGTTCACAGTTTTTTCAATGAACTATGCAAGGATTGAAACATTTTGGATATTGATTCCAACTCTCGAATTAATTCTTTCACATCTAAATTTTCAAAAAATGACCCAATAATTTTCCTCTACCTTTTGTTTTTTTCAACCGTGAACCGATAACTGTAAACCGTGAATGGTTACTACATCAGCAATGTGCGGCTTCATAACCAGCCCTTTCACCTAACGATATGCATGTCCCCATAACTCTTGTAGAACCAAGTGCTTCATGAGTAACCGAGATACAGCGACCAGCACAAAAAAGATTTTTAATATCTTTTGTTACCATACATCGCAGAGGTATTTCATAATTTTCACCTGGCTCAAGATATTTATATGTAACCCCCTTTTGCTGGTCCCAAAGTTCGATAGGCCAAGCGTTTTTAACTATTCCGTCAGGAAATTTTCTTGCGTTGATGATATCATCTGCAGTTAGAGTATATTTTCCATAGAGAAGTGGTCCCTCTCGATCAACGACTTCAGGCGACATTTCTACTATGTATGACTTTTTGAATACAGGCAGAACCCTGGACAGGTAATTGTGTACTAATAGCGCATCCTTTTTCGCCTGTTTTTCCATTTTTGTCGTTAATGCCGGAGGTATGTTGAGTTTGCAATATCCTTCATCTTCATCATCTCCTGAGACAAATGTCGTGTATTTAAGATAAAAAGGTATTTTTTTTTGTTCTGCTGCTTTGGATAAATAATACGGCACTTTTACCGATAGGATATCAGTAACATCTTCCAAGCCTTTTACGCGGAATGTATAACCCGAGAGCTGTTGTTTGTCAGGAGAAATTACCCTGTAACGCGCACCACTTTTTTGAATAATAACTCCATCACCACTGCAGTCTACAACTACGCGCGGAATAATATCGAATTTTTTATTCAAGTTTTGAATGGTTACAGATACAATACTATTATTTTTTGTTTTGGCTGAGACAGCCCTGGTATTATAGCAAATGTCCAGTCGTTTTTCCTTTTTACTCAATGACCGGAGAACCGACATGAAGTTGCTTGTAGCAAAAGGCAGAACATATACCTTTCCCATGCGTAGCGGGATTTTTTCGGGGGCAAGCTCTTGCAGCATGAAACATATTTCCGAAGCAATTCCTTTATTGAGAATTGTATCAGGCACATCTTTCGTATTGGCATATAATCCGCAGATAAAACGATGCAAGCCTATTATTCCTGTTCCTCCTGGGAAACTGTTTTTTTCTATTAAAATTGTACTTGCGCCTTCGCGTGCAGCTTTGATAGAGGCAGCTATCCCCGCAACACCGCCACCGACGACGAGCACTTCGCACTCTGTTTTTTTATACTTCATTTCGCTTCAAGCCTGGATTGCAGTGTATGTATAAGCTCATTTGCCTCTTCATCACTCAATATGCCTTCTAAAAAGGAAAGGACGCCATTCAATTTATTTTGAGACTGGTGAAAAAATATACCTATACCCGGCGGGACCGGGACCCGCGGCATGTGAAGAATGTTTAATATCTTTTTACCCATGAAGCTTGAAGATTTATAAGCACTTTCACCAACGTATGAGAATGAAAATGAAGCAATTTGGCCTTTTAAATACAGTCGCATAATATTACTTAGAATCGGTAGAGGTAAAATCCGCATTAATAAGCTTGCTTCTTGAAAATTGCGGGGCAGCTCTGATTTGACCTGGTCATAAAGCTGTTGTTTGATTGATTTGATAAGAACAGGGAAATGATCGGCTTCATCAGGGCGGATTAGAAAAAATAAAAAAGAAACATGGTTAAAGAATAGTTCTTGTTGAACCTTATCTGTCGGGCGCATATCAATGGAAACAGGTACTACATAATCCCCGGACTTGATGTTCCTTTTAGTAAAGAGTTTATGCATAATCCATATCGCACTTGCAAGAACATATGGCATGAGCATTAAATAGCCGGCCTCCTCATAAGCATTTTCGAGTATTAAATCAGTCTGATGTTTGTCGAATGGAATAACTTTAAACCTGAATCCAAGATTATTAAGCGATGCCGGTAGAGGAAGAACACGCGGGGGAGCATTTTCACCCATTTTTAAGAATGCACGGTTTGCCTGTTGACCTGCAATGAATTTTTTTCGCCAATTACAGAGATGTGCGGATTCTGCAGGAACAATAATGTTTTTGTTACAAAATGAGTTATCCTTGTTTTTCCACTCATTCTGAAGCATTTCAAGGAATGCTTCAGCGCCAAGAGCGTCAAACAAACGATGATCAAAAGTCATAGCCACATAAGTTTTATTTTCGGCATATATAAGATGAAAAAATAAATGCTCCTGATCGCCGATAAACTTCAGGTTGGCTATTCGTTCTAAAATAGAAAAGATATTGGCTTCACTGGAAGTATTATCAAGGTAAGAAATTTTAAGTGGTAATGGTTGGCGTTGCTTCGTAAAGGATATCTTCCAGTATGGAGCAAGATTATAATCCCTGGATGGCCTGCCGTGCAAAACAGGGTATTTTCTTATTGAACTATCAAGGCAGTTCCTGAATTTATCTTCCTGTGGAGAGCCTTCTAATTCGAGAACTATCTGAGAAGTATTCCCTGTACCGGTCGTTTTTTTAGTTATGTAATCAAGTACATGAATAATCCAGTCTATTCCCGTTAAATAGCGTTTTTTGCCGGGAAAATTAATTATACCCATCCTTTGTAAAAGAAAATGCCATAATTAGAATTGTTGGAATTAGCTCATCTGGCTGATAGATGATGCCAGGGAACGTACTGTCCTGAAATCTTCACTGGTTAACCCTGATTCCATTAGCTTAATGTTAAATATTTTTTCTATAAACACCAGCAGCTCTACAAAGCTCAATGAATCAATGCCCATCTCATGAAGGGGCGTATCCGGTATGACCTTAGATGAATCGATAGATAAGATTGTCGCAATCTCTTGCGACAGAATATTTTCTATTTCTTTTAAAGTCTTTACACTCATCTAAAGGTTCCTGCATCCGGTAAATTTATTAAAAATATTATTCATCTCCGCTAACTGATTCAACTTCCTTAAATATTTTTTTATATACCTTATCTGGAACCTCCTTTTTATCATCGTATTAGCCTGATAATATCTGTTTTATCTGCGCAGTTTTTTCTAATGCAGCAGATTCGTTCGATTTTGGATGATTCTGTTTTTGTAATTACATTAAGATCATACGGATTTTCCTGAACTGGGCAAGCGTACTTAATTTGTTTTTTTATCATAAGTGCGCCTGCAGCGCAATGGAATGCGCTGATAATCTTCATACTTCCAAATATTGGCGCATATCCTCCGATAGAAACATCAACAGGAAGTGTATCTTGATATGATGTTTCATTTCCTGCCATACCATCAGCTTCTATAATATATATATCAGATTTTTTTATAGTGTCGCAATTAGTCATAGAGGCAGGTATAATTTCGCAATATTTATTCTGACAATTTTCTAAGCTTGTCATCAAAAATACGCTTCCCTCTCCTGGTACAGATGATGGTAGGGCTGAAAAGTTAAAAGGTCTAATTTTTCCGTCATTGGCAATTCGTAATTTCTGGTTACAGATATACTCCATAACATTGCCGCACACATCAACACAGCCGAGTAAAACGTATTTGCAACGCTTTTCAGTAAGCCACGCTTTAGCAAGGATAAGAGACTGATGAAACGGTGAAGCAAACTGAGTAATTGTAACAGTTGGTCCCCGGATATTTAATAAAGATGAAATATATGATGCCGCAGCATTATGAACTGAATGCGAAAAAGTTGTCGGAGAAACACTGCCATCACCGTAATCTATAATATCATCAAGAAAACGGAAGGTTGTTACATGAGGCCCAAAAGCTGTTGATAGAATAATTCCAATATCTGCTTTTTTGTCATTAATTTGAATACCGCTGTCAACGACCGCATCACGTGCAGCCATCACTGCCATTTTGCTGAATCTGTCTGCCCTGCGTATTTTTTTTAATAAATTTATATCATTAATAGTTTCTTTTTCTACGCTGTAAATGGGGTAAAAAATATTTTGATCATTATCAGACTTAATTAGCTTTGGTGAAGTCCATCCTTCCCGTAATGCAATGTCGAGGCTTTCAATTCCGCGTCCTCTTGTGGATACTATTCCTATGCCGGCAATATTCATTTATATACTATTTTATTGATTTCTGGCAATAACAATAGAGGCATTATTCCCGCCGAAAGCCAATGAGGTGGATACAGCAAAGCTACCATTTATTTGTGTTTGTTCTGTAATTGGTTTAACAGGTATATTTTCGTCCTGTCGAACAAAACCTGCGCTGGCAGGTATCCAGCATTCTCTCAGGGCAGAGGCTGTAAAAGCTGCTTCCAAACCTCCTGCAGCGCCCAGAGTATGGCCTGTATAACCCTTTGTTGAAAGAAATTTTATTTTCGGCCCAAAAATTTTTTCAATCACAATTCCTTCAACCTTATCGTTATCATGGGTTGCAGTGCCGTGAGCATTTACAAAACACACATCTTGTGGAGTAATATTTGCATCAGCGAGAGATTTGCGCAATGCTGACTCCAGTCCTGAACCGTCAGGACGAGGGGCTGTGAGATGGTATGCATCTGCTGCTGCACCATATCCTGCAAGCCGCAGTGCTGACTTTTTACCTCTTAGGGATGCAGATTTTTCTGTCTCGAGAATCAGAATTCCCGCTCCTTCACCCAGGTTTAATCCAGAACGG
>Ga0255422_1270_pt1 | contig 10472 bp, 9 predicted proteins | sample ANMaggSeSYBR02D3_FD_182631 | JGI IMG/M metagenome (GOLD analysis project Ga0255422, IMG submission 182631) | Sediment cell enrichment communities from methane seep in Santa Monica Basin, California, United Staets - ANME aggregate JGI... | ecosystem: Environmental > Aquatic > Marine > Cold seeps >... | reverse complement strand
AAGTAATCGTTAAACCCGTCTAATCTGCTTAATGTCGAATGTCGAACAAGGAATGTCGAATTACGAAGGAAGGTACTTAATAATTTAAAAGAAACATCCACACTTCGATATTCAATATTCCCTGTTCGACATTCATTATTCAATTGGCGCTTCTTGGCACCGAAAATGGTCACGTTTTGTTCTATGTCACTTTTTTGTATTGCACCCCATGTGAACCTGAGTAGTTAGACCTACTCATTGTTTATAATTTTCAGTGAAACTCCGTGTTGTTCCGTGTTGTTCCGTGGTGTTCCGTGGTGAACTTTTATATTTATTTCAACTTATATACGGAGAACTCATATGACCCATGAACATAATCATGAAAAACATAATAGTTTAACATTTGATGAAAAATTGGTCAAACTACTTGAGCACTGGATTAAGCATAATGATGATCATGCTGAAAACTATAGAGATTGGGCAAAAAAGACAAAAGAAAAAGGCACAAATGATGTTGGCCTTCTGCTGGAAGATGCGGTTGATATGACAGAGTTGATAAGCAATAAATTCAAAAAAGCGTTAGAGCTTATAAAAAACCGCTAACTCAATATTGTAGTAATTTTGTTTATCCGTTCTTGAGCCTGGGCAAGGTCAATTTTTATGGCCACCTGAGCAGCAATCAGTTCAAGTATATCTCTGCGATGTTTGGTAAATACTCCGGGTTTTCTGGCCGCAACAGTCAGTGCTCCTATTGAGTCGCCTTTTTCTTTCTGCAGGGGCAGAATAAGCAATGAGCCAAAGTCCGGGAATCGCTGTTCTTTGCTGAATATCGGTGCTGGCCCTCTGTATTCTGCTCCTGCCGGCAGAGAGCTGTTGATTTTCATGACCTGGCCGACTATTCCTTCGTTTTTTGAAAATTCCAGCCCTTGTAAATTTTTTGCATGCAATCCTTCAGCCCTGACAATTGAGTGGCATTCACCCTGAAGCAGGCTGATAGCAATGAAATCAGTCTGTACCAGTGTTCTGACAGCTTTGATAGATGCATCGAAGACAGGTTCCAGGCCCAGAACGCTGTTAAGTTCACGCAGCCCTATGCAGACTTGCTGAAAAGCATTTCGCTCACGGTTCATAGTGTAAATCTGTCTTCCCATATTGATATCCAGGTAGAGTTTTTTGCTCAACAGTTTGAGAATCGTGAGTTCAGACTCATTCCAGTCTGACTTTTCCGTGCGATCTACACAAAGAATGCCTGAAATTTTTCTGTCAACCAGGCTTGATTCTTCTTGTAAATTATCCAGGATGTTAACTGCTAAAAGGCTTCCGACACCTCCTTTTTTGATATAATATGGCAGACCGGAAAAGTCAGCCTTAACCTGCGCCAGAGTGATTTCATTTCTATCTCTGAGAAGGACACCGGTAATTCCGGCTCCTATGGGATATGGGCCCGGCTGTATGTCTTTGCGAATAGTCGAAATATTTCGCAGCCTGAGTTCGCGCCCATGTATATCCGGCCATAGCACAGCAACAGTCGTGAGAATAAGAGCCTGTCTGATAAGTTCTAATTGCAGGTCAAAGGAGTCGGTAATAGTTTCTATGGTTGAGACACCGGGTTGCTCCTTGTTTTCTATTGCCTCAAATTCCGGCAGGGTTTCAAGTATGGAAGGTCCGGATGCAGTTATTCCTAAATCATTGGCGTATTCCCTGTTATCTGATTTCTTTTTAGCTTTGGCAATTGAGCCGGCCAGTTTTTTGCGATACGCCTGGCTGTGAGCAAACAAGACCAGGAATACGGCTATCAGCCCATAAAGAAGCATGTTGAGAGCCAATTCAGCTACTGGTTGTCGACTGGTAATTGTCAGGCCTGCTTCCATTATAAAAGCGAATAAAATTGGAAAAAGAAAAATTTTAGGAGGATATGTTGTTACAACCCAGGCGATAAATCCTGCTGGAATAATGATTGTGTGTTTTGAATAAGGGCCGGACATTCGCAACAGCATCCATGCCGTTACTGTCCAGAGAAGCGGGCCTTGAATCTGTGCGGTAAAGTGAGCCGGCAGACGGCCTTTCAGGCGGTGTGCGATGTCCAAAAGACCGGCGGCAATTATAACAGTACCTAATAATATATACCATGAGGTTACGGTGGAATTGAAGTCAAAAGCACCTGTTCCTACCGCAAATGCACCAATGGCTGCCAGGGTGATTAGATACCAGGTTTTTGCAAACCTTATGGCTTTATCTTTAAAGCTTTGGGGCTTCATTGAGTATCTCTCAGCAGTTTGAGACCTTTGCAAAAAGCCCCCTTTTGCCCAATTTCGGCGTCAGGCTTAAATTTTAAGCCTCGAAATACTCAATGTATTCCTGCATTTAAAATTTTCGCCTTCCTTGAACTTGAACAAAATTGAGCATTTTTCAAAGGTCTCAGTTCATAAAATTACTTTTCAATTCCAACTCTGGCTTTTACTCCTTTTTGGAAATAATGTTTTATTTCTTTCATTTCAGTAACCAGATCCGATTTTTCGATGAGCCTTTGATCTGCATTCCTTCCTGTGATTACTATCTCAACTTCTTCTGGTTTATCAGCAATTATATATAGAAGATCTTCAACTGAAAAAAGTCCGAGCTTAACCGCAACATTTGCTTCATCCAGTATGACCATCTTATAATTGCCGGAAGAAACGATAGATTTTGTTTTTTCAATTCCTTTTCGTGCAGCTTCTATATCTTCGGCAGCAGGTTTACCATTAATGAAGCAGCCGGATCCGAACTGCTCAACAGTTATGAGATCGGAAAATTTTTTCAGCGCTTTAATTTCACTGTAATTTCCCTTTTTGATGAACTGGGCTATAAAGACTTTCAGACCTGCACCTGCCGCCCTTATTGACAGACCCAGTGCAGCAGTGGTTTTCCCTTTTCCATCTCCAGTATAAATATGGACATAACCTTTCATAACTTCTTCCTGTAAAAACTCATTACATTACTCAAGTTTTGCACCCTCTAATTCCTGTTTTTGTATTGCACCTGCCATGTATATCGCTTCTATTGCAGATGAAACCAGCCAGCCTCGCTTACTGTCCGGCAAACGGATGAGGGAAAAGCCGGATTCATTTCTTTCCTGATATGCCAGCGTACCTTCATGAACTTTGAAAAGCAAAGTATCTTCCTTGTCGGGCCCTGCCAGAACATCCACTTCTTTTGCAAGTATTACGACCCTGTCGTCAAAAGTTGTTTGTTTTAGCATTATACCGAACGAAATGCCAGAAACGATCCAACATATTGAAAAAATAATAATAACATAAAAAATCCATTCTGCTCTAAAAAAAATACGAATCGTCAAAAACAAAAATAACATCAGATTGACCATGCAGAAAACTGTTGCAAGCTCTGTTTGAGAAAAAAAATTAACACCGAAAATCTCGCTGATTATGTTCTCGGGCTGAGCTAAATTGTCTTCAGTCAGATCATGTACATATTCTATATTATATTTTAAATCAGCGTCCCGCGGTATAAATCGTATGGCTCTCTCGTAATTAAGCAGGGCCTTGCCCTTTTGTCCTAAACGAAAATAGCAATTACCTATATTATAAAATAGTTCTCCCCGGGATTCAGATTGAAAAATTAAATTTGCCGAAAAAAAATGAAATTGATGGCTTTTTAAGATAGATTCATATAATTGGACAGCCTTGTCAAATTCACCATTAAAGTAAAACTGGTTTGCTTTAAAAAAAATATTCTCAGATCCGCCATCCACATCTCCATCCAGGGCGCAGGCAGTATTCACTGATAGCAAAAATAACAATGATACTGTAATGCAAAATCTCATTTAACCTCCCGGTCCACAGATTTCAAAATCCCTGTTAATTCGTCCTGTATCTGCGCCAGGCTGTTTGATTTTTCACCAGTAAAGATTATGGATTCGATCTGCGCAATGCTATTTTTCAGCATTGAGGCCGTTTCAGGAGAAGCTCCTTTGTTAATCAAAAGGTCATAAACTTCATTGGGCGTTAACAGACCGCCTTTTAATAAAAATCTGGTATTCAGATAATTGAGAACCGCTGCATGAATTTCTTCAGGCGATAGATCTCGACCCTGAACTTTTTTTAGAAAATTTTTGCCGGCATTCCTGGAGCTGATATTTAATCTGTTTTTATTATTATTTTTAAATAATTTTCGACCGGCCAGCAACGCCAAAAAAATAAAGGGGGGCGCCAGCAGGAGCAAAATAAATATTTTATTAAAAAATTCCTGCTGCCTTAAGCCCTTAACCGGATCGACTGAAGTATGCACCGGGAAAATATCCTTTCCTATTCGCGTGATCTCTTGTTTGTTATTATTTTTTGTTTTAACCTGGCCGGCATGGTTATCCCCGGAGATTGAAATTAAGTCGCTGCTTCCAGTATCGGCTCCCTGATTTGACTTTAAACTGAATGGTTTGGTTTTTAGTTCCCGGTAAAGTCCCTTTTCAGGGTCAAAAAACGCCAGCGCCATTGAGGGAATTATATATTTCCCGCTCTTTTCAGGCACAATCGCCCATTTCATAATCTTTTGGCCCGAAATCGCAGATTCGTTCTTTTTAATATTTAACCGGGGTTTGTCCTGATATATTTTAAGTCCTTTTATATCAGAAAGTTTCAAGTCCGGTATTTGTCGCACATTCCCCCGGCCTTGAACAATTATGGTTAATGTGGCGGATTCACTAACCTTAACCTCAACAGGATCAAGATTTGCCTTTACATCAAACCAGCCAACCAGACCGCTGAAATTATCCGGTCGATTCTGCATTGGAAGATTTTTAACATCAAGTTGAATCTCATTGGATGAAAGGTAAGCCGGTTTGCCACCCCCTATGTTAAAAAAAGGATCCTCAAAAAAACTGTCGCGCCTGTTTCTTTTATAAATGGTCATCCGCATACCAGCCGCGGGAATGCTGTATTCTCCCAGCTTTTTGGGTATTAATATATATTTAAGTTCAATAACCTCATATCTCTTTTCATTGATGCTTGTGCTGTACTTTTTCGGTTCTGCAAGAGATTCAAAAACAAGACCTTGGACCTCGGGCATTTCAAGGGATACATTGGAAACCCGCTCTCTCATAAAAAGCCTTAAAGTGTAAAGAGCATTCTGGTTGAGGTACAAGTTATTTTTTGAAATTCGGGCTTCCAAAAACAGGGACCTGCTTTCATTACCGGCTTGATTATTTCTTGCTTTGGAAACCTTCAGCTTAACGCTGTTGCTGGAATAGACCTTGTTTTTTATTCTGACCTGAGCCGGACCCACAACAAATTTGCCAGGCTTTAATGGTGTAAGATAAAATATATATTCAACCTCGGAATTCATGCTGCCATTTACGAATTCAACCCTGCTTGCGGTGCCGCCCTTAATTACATTGAAGGACGCCAGCCCTTCAATTTCAGGGAAACTGCTTTTTTGCTTTCCCGAGACCGTTATTTTCATCACAATAGTGTCAGTCAATACAACTGATGACCGGTCAAGTGTCAGGTCAATGGAGATATCCGCAAATGCATCGGCTGAAAATGCCAAAAAAAATATGCAGAATATGTAAAATATTTTTTTTAAACTCATATGGTTACCAGGCAATAATTGATAGCCCATCAAACTGACTGATTTGGCGATTGATTTACTATTGAACACTATTTTATTATTTTCTCGCACTTTCGAAATGCATGGATGATTTTGTTGTTAACCCAAAAATATCAAGCTGCTTTCAGCATGAAATCAACATGCACTGCTTCAAAGGGGAATTCGATTTGACCTTTATCGGTTTTTTGCAATATTCCAACATTCAAAAGCATGTGCACATCACGATGCACCGCTTTTACGTCTCTGCCCAAACGACGCGCTGCTTCACGCATTGACATTGCCCCTGCGTCTGTCATAACTTTGAGCAGCTCCCATCGATTGCCCGAGAGCACCTTAAAAAGGAGCTTAGGCGACTCGAAGCTTATGAATGTTCCTTGCGGTTTTCCTTCTAAAGCTCCAAGTACCCGTTTGTTGATTTTCTCACGGGAAGAAATCCCCAATATTACGGTACGCATGTTAAAACCTCCATTTGTCCACATCGTTCCAGAAATCTTCAAGCAATGCTTTCGGTGTAGTAAAAATGTATGGAATTTCATCCTCACCTATATGCTTGTGATCACCTTTGCCTGCCTCGTTATCATAACGTAGCACACAATTACCATTCACAACAAGGGGGGCTACCAACTAAAAGCGGGACACTTTCAGCCATTTTGGCTATATGGTAATTCTACAATCAAGCAAAATTTAAGTAGGGTGGATTAAGGAATGTGTGTTTTGATTTACAAGATTAAATTAATCCAGTTCATCATGTTAATCCTGTCAAAAAATAACCCACTACCAATCCTTACCTGATGCCGTCTTCTGCTTTTTCCCGTGGAATCGTAAACGATTGATTGCTGCAGGGTCTTCGCCAATATTATCAAGAAATGCTTCAGCCTCATTTTTGCTCATAGCACCAGCCTGGTATTCCTCTGATGTCTCTGCATTTTGCTCTGGCTGGCCGCTCTTTTCGGTTTGTTCAGCAGATTCTCCCTGCTCCTGTTTGTTTCGGGCCTGATCATCCTGACCGCTATCTTGATCGGCCTGATCTTTTCTTTCATTACTCTGGCCGCTTTGATTTTCTTTGTTCTGATTTTGCTTCTGTTGCTTAAGGGGGTCATCTTTTTTCTTGTCATTTTTTTTCTTCTTGTTTTTGTCTTGGGCTTGCTCTTGGTCCTGATCTTGATTTTCCTGCTGCTTTTCTTTCTCTTTTTCTTTCTTTTGGTTTTCTTCAATCGTTTTTAAAGCCAGCCCGTAATTATATTTTGAGTCCTCATCGCCGGGATTTATTTTTATTGCCTGTTTGAAGGCCTGGGCAGCGCCCTGGAAATCACCTTGTTTAAAGAGAGAATTGCCAAGATTATATGCGGAGCTGAATGATATCTGCTTGTCATCGGTTCTTTTCAAGGCGCTTCGGAATGCAGCGGATGCGCCTTCATAATTTGCATTTTGGAAAGAGGCGCAACCACGATTATACCTGTTACGAACATCTTTGGGGTGATCCATATCTTTTTTGATAAAAGCCTGTTCCGCTTTCTGATAATGCCCTTTCTGGTAAAATTCTTCAGGATTTTCATTCGCCCAAACGCTGTTTCCGTGACAAATAATAAGCACAGTCATAATCGAAAATAATTTGGCGCGACCCGGCTTAAGGCCGATCAAGCCTTCCATGACAAGAAAAACAAAAGCAATCCAGATAAAGATATAAAAACGTTCTTCAAAAATCTTGATCTTTCCACTTTCCAGCTCTTTTGCCTCTGTTTTTATTTTTATCCCTTCAAAATAAAGTCTGTCCAGATCAAGATCACCGGTTACTGATCGCACATAGCGCCCATCCGCAGCTTTTGCTATGCGGCGTAAATCTTTTTCATTGAGTTTTGACAGGATCAGGTTGCCGATTTTATCCTTTTTAAAACCGCCGGTTTCATCCGGAATTGGAGCGCCGGAAGGTTCTCCGATCCCGTAAACAAAGATTTTAACGCCTTTATCCATTGCCTTGTCGGTCTGTTGCAGACCCCGGCCCTCGTTATCTTCTCCATCGGTGATCATTACGATTACCTTGTCAATTGCCGATTTAAAATCAAAGGCGTTCAGGGCGGTTTTGATCCCTTGGCCCATGTCGGTCCCCTGAACCGGCAGAGCGTCCACGCCGACACTGCCCAGGAACATGGCGATAGCATCATAATCAAGAGTTAAAGGGCACTGGACAAAAGCATCCCCTGCAAAAAGAACCAGTCCAATCCTATCACCTGCGGCTATCTTCAAAAAATCCGTAATCTCGCGTTTGGCCCTTTCAAGCCGGTCCGGTTTTACATCCTCAGCCTGCATACTGGCAGATACATCAAGTAAAAAAACAATATCTACGCCCCTGCGCTGCACTTCCTGTAGATGAAAGCCCCACCTTGGCCCGGCGCAGGCCAGAATTATAAAAAAAACCGCAATCACGAGAAATAATCCTTTTAAAAAAATTATTCCTCTTTTGATCGGCCTGGTCAGAACCGGCAAGAGATCAGGATCAGCAAAAAGTTTCAGTCCGGCTCTTTTTTTACGGTACTCAAATAGAATCAAAAATATTATCACCGGAAGAATAAACAAAAGATAAAAGGCCCAGTTAGATTCAAACTTCACGGTAGCCTCCTGATGATTAAACTTTTAATAAGGATCTCTGCAATAAGAATCAAAAAAGCCGGAATTAAAAAATATTTATATAATTCTTCAAAGTTAAAAAACTGTTTCACCTTGATTTCAGTTGTCTCCAGCCTGTCAATCAGGTCGTAAATTTCTTGCAGCTTTTTACTGTCAGATGCGCGGAAATACTGTCCTGTACCTGTTTCCGCAATCTGTTTTAATGTTTCTTCATCCAGATCCACATTTACTTTTTGAATCTGTTTACCAAATATCGTCTCAACCATAAAGGGCGCGGGTCCAAATCCTCCCACACCAATGGTATATATTTTGGCATTGATTGCGGCTGCCGCTTCAGCCGCCTGCACCGGATCGATCCCGCCGGCATTATTTCGACCATCTGTCAGAAGAATCAAAATCTTCGATTCAGCCTTGATATTTTTTAATCTTTTGGCTCCCAGCGCAACTGCCAGGCCGATAGCAGTGCTGTCTCCGGCCATACCGATTTTTATGCTGTCCACTAGATTGAGAAGCAGCCCCTTGTCCATGGTCAAAGGACATTGGGTAAAGGCCTTTTCACCAAAAACAATCAGCCCGATCCGGTCATGCTCACGTTTGCTGATAAAATCATGCACAACCTGCTTAACAGCCTCAAGCCGGTTAACTCGCTCTTGATCTATAAAAAAATCAAGGGCTCGCATGGAGCCTGAAGTATCAAGACAAAGGATTATATCAACCCCGGATGTGTTTACTTCAGAAGAGATATTATACTTCTGGGGTCGCGCAGCAGCAATAACCAGTAAAATCAAAACAATTACCCTTAAAAATAGTGGTATTTTGAACAGCCAAAATGATCCCCTGCCAATTAGACGGCTTAGATCCGAAGCGCAGGAAAAAGTTATGGCCTCAGGCTTTCGCCGGTATGCCAGCAAGCCGCCGCCGACAATCAAAACCAGCAGAAAAAGGAGATAGGGATATGCGAACTTGTACATTTTATACTTCCTTTGGTTTTGTTTGGTTGATATATTCCAGCGACAAAGAGACCTGTTCTTCGGCTATAGACTTTCGGATGAATAATTTCACAAGGATAGAAGGAGGAAGGCTTATTAGTTATACGTCGACGACTGATAACACAGTGAAATTGTTTATCTAAAAGTCTATAATTCCTCAAAATCAGAAATAATGGCTTCACTGAGGCAAACAGATTTAATATTTGCCTGTCGGTCAAGTAAATTGTGTGGTTGCAATATCAACTAAAACATTCCTGATTTCTTCCTCATTAATCTCATCGCCTATATATTCAACTTTTTCACTGTAATCAATATCATCAAAAAAACAAAGTTGCTCACGAAATAATTTTTCATTGAAATATGCGCCAAAAATGTCGGCAGCCCTGGCTGATAATTCTTTTAAACTATGATGATCTTTTAAAATGAAATATAAATCGACATAATCCTTCCATTTAGCGCGTCCTCCTAGCGCATAGGTTTTCATTGCAGCCAGATCCAACAATGTGGGAATTTTTATTATCCCATCAAAATCCATCGGATGAATGATTTCATATAGTCGTTTGAAAATGACTTGATTAACGGCAAAAGCCCCAGTTGTTCCTCTGTTAAAATTTCACTGCGCATGTCTTTTAAAATATATTTGAAAGAAATGTTTTGTTCGCTGATGATAGTTCGACCGCTTGCCGGATATTTGTCGATAAAATATGTCTGCCACTGTTTTAATCCCAACTAAATCGAAAAACTTTTTTACGCTTTTTTCATTTCCATAATTCAATACAGCTTCGACAAGAGCATTGATGCTGATATTCATCTTTTCTTCAGGCTTTATCCACCAGAATAACGAGCTGTTTTCCTGGATAAATTTGTTAATCTCAGAATTATGCTTCATAACTTATTACGATTATATATGACTCTGTTGATTTATTGCATCCAATTTTTAGTTAACAAAATATTACGTAACCCCTTAAAATAAATGAAATATTTACAAAAATATGTAAATATTCGGCCATCCATTTTTTTCAAAAACATTAAAAAGGTTCGGAACACTTTTGAATTAATCTGATATAAAAAAAAGCATGAAATATGCTTCTCAAAAACTTTTGTCATTATACACTCAAGAGACCAGTGGTCAAGTAATTGATTTCCCCGAGTCTCCCAGGCAGATTTTTATTTCAGAGCAAGAGTTTCTCCAGCTTAAATGGGAAGCGAATTATTGGAAATCCCTCGCCCACGAGGTCAACAACCAGGTAAAAAAGGTCATGGACGCACTCTAAAACCTGA
>Ga0255422_1263_pt1 | contig 10688 bp, 9 predicted proteins | sample ANMaggSeSYBR02D3_FD_182631 | JGI IMG/M metagenome (GOLD analysis project Ga0255422, IMG submission 182631) | Sediment cell enrichment communities from methane seep in Santa Monica Basin, California, United Staets - ANME aggregate JGI... | ecosystem: Environmental > Aquatic > Marine > Cold seeps >... | reverse complement strand
ATCGTCTTTGAAGACGTAAAGGTCGTATTTTTTAATTTTTCCGTCAGTTGCAAAGACCATAGTAATATCAATCTGATCTCTGCTTAGGGCTTCATAAGCTAGTCCGGTATCCATTATTTTTATATCTTCTTCTTTTGCGTCCATATTGTAATGTTCAGCCATTGCCCAGAATCCGTCTGCTCTTTCATTAAATTCATGGTTAATGCCAAATATAAGGTTTCCCGGATAATTATTGACAAAATCAGCCATATCCGATAAAGTTGTTCCAACTTCTTCTATCTGTTCCTGTTTAATAGCCATTGCATAAGTATTATTGATGTTTGACCTATCCAGCCAGACAATACCGTTTTCAAGGTCTTCTTTCTTAACTTTATCGTATAAAACAGCAGGATTAGTAATAACTTCTTCATGTTTTAAATAAACAAGGGATGCTGTCCCAGTATATTCTGGGTATATGTCTGTTTGTCCGGATACCAATCCTTCCCGGGTGATTGCACTACCAGTTCCAAATTTTTCTTCAACTGTAAAACCGTTAGCTTCCAATAATAGAGCTATCATGTTTCCCAAGACATACTGTTCGGTAAAATTTTTAGCACCAACTGTAATCTTTTTCTCTGCTAGAACGAAAGTGGAAAAACTTCCAAATAATAAAAAAGTCACGACAAGTAAAATTAAAAATTTCTTCATGTTTATTCTCCTTTTATTTTTTTATTTTTAGCCCTTTTGGGGTTATTATTTTTTCAGCCCGGGAAAAGGTGGAGCTGATCTTACATGCGGGCGACTTTGTCTCTCCTTTTACTTTCTTGGAATTTAAAAATTTAAACTGCCCTCTAAAAGGAGTCTTCGGAAACAACGATGGAGATAAACTTTACCTCCAGGAAAAATTTAAAGGAATTGGAGAAATTTACTCAGCACCATATGAGGCTATCATAGACCATAAAAATATAATTATGCTGCATAAAGAAAAATTAATAGATGCCCTGGCAGAAAGCCAGAAATATGATGTGATTATATATGGCCATACCCACCGAACTGATTTACATAAAATCGGAAAGACTCTCATTATAAATCCTGGGGAATGTAGTGGCTGGCTCAGCGGAAAAAGCACTATCGCTTTATTGGACCTAACCAATTTAAAAGCGATAATTATAGATTTAGCGAGTAACATATAGAAATGATCAGTTGGTTAATTGGTTAAGATAGCGAAATCGTAGGTTTATAGGGGTTTGATTCATCGAACCCGTAATGAAACAGGGCGGATAAATCCGCCCCCTACAATAACCAAAAACTGAATATTTCTCGGAATATAGCATTTTATTTTCTTATCCTTACACTTGCAGCTCACAACTATACGCTAAATGCTGTACGCTCCACGCTAGGTTTATTCACTAACGACTGCTTTAATTCTCTATCTTCTTTTCAATCTTTCCATTACCTGGTTGTCTCTCCGACCAAAATAATCATGCAATCTTCTATATTCCGCGAATAATTGGTTATAGGCCTCTACGTTCTCTGGGATAGGAAGATAAGCTTTCTTCTCGAGAGAAGCCATATGGGTTACTGCCTCTTCAATAGAGTCATACCCTCCTGCTTCACTTCCTGCAACAATAGCCCCGAACATAGCTGCCCCTAAAGCAGAGGCTTGACGAGAAGAAGCAATTTTAATTTCCCTGTTCGTCACGTCAGCGTAAATCTGCATTAACAGTTTATCTTTATGGGGCATCCCTCCACAGGCATAAAGTTCTTCTATCGGTAAACCATTATTTACAAAAGTTTCTATAATCATTCGAGTTCCAAAAGCAGTAGATTCAATTAAAGCCCTATAGATCTCCTCTGGTTTGGTATTTAAAGTTAAGCCAATAAGTAAGCCAGATAGATCAGCATTATTCAAGATGGAACGATTACCGTTCCACCAATCCAGGGCAACAAGTCCGTTCTCTACCGGTTTTAATTTGCTCGCTTTTTCCTCGAGAAGGCGATAGATATTAAGATCCCTTTCTTTAGCTTCTCTTTCATAGCTAGCTGGAATACAATTAGATATAAACCAGTCAAATATATCCCCTACCGCGGCCTGCCCTGCTTCGTAACCGAAGTAACCAGGGAGAATACCGTCTTCCACCACTCCCGGTATTCCCGGTATCAGCTTTTGTTCTTTGCTTAACAGCATATGACAGGTGGAGGTACCCATAATTAATACCATCTTACCCGGCTGGGTAACTGTGGCAGCGGGAACTGCAGAATGAGCATCTATTATTCCTACGGCTACTGGGGTATTCTCTTTTAGACCGATAAGCTGAGCCATTTTAGGAGTTAGACTCCCTGCTTTAAAACCAATAGGATAAATATCTTTGGAAAGTTTCTCTTTTACAATATTTTTTAATTTTGGATTAAGAGCGGCAAAAAACTCTGGAGAAGGGTAACCTTCTTTTTTATCCCAAATAGCTTTGTAACCAGCATTACAAGAACTACGCCTTTCTTGACCGGTTAACTGAAGTATAATCCAATCTCCTGCCTCAATAAAACGATCGGCTGCTTCGTAGACCTCGGGGGCCTCTTCCAGGATTTGCCAAATTTTAGGTAACATCCATTCCGAAGAGATTTTATCTCCATAACGGTGAATAAATTTTTCCTGACGTTTTAATGCAATATCTTTTAATTTATTAGCGTAAGGTTCTGCAGAGTGATGTTTCCAGAGTTTCACCCAGGAATGGGGATTACTCTTCCATTTATCTTTCATACAAAGAGGAGTACCTTGTTTATCGATAGGAAGGATGGTACAGGAAGTAAAATCTACACCTAAACCAATTATATCCTTGGGTGAAACACTAGATTTTTTTAGTACCTCGGGTATAGCACATTTTAAAACCCCTAAATAATCAGCCGGGTTCTGCAGGGCCCAATCGGAACCTAATTTAGTTTTGTTATCAGGAAGAACTTCATCTATCACTCCATCAGAATAAGAATAAACGGCAGTGGCTAATTCTTCTCCGGTTCCTACATTAACTAATACTGCCCTGCCATCCAAGGTACCAAAATCTAACCCGATAGTATACTTACTCATAATAGCCTTCCTACCCTCCTTCTACTTTTTCCCATACAATGGTCCAAAATTAGCACAGGCTCTAAAGTCTGCTCCTTCTAAATCAGAAGTACCAAAAGAAGCCCAGGCTTTAGGTCTGAATATCTTCTCTTCAGGGACATTATGCATAGCTACCGGTATCCTGAGCATTGAGGTAAGAGAAATCAGGTCTTTTCCGATATGTCCATAACTGATCGCTCCATGGTTAGCTCCCCAGTTGTTCATCACCGAATAGACATCTCTGAAGGACCCCTTACCGGTAAGGATAGGGGCAAACCAGGTGGTGGGCCAGGTGGGATCAGTGCGTTTATCCAAGATGTGATGGATTTCGGGGTGTAGATTTACCGTATAGCCTTCGGCAATCTGTAATACCGGACCTAAGCCTTTGATAAGGTTTATCCTTACCATGGTAACCGGCATTACGCCTTGAGTATAGAAGGTAGAGGAATACCCTCCTCCCCGGAAATATTCTAAGTTAGCCGGACTCCATTTGGTGTTTTTTAAGCACCTTTTCACTTCTTCTTCAGTTATCTCCCAGAAGGGTTTCATGGTCGATTTTCCATCTTCCTTCTGTTGGCCGGTAGCATCTAAGGAGGTAGCCCCGGAATTAATTAAATGAAGGATGCCATCTTTGGCTAATCCGGTCAGCTCTTTTCCGGTTACTCTCTTTACTGCTTCAGGGCTCCAGTAAGTCCTGATATCGGAAAATATCTGGGCTCTATTGGTTAAGAGATGATTAAATAACATAGAGAGCCCGTTTAGGCTATCGTTCTCGGTGGCAAAGATAAAGGCTTCCCTTGTCCCGTTCCAATCAAAAGAAGTGTTTAAGATAGTCTCCATAAAGTCTCCGTTGGGGAAATGGTCAGTCCATTGTCTCTGGCCTTGAAAACCAGCAACAAGGGCATTATGTCCTTCGGCCTCTTCGGTAAATCCCAGTTCAATTAACTTTGGATTACCGACCATTAAATCACGGGCTATTAAGGTCATCTTGACTACCATCTCCCACTCGGCATCTTTTTGAGAGCGGGAGTGTTTTAGGTCTTCTCTATTACGGTCTTCTCCTTCTTTACAGTTCTCTTTAACCCAAACCAAAGCTTTTTCGTATTCTTCTTTATCATATATCTCTTCTTCTATCCTTCTTATTATCTCGGTCATATCTACATATTCGTTTCTCATCCCCAGATAATCGCAAAAGAAGTCGGGAGAAATCTGGGAACCGGCAATCCCCATAGAGACACTACCGATAGAAAGATAGGATTTTCTTCTCATGATAGCTATAGCTAAGCCAGCTTTAGTGAATTGTAATAATTTTTGTTCTACATCCTCTGGGATACTATTATCATTTTGATCCTGGACGTCTTTACCGTAAATACCAAAAGCTGGTAAACCCATCTGGTCATGGCCGGCAAGGGCAGCAGAGAGATATACTGCTCCCGGTCTTTCAGTTCCGTTAAATCCCCAGATAGCCTTGGGGATAAGAGGATCCATATCTATAGTCTCCATTCCATAACACCAGCAGGGAGTTACACTTAGGGAGACTCCTGCCCCTTCTTGTACAAATTTATCGGCACATCTGGCAGCTTCTGCTACTCCTCCGATGGTGCTATCAGCGATTACACATTCTACAGGTAGACCATTAGAGTGTCTTAGCTTTTTGGTAATCAGATTTGCGGTAGACTTAGCCATGCGCATAGTCTGTTCTTCAAGTGATTCTCTTATCCCTTTCCGGCGTCCATCGATGATGGGACGAATACCCACTTTTGGGAGAGTACCGGCTAATTTATTTTGGATATTTGACATTTTTTAAATTTCCTTAATTATTATTAATTTAAAGAACTTAAAATTTTAAATTAAATTGCTTTTATATAACAAAGAACCGTTGTACTAGCTCAATAATTCGGTAACTTTTTCTAACTTTTTCATAGGGGGTGATATACGCAAGCCCCCCGTGTCTTCTTAAGTGGTTATATTCAAATAATAAGTTTCCTAGATTATAAATAAGTTCTTTTACAGAGTCAAATGAATTAGGATAGAAGAACTCATTTTTGATAATCTTCCAGAAGGCCTCGACCTTACCGTTGGTCTGTGGTCTTCCCCCGATAAAACGGACACTAAGTTAAGCGACTATGGTTATTTTTTCGTATTCCTCAGGACTATTATAGCCGAGAAAAGAATGTAATCTTTCTCTATTATAAAATATTTCTATATATTCGAATATATCTCTTTGGGCTTCGATTCTCGTTTCGTATTTTCTAAGATAAATTAGTTCTACTTTTAAAGTCCGGTAAAAACTCTCCATCACTGCATTATCCCAACAATTTCCTTTACGACTCATCGAACATCGGATACCTTTTTTACTCAATAATACCTGGTAGCAGTAGCTAGCGTATTGACTGCTCCGATCTGAATGTAAGAGTAAATCACAACCAGACTTTCTCTGCTTAATGGCCATATTTAATGCCTCAATGACTAAGTCTTGTGTTATCCGATTTTCCATGGACCATCCCACAATTTTGCGGGAATACAGATCCATAATGGTCGACAGATAGAGCCAACCTTCATGGGTATAGATGTAAGTGATGTCGGCCACCCAGAACTGATTGAGCTTATTAACACTAAATTTGCGATTTAAATGGTTTGCTGCCACCAGTAGTGTGTGTTCAGAGTCGGTAGTAGCTCTGTATTTCTTTTTGGCAACAGCATGAATTCCTACTTCTTTCATTAATCTTTCCACCCGCTTTTTACTCACATAATAACCCTCTCTTAAAAGTGTCTGATGGATGCGAGGGCTTCCATAGGTCTTGCGATTATTGTGGTATACGTTATTTATTTTTTGTATTAAATTTATATCTTCTATTTTTCTAGTACTTTTAGGATATTTAACCCAATGATAATACCCTGACCGGGAAACTGCAAGCACTTGGCACATCTTCGTGACACGGAAGGTGTCAGTATATTCCCGGATAAACCGAAATTTTTCTACGGTCTTTTTGAGAAGATGGCCAAAGCTTTTTTTAAGATATCTCGCTCTTGGCTGACATCATAAAGCTCTTTTTTTAGCCCTCTGACTTCCTCTTCTTGAGAAGTAAGCTTTTGCTTGCCATGTCCGGGGAAGGCTAATTCTCTGTTTTTTCGATACTGAGCACGCCATCTCCTTAGATTGCTATGGGCTACCCCCAGGTTCCGGGCAATTTCTTCTACAGACTTTTCTGAAGTCATGCTATGCTCAACTGCATTTTTCTTAAATTCTTCACTGTATACCCTTCGACTTCTTTCCATATCTTCTGAACCTCCATTTATTTAATTATAGCTCTTAACTTAGTGTCCAGTAAAGCGGGGGAGGTTCAATAAGATATGTTTAATCCCTAACTGGTCACACATCATCTCGAAGGGGTGTTCTCTATTAAGAGAGCCTTTAAATTCCGGACCATTATCAGATAAAACCTTCTCAAATTCAAAATTATAGATCTGTTTGAACCAGGATAAGGCCCAAACCATAAAATAGGTTAAAGTAGAGGCCTTTTTATCCTGTTTTTTCCCTTCCTGCCATTTACGATAGTAACGTCTTAGCTCTTTATTGGAGATATGATGAACATAACATAAGTCTTTAACAAAGCGAAAGGGACGGGGGAGAACCTTATTCTGGATCTTTTCGTACTCTTCCAGAATAGGCTTCCATCTTTTTACGAAGATCTGTTGACTATTTTTCATAATTAAGTACCTCCTTTGGTGGGATAATTATACCAAATAAGTTACTTAATTAAACAACCTGTCACATTGATTAGAAACCACAACAATCATTGTAAGTGTCAATTTAATCTTAACACATTTCAATATTATTAATCGATATAGATATATTAAGATAAAAATAGAATTCGTTAAGAGATTATACTAACTTTATATTATATTCTCCTTCAAATCCTTTACCGTAATATTTTGTGTTAAGTGCATGTAAAGCCCCTTTTCTGTAAATTGTTAAAGGGGTATCATATTTTTTCCCAAATGCTTCAGTTACTGATCCTGTTACTTCGGCTAAATGTCCGTATCTTGGCATAAGTGTAGGTGTAACTCCACTAGGAGTAAAAGGTGGATAATGCCAAGTTCCTTTATCTAACATAATGCCTTCATCTGGTCCAAATAAAAATGCACGAGTTTTTTTAGGATCAGGAATAGGTCCTTTAGGAGCCAATAAAAATATTAACTCTTTACCGCCTAACGGAAAAAACCATTCATAAGTTTCAAGATGACATTCAGTCCACTCAAAGATTGTTCCTTCGGGTTTATACTTCATAAAAATAATTCCAAGAGAAAATCTTTCTCCGGTATCTTTAAGTGGTAATATATCCCAGTATGCCTTAGTAACAACATCACAATCTCGAATTGCTTCTGGTGTAACAGGATGCAAGTTAAATTTTCCTTTTACTTTATCTTCATCTCTTCCAACAATGCGGCCAAATTCACTAAATTCCTCCATTGATACATGCTTTAAATATTCAAGCTTTATTTCATGAACTTTCATTTTTTTATCCTCCTAAAATATTTTTTAATTAAGTCTAATAATAAACAATTTATATGTTTTTTTAAATGATTATCTAATTTTAAAATTATTTTACTCTCGCATATTGTTTTTTAATAGCAAAAATACGTATCTTGTTTAAAATATAAACGAAAGTAATAATAATGACTCCCATTATTATCTTTTGTATAAATGGATTCATCCCAATTATATTCATGAAATTTACAAATATTGTAATCACAAGAGTTCCCACAACGGCGCTAAAAACACTACCTTCACCCCCCGAAAGTAAAGTTCCGCCAATAATTGTAGCTGCTATTGACTCAAGCAGGAAACCCTTTCCTGCAAGAGGATTTATACCGACAAGCTTATATGTATACAGTAATCCTCCAATACCAGAGGTTAGTCCGCTTAATGCATATACAAATATTTTAACTTTTTTAACATTAACTCCACTATAATAAGCAGCCTTTTCCTTTCCACCTAATGCATATATATTATGCCCGAAACGACTATACTTTAGTATTAAAGATAATAAAATTGCACTCAATATCCAGATAATTGCTGGAAATGCATAATCTGGTAAAGGTATAAAAGCCATTATATTCAAATCTATAAATTGTCTTACATCACGAAAGATAGTCTCACCTGATAATGTACAAAGAGTCGTAGTCCAAACAATCATACTCATGCCAAGCGTAACAATAAATGGTGGTATCATTGTAAATGCACAAAGTAAACCGCTTACAGTCCCGACAAGCGCAGGTACACCACAGCCAACAATGATCATGTATAGTGGACCAATATTGTATCCCTGAAATAGTGCCATCATCGAAACAGACAAACCAACATTTGCTGAAACCGATAAGTCTATACCAGATGTTAAAATTACAAGTGTTTGTCCAATTGATATCATTCCCAATGCTGCCGCTCTTGTAATAACAGATGACAAATTGGAAGGTCTTATAAATATTCCTTTTGTGAAAATCGTGACAAAAATCACCAGACTAAACAATGTAACTATATGACTATTGGAGCGAATAAAATCCCATATTTCATATTTACCTTTATGATATATAGTATTCTGTTTTTTATCCATTCTGCCAAATCTTTCACAAAATATTTTTGAGCCTATTAAATATTTTATAATTTATTCATTTTCTATATTTTTTAGTTTTATATTTTTTCTTTGCAAATTCATTATGTTTATTGCAACAGCTATTAATAAAATTGCTCCAACAATACCCTCTTCATAGAAAGTAGATATTTGCATACGTGGAATAATTTTTCTAATCGTCTGTAATGTTAATATTCCAAGAACTGCATCCCATATATTACCTTCACCACCAAAAAGTGAAATACCACCCATAATAACAGCAGTAATTGCAATAAACTCATATCCAGAAGCTGCTCGTGCATCTCCTACCCTTATCCATCCAGCAAGAAGTAGTCCACCTATTGCTGATAAAATACCTGATGATACATAACAGTATATTAATATTTTAACATTTTTTATTCCAGATAAAAAAGCCGCCTCTTTGGATCCTCCAATTGCATATACATGTCTTCCAATCCTCGTTCTTTCAAGAATCAAAGAAATAATTATAGCAAATATGACAAAAATAACTGATGAAAGGGGGAAAATACCAAAGAATTTTGTTCTTACTGCTGATGAAAAGGAATTAATTACCAGATAAGTTGGTTCTGCAGAAAAGATATACTCGGCAAAACCATAAGATATACTAAATACACCCAAAGTTGCAATAATTGGTGGAATTCCTAATTTTGCGATAGAAAATCCATTTATAAACCCCATAAAAGCTCCGGAAAGAAGAGAAAAAATAATACAGATTAAAATTATTACAGCTACAGGAAAAATACCATTGAATTTAAGCATCGTCCATGCACATACTACCGAAGACAAGCTTGCAATATTACCAACTGAGATGTCAATTCCTCCTGTCAAAATTACAATAGCTTCACCCAATACCAAAAAACCCATTATTGAACTTAGTCCAAGAATTGAAGCGATATTAAATCTATTAAAGAAGCCATCTGTAGAAACAATAATTATAATAGTTAAAATAAAATAAACAACCAGTAGCATATGCCTTTTCAAAAAACCAATTATTCTATTTAACATAATTTTAATCCTTACTTTTTATCCTATTTAGATAGTTTTGCTTGCTGAAATTACCTTATTAAAAATATCTTTATAGATAATATTTTTATCTTTTGCTTCATAAATCATCTTACCGTCTCTCATAACAAAAACTCTATCTGAAATAGCAACTATTTCATCTAAATCTGAGGAAATTACAAGTATACCCTTTCCATCTCTTGCTAAATCTTTCAATATTTGATATATCTCCCATCTTGTCTTTACATCTATACCTTCTGTGGGCTCAAGTAATATAAGTAAATCGACATCCGCAGCTAACCATTTTGCCATAACAACTTTTTGTTGATTTCCACCACTAAGGTATTCTACGCGTTGGTTGACTGATGGAGTTTTTATGCCAAGTTTATCAATATACTTTTCTGAAAAATCATTTATATATCGTACCGATAAGAATCCTTTGTACATCTTATTAATCCAAGTTAATATCGTATTTTGAGATATACTTCTACATAATACTAAGCCTTCATTTCTCCTATCAATTGGAAGTAACCCTATACCTTTTTTAATTGCATCTTCAGGTTTTTTAATTTTAAGTTGCTCCCCTTTAAAATAAATTTCTCCGCTACTTATATGCTTAAGTCCAAAAATAGCTTCAGCAATTTTTTCTTTATTTGAGCCAATTCTTCCAGCAACTCCTACTATTTCTCCCCTATTAACATTCATGCTAACATTATATAATTCATTATGAACATTTAGATTAGATATTTTAAGAATTTCCCTTCCAATTTTAATCTTTTTTTTAGTAAATCTTTTTCTTTCCTCTTCACCTATCATCAATTTGATAATACCGCTAATAGTTACTTTATTAATATCTTTCGTTGCTACTAATTTTCCATCCTTAAATACAGTTACTCTGTCACCTACTTCAAATAATTCTTCCATTTGATGAGAAATAAGAATTATGCCTATAT
>Ga0255422_1262_pt1 | contig 10689 bp, 7 predicted proteins | sample ANMaggSeSYBR02D3_FD_182631 | JGI IMG/M metagenome (GOLD analysis project Ga0255422, IMG submission 182631) | Sediment cell enrichment communities from methane seep in Santa Monica Basin, California, United Staets - ANME aggregate JGI... | ecosystem: Environmental > Aquatic > Marine > Cold seeps >... | reverse complement strand
ACATAATTTATGAAAAATAATATTAAACAGCATTTGTGTCAAGTAAAATTGGAAAAATAGCTTTTATGTCGGTATATTGCAACATGTTTTCAACTTATCGTTATATTGCGATATTAATGTCATTTGCCCTGCTAATTATGGCCGACACAGCAGAAGTAATGGCAAAAAAGACAAGTTATAATAACGAAAAAATTATTATATTAGATCCCGGCCATGGAGGACATGATAAAGGCGTTCAGGGTATGAATGGGACTTATGAAAAAACACTAAGTTTAAAACTCGCCGATATTATTGCAAAAGAACTTAAAGATAAATACAGGGTCTTTCTCACGAGAACAGATGACTACTGGCTTGATATCCCCGGCAGAATTGATACAGCCAACCATCTAAAAGCAGATCTTTTTATCAGCATACACTTCGGTGGAAGCTTTTTACACAAAGCAAGCGGCATATGTATTTATTACTATAAAAAAATATCTGGCGCAAATATTTTTGAAAGAGCGACATTAAAAGCAATCAAAAGCAATAATATCCAGACCCAGTGGCATAATATCCAAAACAGGCACAAAACAACAAGTCATTTTTTAGCTGAATCAGTGAAAAATCGCATTAATGAACATATAGGATTTGCAAAATGCAAGGTCCAAGGCGCACCTGTCATAGTGCTATCCGGCGCAGATATGCCGGCAGTACTTATAGAAGCCGGTTACATAAGCAACCCTGCCGACGAAAAAGAGCTGAAGGACGAAAAAGTTTTATCTAATTTTGCTAAAAGTATAAGCAAGGGAATAGAAGATTTTTTCAAAACACCCAAATAGTGTCAAGTCAAGCTTGTAATGTCGTATAGAGTGAGATATAATTTTACAGCAAAGGATGCCCGGATAAAATTGTCGCGTCTTTATCCGACATTAGAGAGTTGACATAACCCTACTTTGGTTTGCCCCTATATTTCTGCCATACCCTTTTAATTCCCATTTTTCTTTATTACATCCTAAAATGTTACTTTAAACAATTATTTCTTCAATTTTCCGAGCAATTTCATTTGGAATTACAGACCGTCATGTTTTACCTTGACATTAACCTGTCTGTTTCCTATAAAACTTTTCTCTATGAACATTCTGCTGATTGAAATAAATCCTTTTGTGCAGGAAACAACACCTATCTCACTGGGATATATTGCGTCTTTTCTCAAATCCAAAGGCTTTTGTGTAAAAATATTGACTATCGGACAGAACACCTCCTTATCCAGTTCAGCTTTCCAAGAGCTTATCAGCACCTTTAAACCTTCCCTGGTTGGGTTTTCCGCCTACCAGAGAATTATGTTATATATAACAGGACTTGCCAAATTCATAAAATCGATTGACAATAACATTAAGATAGCTATTGGCGGCCCTCAGGCAACCTTCATGCCTTCGGCAGCTTTTGCAGAGCTACCTGATGTGGATTATATATGCCGATCTCCTGGCGAGCTTACGTTGCTGGGAATTGCGCGAGCTATTGAAAATGGAACGCCCTTTTTGAGTTTTTCCGGCGCTAGTTACAAAGATGACAATAATGCTGTTTTTGATACACCGGAACTTGAAGGCTACACAGATTTAGATCGTTATCCCTCAGCATATCTGAGTGACGTTTTTGATTACTCACGCATGAGGGAGGCAATTATGCTGACATCCCGCGGTTGTCCGCACCACTGCATATACTGTTACACCCCCAATGCCTTCAAACACAAAATAAGCTTTCATTCCGTTGAAAGAGTTGTTGAAGAAATTAGATGGATAAGAAAAAAAGGTGTAAACAGATTTTGGTTTGCTGATCCTAATATTTCTTATAGGCCGTCACGGCTTATAGAAATTCTTGATAATATCTTAAAAGAAAGTCTTGAACCCGAAATATGGTTGCAAACTCGTGCGGATCTTGTAACCCCGGAATTGCTGAAAAAGATGAAAAGAGCAGGTGTAAGGACGATTGCCTTTGGACTTGAGTCTGCTTCAGAACGTGTTCTGTCAAGGCTTGGTAAGAATATAACTACTGAAAAGGTAGCAGATGCAATTAGACTTGCACAGAACCATGATATAGAAGTTGAACTTTTTACCATATACGGCCTTCCTTATGAAACCTTTGAAGATGCGGTGAAAACCCTGGAGTTTGTGAAGAAAAACAAGGTCAAGATAATGGGCAATACAAACTCCCAGCAATTGCAAATTTATTTTGGCACACATATGGCTCGACACTATGAGGACTACAATATCCGTCCGTTAAACAACAACCGTCCAGCCTATCTGTCTATTGGATCTCACTACGAAACCGATCACATGGGCCGACGTGAGTTACACAAAATTCAACAAATGTGGCAAGCCAATTCCCTGGATGGTGGGAAACGAATTGTGTCGTGAACGGAACAACAAAACAATGATCAAGCCTGCCTTTAAAAAAATATATGTAATACTTGACGAACAGGATCAAGGAAATCTTGAATGGATTTTGCAGACGTTATCGTTCCTCTATTCACATCTTAACCTGACATCAAATATTTATCTTGTTTCGGAAAATCTTTCTGACAGCATGCCCCAGGTGGAACGTATCCAGAAAAATATCAACAAGTTTCTCAGCGAGCACCTCTTTGCCAGACTTTATGTTCATATTGTCCATCCTGCCCCACCATCAGACATGGATAACATACGGCTATGTTACAAATATCTGAAACAGTCGACTGACAAATTTGACCAGGAAGGCTACAGGCACCAGGAACTGCCAAGACTCATATTGCTGCCGGTTTTTGTTCCTGATGACCAGGTCAGGCCCAGCCAACTTATAGACCTGCTTGATGAGCTAAAAAAGTCTTTTTTGTTGCCCAGTCTTTATCTGAACAAAGGCACTTTAAATCTGGCAGAGGATGAAAAGCTTCTGTCTTTGACGGACAAGGTTTACTACGGCATCGGAAATTCCAGAAAAATGACAGACGTGGTTTGCAATCTATTTCGCCAGGATATTCTTGATGATTCATTGGACAAGATAGAAATTAACGACTTATCTATGACAGAGCCTTGCCCTGATTCCCTGATTATCTCAGCTCAAGATTGTAATGTTTACAGTTGCATGGAAGCATTTCTCAAAAATGAAAGTCCGGCAAAAATTTATGAAACGCACAGCCAGGAAGAATTTTTGGCCGATTATTATCAACAAGATAAGTCGAAAAGGGACTGCCTTGGATGCAGAGAACAGGTAATTGGTTCTTCTGTAGGGTTGCCGATGTCGCCTTCAACGAACCAACAGACAGGAGCGTTGCTCTATCATCTTGGAATGTTGCGCCAAGAGTCAGGAAACGATTTTCAGGCCGTAAAAAACTTTAAGCAATCCCTGAATCTTTCTCCAATTGAAGAAACCGATTCTGTTTATCTCCGACTTGGCCTTGGATATACAAAAATCGGACAGTACGATCAGGCTCTTAAAGCGTTTAAAAGTGTTGAGATAGCATATCAGGGTCAGTACTTTTTCCACTTTTATAAAGGGCTTTGTTATTTTGAAACAGGAGACTATGTAACAGCCCTTGAGGAATTTTCAAAGGCCTTGCAATCCAAGCCTCAACATGATGACCGGATCAGGATTTTGATTTATACAGGAACATGCTTCAATAACCTTGGGAAGTATGAACAGGCCATAGATGAATTGGAAAGAGCCAGGGAAACGGAAAACAATGTGAAAGAAATTTATAATACTCTCGGGTTTTCATATTTTATGATTAAAGACTATGACAAGTCTATTGAAAACCTTAAAATGGCTGTTGAAATCGATCCTTTTTCTGCTATTGATTATGCCAGTCTTGGTTCAAATTACCGAGAAAAAGGAGACCTTAACATGGCAATCGGGATGTATCAAAAAGCCCTGGCTTTGGATCCTGGTATGACATCAGTAAGGGAAAATCTTGAAAGGCTGAATAAGAATCTATAATTAGTGTCTGGACGAAAACTCAAAGCACCTGAAATTATAGTCAGTTGGATGCTATTCTCAAATCGAAGATTTTTAGCAGTTAGCTTTTAGCAATTAGCCTTTAGCTAACTGCTAAGAGCTAACTGCTAATGGCTATCAGTCTTATATTTTGAGCAACTGTTAACTGTAAACCGTTAACTGTAAACCGTTAACCGTGAAAGGAGTGCATCGGCAATGAAATGGTTTCTCTATCTTATCAGTTTTAGTTGTATTGCGTCAGGTTCATGTTTGATTCTTTATACTATACAATACAGAGATCTGCTTAAAAATGTGCTGACTAAAAGTTATGAAAAAATTATTGCAGCTTCAGCAATTACAATAGGTCTTCTGCTCATTATTTCCGCATTTCAGGCGCAAGGCTTCTGGTTTATACTATTTCTTGGAATTATTGCTATCTGCAAGGGGGTTTTTGTTATTTTTAACCCAAAAAAATCTTTTGATAATATCAGGAACTGGTATTTAAATACAGCCTCGGACCAAACTTACAGGCTGTTTGGAATAATTTTAATAGTAATTGGAACAGTGATGATAACCTGGATTTGACAAAGCTATCCTTTTACTAACATAGTAGAAGGGTCAAGAAGCAATTCAGGATAATTACAAGCTTCAAGTCCTCCTTTTAGCGCTTTAACATGAATTTCTTTTCCTTCGGGTTGAAGCTGAATAATAATATCAAAAAGATCAGCCAGGTGCAAAAGAGAAGCCGGCATACCATCCGGACCAGGTTCATCATGGCGGTGCGTCCTTACTGTAAACCAGACATGCATAGAACTGTTTTCAGCAAGTTTTTTTAATTCTGTTAAAGATTTTTTTATGTCTTTATCAAATGGAAGGCCATCAATAAGAATTACCTGCGGTAAAAAAATTTTCTGCTCTATCAGATCGGTTAGCCTTTCCTCAAGTTTTGGTACGCTAAAACCATCTACCTTAAATGTCATTATAAGCCGGTGAGACACTATGGTCTCCCATAACTGCTCTATCTGACTAATATTATATTGATCTGCAATATTTCGGAACACCTCTTCATACCACAGGCACACTTTTTTTACTGAATCATCCAAACTTATATGAAGAACATTTTTGCTTCTCAGAAGACTATCCATGGCCAACTGCACAAGTATCGCTGTTTTGCCTAAACCAGCTCGCGCCAGCACAGCACCAAACCCTCCCGGCTGAAGAATATTCTCTGTTTTATGGCCCATAAGCCTCAGAGGATTACGGAAAATTAGTTTCTTTTTTAACATATTAAAAATCCTTTCTTTAAGATAAATGAAAGTTTATATTTCATGTGAGCTTCAGTTGTTTTCTGAAAAAAACCGTGAACTGTTACTATGCAACATTCTTCTTCTTTTTTTCTTCTGCCGCCTTCTTTGCCAGCTCTTCGGCAACCGAATTGGGAACCTGTTTATATATGTAAAATTCCATGGTAAACTGAGCCTTACCTTGAGTTAACGATCTCAATACCGTGGAATAACCAAACATCTCCGCAAGTGGAACCTGAGCCTCAATAACACACATGTAACCTTCGTCCTGAGAAGCAAGAATTATTCCCCGCCTCTGGTTAAGAGAACCCATAGCGGCGCCTTGATATTCTGTAGGTGTCTCAACCACGACTTTCATTATAGGCTCATGAATAACCGGTTTGGCCTTTGCATAACCTTCCAGAAACGCTCCACGGGCAGCCGCCTGGAATGCCATCTCTGACGAATCAACAGAATGAGATTGTCCGTCATTGATAACAATTTTTAAACCGGTAACTGGAAATTCCATTTTAGGTCCTTTTGCAAGACACTTTCTGAATCCCTTTTCACATGCAGAAATAAACTGTGTTGGAATTGATCCACCGGTAATTTTGTTTTCAAATATAAATTCTTCTTCAATAACCGGCTCCATATAACCAGCTACACGGCCAAACTGCCCGGCGCCACCTGTCTGTTTTTTATGTGTATAGTTGAATTCAGCCAGTCTCGTAATAGTTTCTCTATAAGATACGGTAGGAGTACCGGTTGTAACTTCTGCGTTGTACTCGCGACGCATCCTTTCAATATATACATCAAGGTGCAGCTCTCCCATTCCTGAAATAATTGTATCGCCTGTCTCCTCACTTACATATGTTATAAAGGTCGGATCTTCCTTGGAAAAACGGTTCAGGGCTTTAGACATATTGATTTCAGCCGTACTATCTTTAGGAATAATGGCAAGCGAAATAACCGGTTCGGGTATAAACATGGATGTCATGGTAAGATTAATATCTTTAGACACAAAAGTATCGCCTGAAGCACAATCAATACCAAAAAGAGCCCCTATATATCCTGCCGAGATTTTTCCAATATCCTCCATCTGGTTTGCATGCATGCGAGCAACTCTGCCGACTTTTACCTTTTTTCCGGTCCTGATATTAAAAATTGTATCTCCCTTTGCAAGCGTTCCCTGATAAACACGCACATAGGTAAGCTGCCCGTACTGTCCTTCTTCTATCTTAAAAGCATAAGCAACTAACGGTTTTTGTGGATCATTGGAAAGAATTACTTCAGCCTCATTATTACTCAGATCAAGGGCATGATTTTCTATCTCTGATGGACATGGCAAAAGACTTGTTAGTGCATCAAGAATCGGCTGAACACCCTTGTTTTTATAGGCTGATCCTATAAAAACGGGAGTTATTTCGCGGGCAATTGTACCTGTTCGCACAGCAGAAATAAGGAGTTGATCCGTAATTTTATCTTCAAGAGCTGCCTCCATGAGCTCGTCTGAAAACATGGAAGCAACATCAATCAGTTCTTCACGCTTTCCAACGGCTTCCGGCAAAAGGCTTTCGGGAATATCTTCAACACGAATATTTTCTCCATTTATACCATCAAAATAAACAACCTTCATAGAAACCAGGTCAACCACACCTTCAAAATCCGCTTCAAGCCCTACTGGAATCTGCATGGCAACCGCATTGTGCCCAAGCTTGTTCTTGAGCTGTTCGATTACACGGGAAGGGTTGGCTCCGCTCCTGTCACATTTATTGATAAAGGCCAGACAAGGCACTTTATACCGCTTCATCTGCTGATCAACAGTAATGGACTGTGACTGAACACCGCCCACAGAGCACAGAACAAGTATTGCACCGTCAAGGACTTTTAAAGCTCTTTCTACCTCTATTGTAAAATCAACATGCCCCGGGGTATCAATGATATTGATCTCATGGTCCTGCCATTCACAATATGTTGCCGCTGAAGCTATAGTTATACCGCGCTCCTTTTCAAGCTCCATGGAATCCATTGTTGCGCCAATACCATCTTTCCCTTTCACGTCATGTATTGCATGTATGCGTTTGGAGTAAAAGAGAATCCTTTCGGTAAGCGTGGTCTTACCTGAATCAATGTGTGCGCTTATGCCTATGTTTCTAACTTTGTGAGAAGTCTTTTCCATAATGTTTTTACCCTGAATTTATAATATTACAAAAACTGAAAATAAAAAATCCCGCATTGGAAATTATACCATATGGGGATCTGCTATATTATTAACTACGATTTCAGAATTAGAAAACAGAATTTACATCATCTCAATCCAATCCTCCATGGTTAATAAGGAACGTGGACGAAATAACTTCCCCAACTATACATCACAGCTTCAGGCCGCCTTTGTCCGATCTCAGATCACAAAAATATTGAAATAGCTCGCTATTCCTTCAACTTTTGTGATCTGAGATCGAACAAATTCGACCCAAATCTGTGCGCCTACTTGAGGAAGTTAATTCGTCCACGTTCCTAAGAGACATAGTTTCAAGAACCAGCCTCAAAGTAATAAACCGATTATCTATAGTCATCTATGGCTTACCGCCATCACAAAAAATATGATTTATTTATTATAAAAATAAGTTTGTCAAGAATTTTTTTTGAATTTTTTAAACCGTTAAGAAAACTGAACTTGCAACATAACGCCCCCTTTGTTGTGTTGGGGTTCGCATTATTTCTCCTCTTCTTCAATCAAAGTTCCACCCTCCTCAATAACCTGGATAGTACGCTTCCTCGGCAAAACCCTTATCAGCATTTCCTTTTTATCACCGGCTGCCAGCTCGATTTCAAAGGTATTTTTTTCAAGGTAGTGATATTCAGGCAAATTGTCAGCATACACGACAAGAGACCATTGCCCAGGTCGCACGTCGTCAAAACTAAACCGACCTTTCCTGTCAGTAAGCACGCGCCATATCTCTAACTCGCTTTTGAACTCCAAAAGGACATTCGCCAGGCCATACTCTTCAACAATGTCCGTTTCAGTGTCTTTGGGAATAGCCCTGTCCTTACCCTTATGAACTGCGTATTCTTTTTGCAGATAATCTTCTTTTGCAAATCCATAGACCATGACCTTGCCCATAAGATCGGCACTTTTTGTTATCCCTATTTCAATTGAAGTCTCTTTTCCGCCCTCAATATCCACTTTAAGAGGGGTTTTTTCCACGGGAATCTGCTCAAGACCGATGCTTGCGCTGTCGATGTTTAGGTAGAATGCCCCTGGTTTCAGGGCAGGGAAGGTAAATTCGCCGTTGCTATCCGTTACCGCGGTGGCGCCACTCAGGCGGAGGATGGCATTTTGAATCGGTTGACCGGTCTCTTGATCACGGACAGACCCCTCAAGCATACCGATACTTCTTTTCCTACCAACGGGCAGGCCGAACGGAACGGTAAACTCAACAACAAAAGCGGTTTCGTCCTCCTGATCAGAATTCCTGCTATACATGGCATGACGACCGCGAGCAGAGACCCTGATCTTATTGGAGAATAGATAACTCAAAGCCAAATCAAGGTTATGCCGATCTCCGGAATCAGTCCCTATGCAATCATATTTTTCAAGTTTGAGATTGACGTTTGCCCTTTTACCTATCTTGAAAGAGCCGGTCAGGCCTGTGTTTATGGTGACCCTGACTTCGTCCTCAGGATTCCCACGCCTGCTGTAGCGTACATAACCCCCATAAGTTTGATTACGAGTCGGCATAAAATAGGCAGTGCCTTCATATATTCCCACATCAACTGTTTGGTCATTCAGCCTGTCCTTTGTTTTTCCCAATTCGGCAGAGACATTAAAAAAGAGCTTTTTGAAACTCTGTCCTACCCGGCCCCTGAAAGTCAGCTCCCTGTAATCGAAATCCGGCTCCGGGAAACGGTCTTCACGAGTACGATATCGTGACTCAATTGAAATGGTTGTTCCTGTCTTAAATATGTAGTTCAGTCCTAACAAACCAAACCTTTCTATCGCGGCCGATTCAATCGAAGGATCCATATCAAGATTATTCTTCTCCTGACGGAGGGTGGTATTCAGGGTGAAATGCTTTCTTATGGGAAAAAAGAAATTGCCTGAGATATACTCCTTGTCCTGATAATAGCCTGGAAAATCGGGTTCTGCGTAGATGTATTCCAAACGATAAGATCCGCCCCACTCAGGAGAGCCGTAAAGGTTGAGCCAGTATGCGTTGTCATTCCTGTTACCATCTTTCCCGTATGCTGCTTCAAATTCAATGTTCGTATTTTCAAAAGGCTCAAGTTTCCCTTGCAGACTTGCAATTTGAGCATCTTCTATATCGCTTTTTTTTTTGAACAGATTGAGACCAATTCTGTACCTGTCGCGAAACAGATAATCAAAATGAAGGGCTGTCTCTTTCTTTTCCGGATCAAGCCACCTTGTTTTCATATGATAGCCCCTAAATCCAAAACCGCCTAAGACCAGCCCAGCCTCAACCCCCCTGCCGTCAAGACTCTGCTCGGTTAGGCGTGAAAGAGAGTAATAATTATCGCCCAGAAGAACGTCAGCATCCTCGCCCCGGTACCCGGCAAAATACCTGTCACGCTCCCCAAACATTGAAACCTCTTCAAGGGTGTCAGGCCCCCGGAACAGGAACTCAATCTCATCTTCCCCTTCTTCGCTCAGTTTTCCTCTCCCTGAGAATTCACCCTGAAACCCGGTCTTTTTCTCTTCATCCCTTTGTCCTACTGACCTGAAGGTTATCTTTGCAGGAATTTTATGAAAACGATCCACCTCTCCCGTTATCTTAGGGATAATGTTTACAGCGCACCTTGCCTGGCCTCTCATTTTTTCATCCTCAACGGACTGGACCGTCAACTTGAGGTGATGCTTAAAACCCTTTCTGAGCTTTTCATCGGTTTTTACGGTCACTTTGACGGTCTTTGATTCTCCCGGGGCGAGCGTTATTTTGTCAGGAACAACAGTGTACGGCAGGTCCTGACCGCTTTGGACATTAATTACGACCCTGTTTTCTGCATTGCTGGCATTAATCACTGAAAAGATGGCTTCGTAAGGCTCCCCGGCGATAACGCTTTCCGGGGCTTGCAGAAATTCGGCCTGCAGCTTTGTGACAGGGAGAACCTTCACAAAGATCCTGGCAAAGTCACTGATGGAGGAATATTTGACCAAACTGACCCGACAGATTATCTCATATTTGCCGGCTAAGACTGTCTGGGGGATAAAAAAGCTGACCAGCCTTATTTCGGTACTATTTGGAGCAAGGCGGAAAGGAAATGAGGGTATGATAAGTTTCCATCCCTCAGGAAGTTTTACATGTGATATGAATTCCAGCACTTCATCTGAGGTATTGGTTACTTCAAAAGTGGTTGTTACAACGTTTTTTGGCTCAGTTTCAAATAATTCCTGCCCGCTTATCCTGACCTGTACACCTCTCTGCCGGGCCTCAAGCGTGCC
>Ga0255422_1214_pt2 | contig 10722 bp, 8 predicted proteins | sample ANMaggSeSYBR02D3_FD_182631 | JGI IMG/M metagenome (GOLD analysis project Ga0255422, IMG submission 182631) | Sediment cell enrichment communities from methane seep in Santa Monica Basin, California, United Staets - ANME aggregate JGI... | ecosystem: Environmental > Aquatic > Marine > Cold seeps >... | reverse complement strand
AGATCGGTGCCGGAGTTAGAATATTAGAATAAGGGATAAAGAGGGTTGGTCAAAATAAATAATTAAGGAAACATAGTGAAAAATATCATTACACCTGACAATAAACACTGGCTCATTGCATTGTTTTGCCTGATTCCATTAGCGATTTTACAGAGCATGATCCGTTTTCACTATTTAGATATACCGCTGTTTACAGATTTTTCGGTATATGATCCGGGACGTTGATTAGTATATCAGTATAGAAAACCCGAAAAAGCGAATGAAAATCTATGTAAGGTGCGTATGACTACCCTTCCTGAATAACAGCGATATATTATTAAAAAAGCAGGAGAGAGCCATGCTATGAACTAAGCGGTTTATAACTTTATCGTCTTCGGGCCATATTCCGAAAAAATAGAGAGTGAAGATTTTTTGCTAGACGGCCAATGTCGTTTTTTTGTTCTTTGACAATTTAAGCAGTTTTGATTTTGTCGAGATGGCGGATGGGTTTATGCAAGCCATTGGCGATGGGATTGAGGACTTGATCGACCAAGGTGTGGAGTGGGTGCAGGGCAAGTGGAAAGAAGTTACTGATATATTTGACGTCATCATGGGAGGACCGGAAGCCTGGTGGGCGGAACTCGAAACCGGCAAATGGAACCAGGCGATTAGCGATGTACTGAGTAACTATCTGCCGGAAGAATACCAACCCGCAGCCAGCGTGCTAAACAAAGTCTGGGGCGCGTTTACCAATAAAGAATTCAAACCTTCACTTGATTTTGTGCTTGGTTTGTTTGATGACCTCAGCGCGTATCTTGATCCGGATGCTTTGGAAAAGTACAAAGAATACCGCGAGTATTTTGATGTGGGTATTGAAATCGGGCAGGAAATTTATACCGCCATCGCCAGCAACAATTATGGATCATTGATTTCTACCCTCTCGCGCGTGGCAGGTAATATCAACTTCAACTGGGGCCCGGTATATGTGCATGGGTCCGGCCGAAGCAACAAAATGGGCGGGTATGTCAATGAAACCGGTGAGATGTTCCAGAACCAGTTGCAGGAAACACTCGCCGTCCTGCCGCCGGATGTGCGTGCCCAGGTTGAGGCCTATCTCAACGGCGAGCTGGAGCTTTCGGAATTGGATCGTCAGGGCGCAGCAGGCCGTACCCTGAATGAGATCGACATTGCAGATTACATGGAACAATATCAACGAGATGTAGGGGCGATTGATCCTGTAGGGGCGTATGGCGATACGCCCGAACAAAATCCGTATGAAATCGAAAAACCCCAACTCACCGACCGCGGCATGATCGGGCGCGTCCCCATGCCACCCAATTGCTATTGGGATGCCGACACACAAGCATGGGTCGAAATCGGTGAAGGGAAAGCAGAAGGCGGAGAGATTGCGGGAGGAAAAGCAGGAGATGCAGGGGGTGAGGATGGGAGTGGTTCATCAAAGAAGAAAAGTTATATAAAAACAGCTTTCAATGCAGTTACCAAGAGTATGTGGCCCATGAAGCTCATTCCGACCGATACCATTGCCGAAGCAGCGAACCGGGCAAAACAAAAGGGAGATTCAGGAGCAACCGCAGGTGAAGAAGGCGGACAAACGGGGGCTGGCGGCGAACAGACCAGAGCGGGTGGCGAATCAGGCGGATTGGGCGGTGCTCTGAAAGATCGCTACGACAATGATACCACTGGTGTCGAAGCATTTGGAAAAGGGTATGTTGAAGGTGCATTGGGTGAATCCCAAGAAAAAAATGCCTATTTACCCAATCATAGATGGGCAAATAAAAAGACAAAAGAATATCGGGAGAAGTCCGGTAAATACAAAGACGCTTTGGATGAGATGGATGAAGAGGCAAGTAAGAAAAAAGGCATGTCTAAGTATTCTGAAAAAGCTAAGATCAAAGCTACCAAAGCAGCTGTTGTCGGTGCTGATTTATTAGCGGAAGCGGTATTGGACATTCCTAAAATTGGTCAAGACCTACCCGAAGCACTGGATAGCACCAAGGAAGCAAGTAAGAAATTAGCCAAGGGTGATTTCAAAGGAGCGTTACACGACGGCGGGAAGGCATTGGGTATCGCCAGCCGCGAAGCCGGAAGATTCAGCATCATTGGCGGCATTTCCAAAAAAGCAGCAAAGAAGTTGTTGAAGAAGGGCGGGAAGGAAGTAGTAGAAGATGTTGGGGAAGCCGCGGGGAGAGAAGCGGCGAAGAAAGCAGGGGAAGATATTGCCAAACCCAGATTACCTAAATATAGCTCATCAGATGTGGGCAAAGTAAAAAAAGTCAATATTCAAATAGACGATATAACCGCTAATAGAGCTCTTGTTGGTAAAGACAATGGGAAAATAGCTGTGGTAGGAAGAGGTATGAAGGAACGCGTAAATCCTTTTGCTGAAAAAATAGGTGCTGAAACATTTTCGCCTTCAAAAAAAGCATTGGATTTATATAATACAGGTGATGGTACTTTGATGCTGAAAGAGAATAAAACCTGGATAAAAAAAATAAAAAAAGAAGGGTATACAGTATATGATATTGGCCTTGATCCGGAATATACTATAAAAGGAGATTTTTCAAAGGGCGAATACTATGAAATGGAAACAAATACATTATTTGGAGAGTAATGATGCCAAGTTACAGCACTTTGGATTATCCGGAAGTACATAAAAAATTATTTTATTTTTTATGTACCGAATACCATTACAAATTAATAAATTGCGAAAGGGACACTTTTGATTATATTCATGAATATCGAAATAATAATATTCGAATTGTAATGGATTATGATATTCGAGAAAATCGATTTGGTTTTCATATAATAAAAGGATATGACACTAAATTCCCGAGAAACTACAACAAAAAAGAGGTTATTATGTTTCATGATCTGTTTGAGAGACATGAGGAAATTCCTTTCGGAAATGTAATGCCTGATGAAAAACAATATATTGAATCATTGAAATTGAACGCAAGACTTCTCAGAAAATATGGTGAAAAAGTTTTGCGAGGGGAAGAGTGGATTTAGATCAGATCGGTGCCGGAGTTAGAATATTAGAATAAGGGATAAAGAGGGTTGGTCAAAATAAATAATTAAGGAAACATAGTGAAAAATATCATTACACCTGACAATAAACACTGGCTCATTGCATTGTTTTGCCTGATTCCATTAGCGATTTTACAGAGCATGATCCGTTTTCACTATTTGGATATACCGCTGTTTACAGATTTTTCGGTATATGCTTATATCGGGCATGCGCTGGGGGATGGCGGGCTGTTATACACAAGCCTGGTTGACAACAAGCCGCCTGCGATTTATTTGACCTATATGCTGGCGGAGAAATTATTCGGATATCAGCAATCGACAATTATTCTTTTAGGGGTCATTTTTTCCAGTATTTCGTTGGTCTTCCTTTTCTTTTTGCTGCGGCGTCTTGGCGGAGTGATGGCAGCTGTGATTGGCTCGATATTCTGGGTATTGATATCTTCCACACCAGCACTGCATGCAGAATTACCAAATACGGAATTGTTTATTAATACATTTATTTTGATTGCATTTTGGGCATTCTTGGGACATTTGGACGGTAAAAAGGGATATTTGTATATCACCGGGTCAGCCATGGCGATTGCTTCATACTATAAGATGAACGCTGTGTTTGTTCTTGCTGCTTTGCTGGTTTATTTGCTGATTCATGAAATGCGTGGCAAAGAACGATTTGGTGTATTGAAAAAGAGCATCATACAACTTATTCTGCCCATTGTTTTGCTGTGGAGTGTGACTTTCATCTATTTTGGTATTACGAATCGATTTAATGATATGCATGCTGTTTTGTTTGATGCAGTCCGGCAGTATGCCGGGAATATCTGGCTCAATGAATGGACATTTCTTAAAACATTCCGATTATTATTTATTGCTCCTTTAAAAGAACTCTGGATATTAATCACTCTTGCTTATTTTTGGATTATCTCTATTTTTATCTTTAAATCTGAAAAGCGGTTTATGTGGCTTATCTATTGGCTGGCCGGGACGTTGATTATGATCGGTTCGATGCGTGTTAGTTCGCCGCATTATTACCAGGTATTGTTTCCGGTTATTTGTGTTCTTGGCGCTTTGTTTTTCAAGCGGATAGTAGAATTGATGAGTAATCTGCCTAAAGCGAAATGGGTTTTAAGCGGTTTGATACTTTTAGTTTCAGTTGGTGTGGCGGGATATAACCAAATAGGGTATCTGAAAACCACTCCTGAAGAGATTGCCATTGAAAAATATGGGTACTCGCCACGGGATGACCGGACACTGGGATTGATCCTTAAATCACTAACCCGTCCGGAAGAAACGATCTACCAATGGGGGCTTGCACCCTCGATCTATTTTTATAGTCAGAGAAAAGCAGCGTCGGGATATTTGTTGAATCAAGTATTTTATTTTGCGCCAGAGCCGATTGTGAAAACGATGTACGCTAAATTGGTGAAAGATGTCCGCGAATCAAGACCGGTATTTTTGATTTTCACATCCTGGAATATTAGATTATCAGATGAGCCTTTATTACAAGTGGTGAAAAAAGATTATTCATTTTTTGGTTTGTATGGAAAATATGTGATCTTTGAACGAAAAAACAGAACGGAACGTTTTGAAGAGGTTTTGCAAACGTTTCGAGATGCAGAAGAACCGAAAGACCGTCCGTGGGAAGATGTTCAACTACGCTTGGCTGATCAAACAATACAATTAGCGTCCTTTCGGAATATGACCGTTTCATTCAAACCATTTGAAAGAGAATTGCTGATGCCTGATCAGAATACTCCGCAAAAGGAATTGGTCATGCAGGGAATTGAGCTTTATAAAAAAAATGATCTGCGGGGCGCAGAACAACTGTTGAGAAAAATAACGGATGAGGATAAAAGTAATTTCACAGCCATGGCTAATCTTGGACTGATGTATGAGCAATTTGGTCTTTATTATCGGGCACTGGCGAATTACCAATCTGTGGCTATTCAATACGGTCATCCGTGGAGTGAATACTATCAAGAGTCGCGATTTTCATTATGCCGCGAGGCTGAGCGTATTGTATCAGAGGATAAATAGATAGGAGAAATCCATGATGAATCGATTTGCGGTAGGGTGCGTTATTGGGAGTATCTTTGGTGTATTGATATCAGTAAATGTTTGGGCAGATTGGATTCAAGATGGCGGAAGTTTGAATTTAAATCCAAGCATGCAAGCCAATACGCCAACTCTAGCGGTTTATGGAGGTGTTCCGTATGTTGCTTGGACCGAGAGCGATGGTGTAGCTATACAAGTCTATATAAAACATTACAACGGAAGCAGTTGGATACAAGATGGAGGATCATTGAATGTTAATTCGGTGCAGCATGCCTTTTCACCCCAGATAGCATTTGTAGATGATGTCCCTCATGTTGTGTGGAGAGAAAGCAATGGTGCGAACGATGTGATGTATGTAAAAAGGTTCAATGGCACTGATTGGGGCATGGAGGACATTTTGAATATTGATGGAAGTAAAAATGCAATACTTCCAAGTTTGGCGGTCTATGACAATGTCCCATATGTCGCTTGGGAGGAACAGCATACTTCAACCAGCATTAATCAAATATATGTTAAACATTACAATGGCAGTGCCTGGGTTCAGGATGGCACGGGATCACTCAATATAGATGCCGGTACAAATGCTTCAAATCCCCATATTGGCATGGCAGGATCAATCCCCTATGTATCATGGGTTGAAGGGGGAACGAATATTTATGTGAAACACTGTATTGGAGGTTTTTGGATTCAAGATGGGAGCGCTGTCGATAATCAAATATTTAATGACCATGACTTAGCTATTTTAGATTCAGTTCCTTATGTGGCCTTTTCTAGCAATGCTTCTGGTGGGAAGCTTTTAGTTAAGCGGTACAATGGAGCAGGATGGGTTCAGGTAGGAAATACACTGGGAGCAAACGCAAGCGCTCTCCCGCAAATTGAAATTGTTGGAACTACCCCCTATGTAACTTATCAAAAAAATATCGGTGCGGGTATTGATACTATTTTTGTTAAACATTTGGTCGTCGATCAGTGGGTTACCGATAGCGAAGGATTAAATCTTGATTTGTCACGATACGCCAGGTATCCCCAGATTGCAGCCAACGGTAGTACACCTTATGTGACATGGCATGAGGACTATGGTGTGACTGCGACTCAGCAACAAATATATGTAAAGCATCTTGATGGCATTGTTCCGACTGTTTCTATGGTTCTGCCGGATCATGGGTTGCAGGGCAGCCTTGTGAACATTCAGCTTGTGGGCCCTTACTTTATTTCTCCATTTGTTGTTAAATTGGTGCGTTCGGGAAGCACGGAAGAGATTATTGCAACCAGCAGTGAATTAAAAAAAGATACGATGATCAGCGCGACATTTAATTTAGGAGCCGCATCGCCAGGGTATTATGATATCAAGGTTGAGAGCAATAATCAGCAAGACTCCATTGAACGGGCATTTATTGTTTTGGAACCTCAGAATCAACAATATCAATGGTCAATTCAGGATTTGGGGACAATTACGACCCCTTCTATTGGCGGGAATCTTGGCGGCTTGACTGTTGGTGATGCTGACAATGATGACTCACAGGAATTATATATTGCTAACCGCAATCAAAACTTATTCCGGATGAGGAAAATTAACAGTAATTGGACAATTACCTCTTTGCCGGCAGGCGTGGTAGGAGAATATTATAATGATGTTTTAGTCTTGGATGGGGACAGTGACAGTGCGAGGGAAGTGTATGGCGGGACTTATAATAATCATCTTTACCAATTTAGTGGAACCACATGGAGTAAAGTTGATACCGGGGAGACAACGGATAAAATATATTCAATGACAAAAGGTGACGGAAATAATGATGGGTGGCCGGAAATTTATACCGGATGTGCAGATGGCTATATATACCAGTTTAAAAAATTGAATGATTGGAATAAAAGCGAGCTAGGAAGTGTAGAAGGAATAATATATGATCTTGCTGTTGGTGATGGTAATGGAGACGGCGATTTTGAAGTTTATGCAGCTTGCTCGGATCGCAATGTGTATCAATTCAAATATGATGTAGGGACATGGACTAAAACTGTAATTGGATCTGGTGCAGGCGAGATGAGCACTGTGGTTACGGCGGATGCAAACCGGGATGGTGCTATTGAAGTCTATGCCTCTAATGAGGATGGGAAGTTATATCAATTCAAATGGCAAGTAACAAGCTGGGAAAAAACAGAAGTGGCTACGTTGGGTGGGTCAATAACCAGCTTGATTTGCAATGATGGTGAAAATATTGGCATTGATACATTGTTTGCTGCTTGTGAAGACGGGCATGTATATCAATTTAAACGGGAAAATAATCAATGGGTAACCAATGACTTGGGGGTGGCGCCCTCGGTGATTAATCATATTGCAATTGGCGATGCGGATAATGATAATATTTTTGAAATTTATGCTTTGGGACAAGATAACCATATCTACCAATTCGAGTTACGGTCTTTCAATCCCACACCTACGCCGATTCCGGGATTTAAGGGAAAAATTATTTCTAAAAAGTATATCTATGCGGCACCTAATCCAATCCGCGGGCATACTGCCAATATTCATATTTATACAAAACAACCTGCCGAGGTAAGCGCGAAGCTGTTTACGACCTCCAATCAGGAAGTGCTTTCATTCCGGCGCAATTATGGTGTGGGTATGAATGTCGAGCGAATCAATATGAGCAACTTGGCAAATGGCGTCTATCTACTTTTGGTAAAAGCCAAGAGTGCGGCCGGAACGGAAGAGAGAGTCATCAAAAAGCTGGCATTGGTGAAGTGATGAAATAGTTTGAAATAATGAGAATGAAACTTGTCTGAAGTTAGTCAAATAATATAGAGCGTTACTGATTAAACCTGAAAGTAGGTTTTGCTATGGGGAAAATTGTGGAGAAGAAAAAGAAAAGGACACTATTGCCTCTAGGGTTGATACTGCTGCTAGGCGGGTTTGCGGTGAATACGACTTTTATGGTGATTGGCATTCATGGCTATTTGCGGGAACTGACACGCCTGACCACGATTATTGGGTTTGTCGTCGTGGCGGTGGGATTGGTACAGGTGGTGGTCAAGTTTATCCGGAGTAAAAAGATAAAGTAATATGCGCAGGAAAATTGATCCCGCCCAGTTTGGTTTGTCATCCAGACGGGGTGAGAGGATCGTTAGCGAGAAGAACTTGAACCTAACTACCTAACACCGTCCCCCAGTTCACTTGCTTAAATTCTTTGGTATAATTGTTCATGCTTTTCCCCATTCCACACCTCCGATAAGTTATTTTAGTTTTCTTTCTTCGGTGTGTCCACTAAATCAGGGGAAGTTTAAATCTATAAAATGTTAAAACCAAAACAGGACATGTGTACAGAGCTAGTATTCGCCTGACACCCGGTATGTACCGGGCAGGCCTGGCCTTAGCTGGGGCGGAGTGATCTTCCCTCGATGAAATGGACATAATTTCAAGATGCTTTTCGCATCCTCTCATATTCAGCTGGATTTTTAAATCCCAAATACGAGTGACGTCTACACCTGTCTCGCTATAATCAAATAAATTTGTTGCGGCTTCTGATCTTGCTTGATAGTGGCGCCAGTACACGTGTTCCGTTTTCAGTGTATGACAAAATAATTTCACAACTGTGTTGTCCCGGCAATTACCTTGGTGATTCATGATTGCAACAAAACCGTTATCACTCCGGAACTCCCCCATTTTGACCTCAATATGCTCACTAAAAAAAATATAAATATGTGCTTTTATATGCATGGATTTCTTTAAAAATCAGTCTAACGGAATAGGAAGAAAAAACATTATTATAAGGGGGTATTGTATGTTTCGGATTTTATCATTCGCTAAAGGAGGAACGTATGAGAAATAAAAATATTCTATTAGGATTAATAGTTATTGTTCCACTGCTGAGTTCTTGTGCGTCAGTAGGATTGAATAAAAGCACGGTTAATCCCATTTACCTGCAGCAATTAAAAAAAATCGCGGTTATGACAGTTTACTGTGACAAACGAATTGATACAAGTGAGCTGACTTCAATTGTTTTTGATATCAATAAGCGCTCGAATCAGAAAAATTTTGATTTATTTCCCATGGCAATGAAGTTGCACAAGACTATTTTTACCCTATATCCTTCGATTTTACCCAGCGAAATTGCCGATGAAAAAAGTATTATTATGAAACCACATTATCGGGCCATCAAAAAAAATGAAAATTTCTTTTTAAAGCCATTTAATGTAGCGACTCCTCCCGGATATATTGCGATTTCAACCTTTGATTTAAATCCTATTAAAGCCAGTCTCGAACAGATGCCCGATATTGATGGTGTGCTTTTTTTATCCGCCGAATACCGTTTATCTAAAATAGGTGGAGAGTTTTTGGGTTTTGGTAAGTTGGCGGTTAAGTGCACTGTTACTTTATCAATTCTTGATCGGGAAGGAAACGTTGCGATTAATCATTCCGTCGAAGCTGAGTCCATGAGCAAAATTAAATATTCATTTGGAGGTGCATTTGATACTGCTAAAATTATTCCTCTGTGTGATGAAGCAACCGAACAGGCTGATTTGTGGATGCAATATTGGTTGAAGAAGAATGTCGTAAAATAAAGCGGGGATAAAAAGCACGCTTTGATAAATGATGCGTGTCGGAGTTCAAATGTCCGGTTAATACCTTATATTTGAACTCCGGCAGCAACAAAGAAAAGTCGAAAAGAGAAATCAGAGGGGTGGTGTGATCTTCCTCCGGTCCGTGGATGCCCGGAAATGAATGAAATACAACCAGAGAATTTGTTCTATATTATGTTGGTTTAATTTTGTGATTTTGCTACAATTTTGACACTTAAATGAAGAGGGATATCATGAAATATTTATTAGTTTTAATGTTGTTTCTAATTTCGTCTTCCGTCAGTGCGATGCAATCTGCGATTTATGTTATAGATGAGTCTATTCTCAATGCGGGTGGCAATACATCTACGTCGGCTACATATGATATTGTGGATTCGATTGGTGAGCCATTGATCGGTCAGTGCAATGATGAGATATCGATACTGCAATCCGGTTATTATAATGATTTTGTTGTTCCTCTGCCGACGGCGACACCCACAGCAACGATTACATCAACCCCCTCACCCACGCAAACACCTATAAGGAATTTTGGGGAAGAGATTTTATCGAAAAAATGGGTGTATGCAGCACCCAATCCGATTCGCGGACATACCGCGCATATTTACTTTCATTTATCAGAAGCCGCAGATGTTGAGATTAAGGTGTATACCACCAGTAATCAATTTGTGATTTCCAAGCGATGGGATATGAAACCGGCGGGGAAAAATTATTGGCGGTGGAATGTGTCCAATCTTGCAAATGGCGTTTATATCATGCTGATTAAGGCCAAAGGAAATAATGGTAAAACCACAATCGTGAAGAAAAAAATCGCCCTGGTGAAATAGTGACTAATGTCACCCAGGGTCCTGGGGTAAAATAAGCATCCAGGGGGTGACGTCATGATAGATAAACAGAGTAATAACGAACACATGAAGGAAAGGTTGTCCGTCAAAACATTGGAACAGACCTTTCAAAGAGATATGGTGCAGGGATTTGGAATGGCGCCGTTCAATGCCAAAGGAGTGCTGGACCTGGTAAAAGAAAGTTATTTGCCGCAACTATGGGGCAAGGAAAGACCTGTGGGAATCG
>Ga0255422_1085_pt1 | contig 10857 bp, 10 predicted proteins | sample ANMaggSeSYBR02D3_FD_182631 | JGI IMG/M metagenome (GOLD analysis project Ga0255422, IMG submission 182631) | Sediment cell enrichment communities from methane seep in Santa Monica Basin, California, United Staets - ANME aggregate JGI... | ecosystem: Environmental > Aquatic > Marine > Cold seeps >... | reverse complement strand
GAGGTTACAGAAAAGGCCATTATAACTATCTGTATTTATTTGCTGGAAAAAGGCCACTATCTGAAACTGAGACCTGATGAATAAGGGATTGAGACGTGTGAGGCACGAGCGGGCAGGAAGCAGGATTGTACTATCTGAAACTGAGACCTGATGAATAAGGGATTGAGACAATTTTCATGCCAATATGTTTTCTTAATTGAAGTAATATCTGAAACTGAGACCTGATGAATAAGGGATTGAGACATTTTCTTCTAGTTTTTCTCCTTTCAGAATTAAAATATCTGAAACTGAGACCTGATGAATAAGGGATTGAGACCCATTTTTTCCATTTCGTCTCCTGCTTCATTAAAACCTATCTGAAACTGAGACCTGATGAATAAGGGATTGAGACTTTTAGTTTCTTCAATAGTCTCATTTTCTTTAAAAGCATCTGAAACTGAGACCTGATGAATAAGGGATTGAGACTGCATTGTTTATAATCCTGCAATGCTGAATATCACCATCTGAAACTGAGACCTGATGAATAAGGGATTGAGACGGCTTGAAAGAGGCTCGGAGGCATTATCGCTTGAATGGATCTGAAACTGAGACCTGATGAATAAGGGATTGAGACTCTGCTAACCTGGCATGATAGCCAGCCGCTCTTAACGTATCTGAAACTGAGACCTGATGAATAAGGGATTGAGACATTACTCATTACAGAATATCCAGGGGGATATTTATAGTATCTGAAACTGAGACCTGATGAATAAGGGATTGGGTAGTCCCTACAAAGCAGTGCAGGTTTGGGAATACTGCCCTGTTTTACTTTGTAAACACCTGTTTTTTCGCTATGTGCTGCCAGAAGATATGATTTGTAACTCATTGAAATTATTGACCCGCACTGTTTTGTAGGGACTACCAGGGATTGAGACTTTTCCACGATTTTCTCAATTAACGAGCAAATTAATTTATCTGAAACTGAGACCTGATGAATAAGGGATTGAGACACTAAATTAAAAGCTTCTGCCATTAATTTATCTCTTTATCTGAAACTGAGACCTGATGAATAAGGGATTGAGCGCTTGCGGTGAAGGGACATAGGGATGTAGGGATTAGAAGTGCAGAGATTCAGGGATGTACAGATGTAGAAAAGTAGCGGAAAAAGAACAAAAGCGTTTACGTTGAGGATTATTCGGCTATACTCTGTTTTGCCGAAAACAATGGAATTTCAGGTACTCGGCAAACAGGTTTTACGTTCGGGAACTATACTTTGCACGGCTATAAACTGCGCTTTTTGAAACGGTCAGGATTATAAGGAAAAATTAAACCACGAAGAACACGAAGAGGCACGAAGATTAGAATTAATGCTTTTTATAATTTCTTTGTGTTCTTCATGAGCTTCGTGGTAAAAAAAACATAATGAAAAAAGAACAAGAATTAAACTCAATGAAAGGGTTGTTGGAAGCCAACAGGTTTCTTAACAGTGTTTTGGATGGTATCAAAGACGCAATTATGGTTGTTGACAGGGATTACAGGATAGAAGGAATAAATAAATCGTTTGCAAAAAAAGTCGACAAACCAAGGCACGAGATTATTGGCAAATGTTGTTATCGGCTTCTTCATCATCTGAACAAACCATGTGTTTACAATCATCCCTGCCCTGTGAAAGATGCATTTAAAACAGGTAAAACCGCCGAGGTGCTTCATATATATTTGGAAGGGCCTAATATTGCATATTCCAGGATCATAGCCTATCCAATATTGGATGACCAGGGCAAGGTTATACGAGTGATTGAATTGGAAAGAGACGTCACCGAATGGAAAAAAACTGGAGACCATTTGTATAATATACAAAAGCTGGCATTCCTGGGAAAGTTGGCGGCTGACCTGTCCCATGAATTCAACAACCCTCTGGCGGTAATCCTTGGGTTTGTTGATCTTCTTTTAGAAAAAACAAAACAGGGCACCCAGGGCTACGAGATTCTCAAGACCATAGAGAGACAGGCATTTAATTGTAAACGGATTGTTGAAAACCTTATAAACTTTGCCGCATCTCCGGACGTGACCAAGTATTCTACTGACGTCAATGCAAATCTTGAAAGGGTATTTTCTGTGGTCGTGGATATCTTACGTACGGAGAAGATCGTTATAGAAAAAAACCTTGCAGAAGATCTGCCAAGAGCAAAAGGAAATCCAGGGCATTTACGGCAGGTCTTTATGAACCTGATTACCAATGCTGTTGCCGCTATGCGCGGAGGAGGGCTTTTAACCATTTCTACCAGATATAATAGCCCGAAAAACAGAGTAGAGGTTCTTTTCAAGGACACAGGACATGGTATTAAAGCGGAATACAGAAACGAAATATTTGATCCTTTTTTCACCACAAGAGAGGTGGGTGAGGGAGGGGGCCTGGGTCTTTCGGTCTGTTATGGTCTGGTGTCCAAAAACGATGGAGAGATAACCTTTGAGACAGTGACTGAAGATGAGGATAGAGAGAACAAAGGCACCACCTTTACTGTGTCTCTGCCTGTCGCTCCTTGACGTATTGGTATTTTTGTGACAAAAAATGCTGGTGAACTTAAGTGCCTAAAGTTAATGGAAATTCCTATACTATAAATTTATGACTCACGAGTAAGGATAAAATGAAGAAAGAAAAAACATATTTCTCCGAGAAATACTATAATATAAGAAGGACTATTATCCTTGCCGGCATTCTTGTTATGGTGCTCCTCGTGGTTGCATTCTGTCTAAGCATGTTTTCTGCTGGGCAGATGAAAGAGATCATCTCTGAAGATTTTAACCGGCAGCAATTAGTATTAGCAAAGTATGCCGCCAATCGGATGGAAAACAGCCTGGATTTTATTAAAAGAGAACTTTCGCTGTTAAACCTTTCTCCATCCATTCAGTATCTGGAGAAGGTATCCTGGGCCAGTCGTATGAATACCACCTTATCTGCTGTTAAGGATAACGGTGTCCTTGAAATAAGATTTATAGACCACAAAGGCAGAACTGCCTATATTGTTGATGAGCGGGGGATGTCCCATGTGATACAGGGTCGTTTTGCAGATACGGACTATTACAAATGGGCCAGTCTAAAGAAAAATAAGAACAGGATTTATGCTGGTGAGATTACACGAGAGAATGAAGAATATACCGGCCAACTTGTTATGCGCTTGGCCGTAGCTACTTATGAGCAATCCGTTGATGAGGCTTATCCTGTGGCTACCGGAAACTTGTCCGGAGTGCTTTTTTTTACGATAGATGTTACACGTTTAGTTGAAAATGCCGTCAAAAGTATAAAATCGGGTAAGACCGGATATGCCTGGGTTATAGACAATAAGGGTATGTTTTTGTACCATCCGCACAGAGAGTTCATCGGAGAGGATGCCTTTAATGTTCGTGCCATGAGAAAATCCAAGATCTCTTTTTCCCAGATTAATATGATTCAAAAGGAAAAGATGCTCGAAGGTAAGGAGGGAACCGGGCGGTATACCTCGGGGTGGCACGGGGGCATAGAAACCGAAATGAAAAAACTGATCGCATATGCGCCTATTCATCCTCGGACGCATTCTCAATTCTTCTGGTCGGTGGCTGTGGTCGCGCCCTTAAGCGAAGTTGAAGACGCTGTCCATTCGGTTTTTATCCGCCAGTTTTATATCCAGGGCAGCATTTTTCTCGCTATTATTTTGGGGGGTGTGTATATCATAAGTTTTGAGCGACGCTGGTCCAAGACACTGGAAGCAGAAGTAATGAAGAAAACACAAGATCTAAAGAACTCGCTTGAAGAACTGAAAAAATCAGAGGAGCAATACAAGACCCTTGTAGAAAGTGCAGAGGACCTGATCTTTACTGTAGATGAAGAGGGAAATATCCTGTCCATGAATAGATGCACGGCTAATTTCTTCAGAGACTTCCCGGACGATCTGATCGGCAAGACTTTTCGCGACCTTTTTTCTGAAGAAAGCGCGGAGTTGCAGTTGCGTATTATCAGGAAGGTGTTTAATACGGAAAAGAACGTAAACGTAAAATATCCGGTGGAAGTCGGGAACCGTGAGTATTGGTTTTCCAGCAACTTTGCGCCCCTTAAGGATGAGGAAGGCAAGGTGTTTGCTGTTCTGGGAATTTCGAGGGATATTACAAAGGGAAAGAAGCTGGAAGAAGAACAGATGTATAATACAGAAAAGCTGGCCTCTTTGGGAAATTTGTCTGCCGGTGTGGCGCATGAACTAAATAATCCCGTGGCGCTGATCCTTGGTTTTAGCGATATTCTTTTGGAAAAGGTGGAGCCTGACAGCAAGAGCCATGAGATTGTCAAAACCATAGAAAGGCAGGCGCTCAATTGTAAAAGGATAGTTGAAAGCATTTTGAGCTATGCCAGACACCCCGAGGCAATTGAGTACTCTGCTGATGTCAACGAAAACATTGAAAAAGTGATTTCTGTGGTTAAAAATATTTTGGTTACAGAAAAAATTACTTTAGAGAAGCGCCTCACAAAAGATTTGCCAAAAGTAAGAGGAGATTCAGGACACTTGCAGCAGGTCTTCATGAATTTTGTTACCAATGCTTTTAGCGCTATGAAGGAAGGCGGGGTTTTGACTGTCTCTACCAACCTCAATAGCGCTGGAAACAAAGTAGAAATTCTTTTCAAAGACACAGGACATGGTATTAAGCGGGAATACAGAAACAAGATATTTGAAGCGTTTTTCACCACAAAAAAGGTGGGAGAGGGCACAGGCCTGGGTCTTTCAGTCAGTTATGGTATAATAAACAAATATAATGGAGACATAAGCTTTGAGACAGTGGCTGAAGAAGAGGACATGGAAAGAAAAGGCACCACATTTAAGGTGTCTTTGCCTGTTGCTTCTCTGGACAGTGAACACCAGACTGATCAGGCCCAAAGGCTCGCTCCGCGGATATAACACAGGAGGTAAGAAATGGCTGCACAAATTTTGGTCGTTGACGATGAACTTGATATGCTTGCGCTTCTTGCTATGATTATTGGGGAAAAGACCGAGCACAAAGTTACTACCACCAATAATGCCTTAGAGGTGCCGGAATTAATTAAAACAGGAGATTATAATCTACTGATTTCTGATCTCAAGATGCCAGGGATGGATGGTGTGGAACTTATCGCTGAGATTAGAAAAATAGATAAACATATTCCAATACTCATCATCACGGCTTACGGTTCTGTTGAGTCGGCAGAAGAGGTTATACGTAAAGGCGCCTATGATTGCATCACCAAGCCCTTCCGTAAGGAACAGATATTGATCTCTATTGACAGAGCATTAGAGTGGCAACAGATGAAAAAGGAGCTGCGCCAGCTAAAAGAAAAAACAGTGAAGCGCTAAGGAACGGGGACGAAGAGGCACGAAGATTAGAATTAATGCTTTTTATAATTTCTTTGTGTTCTTCGTGGTGAAAAAAACATAACGAGAAACGAGAAATAATATCCCTGCTTTGTGTCTTTGTGGCTGAACTATTACGCCTTAGGAACGTGGACGAATTAACTTCCACAAGTAGGCGCACAGATTTGGGTCGAATTTGTTCGATCTCAAATCACAAAAGTTGATGGAATAGCGAGCTATTTCAATATTTTTGTGATCTGAGACCGGACAAAGGCGGCCTGAAGCTGTGATGTATAGTTGGGGAAGTTATTTCGTCCACGTTCCTTAAGATATAATGAAGATATTAAAACTTCAACACCATTTTTTGCGCTTTCATGGAAAAAGGATATTTATAAATGGCGAAAGAAAATGATGTAGTCTTGCTATGCTTTGAAGACAAGCCGCTTATTTTTGCCAGGATTGAAACAATTTTGCCGGATGCTAAACCTGACTGGTATCATGTAAAGCTGCTGATTCTTCAAGTGCCGCTTTACTCTGTTACATGGATCTTAAGGGATATATATATTGATGGTGAAGAGTTTACAATGAGCGGCAAAAAAGTGCGAATGGAACTTGTTGTTTGTCCGGAAAAATCGGCAAAGTATACATTACAGAAAAAAAAGGAAGAAACACCAAAAGAGTCTGGTGGGGCCAAAATAATATCTCTGGCGGATCTTAGGGCTCGCTCAAAAATAACTTAGGAAAAAGTGAACGGTTACTAATTATTGATGGACTCTGCGGTTAAAATAGTAATTTCAGCCTCAAGAAGAACAGATATACCTGCATTTTACATGAAGTGGTTTATGAAACAAATTAAAAATGGCCGCTTTGAGGTGGTGAATCCGTATAACAGGCATGTATCAATCGTGCCGGCCACTCCGGATAAGGTACATACTATTTTATTCTGGTCGAAAAATTTTGGGCCCTTTATAAAAAGCGGATTTGGAGAAAAGCTTAGAAAAATGGGATATAATGTTTTTTTTAATTTTACCATAAATTCTGAGGAGCCGTTGCTTGAACCTAATGTTCCTGCTTTAGAGGAACGCATTCGTCAACTAGAATATCTTTGCAGGAATTTCGATTCCGGCAGTATAAGCTGGAGATTTGATCCTATCTGCTTTTATAAGACAAAAGATGGAAAGATTCATGACAATCTTAATGATTTCAACTATATTTCAAGCAAAGCTTCCAAGTATGGCATAAAAAGATGTATAACCAGCTTCATGGATGATTATCATAAGATTCGAAAAAGAATTACAAAAATTCCGGGCTTTGCTTTCATTGATCCGCCCATTGAAATAAAAAGCGAAATTGTTTTGAAAATGAAAGATGAGCTGTCTGATAAAAATATCAGTCTCCATACCTGTTGCGAGAAAGAATTGCTGTCAATTCTTCCTGAAAACTCCGGTATTACAAAAAGCTCGTGCATACCAAATGATCTTCTGATGAAATTATTTGGAGGGTCTCTTTCTCTTAAAAAAGATTCCGGCCAGAGGATAAAAAATGGGTGTGGATGCAAGGTATCCGCAGATGTAGGATCCTACAGCCTTCATCCATGCTATCATAACTGCCTTTTTTGTTATGCCAATCCAGCTTCAAGCACTAACCATGCATAACAGTCTGAAAATTGGCTCACTTGTTCTTGATAATTCGGTAATCCTGGCTCCACTTGCCGGTATTACCAATTTGCCTTTTCGGCTTCTATCAAAAGAAGCCGGCTGCGGTCTTGTCTGCTCTGAAATGATAAGCGCAAACGGCCTTGTGCGCGGATCAAAAAAAACCTTACAAATACTTGACTCTATACCTGAAGAAAAGCCTTTATCTGTTCAAATATTTGGAGCTGATCCTTCAATAATGGCTGAAGCTGCTAAAATAGTTGAATCTTCAGGGGCAGCCTTGCTGGATATTAATTTTGGCTGTTCGGTTAAAAAGGTGGTTAAAACAGGTGCCGGTGTTGTTTTGATGAAAGAGCCCGAAAGGGCGGAATCATTGTTAAAAGCTGTTCGAAAGTCGGTAAGCATACCGGTTACCATAAAAATAAGGACAGGATGGGATAAATCAGGAGCCCATGCTTTCAGGATTGCGGAAATTGCTGAAGCGTGCGGTGTGGATGCAATTGCCGTGCATCCTAGAACTGCTGTCCAGGGATTCAGGGGCAAAGCAGACTGGTCAATTATAACATCAGTAAAAAAAATTGTTTCGATTCCTGTAATTGGAAACGGCGATATTATTACTCCGGATGATGCCGTTAGAATGCAAAACGAGACGGGCTGTGATGCCGTTATGATTGGAAGGGCTGCTATAGGCAACCCATGGATTTTTGCTCAGGTATTAGCACGTTTCAGAGGGGATGAATCGTTTTGTATAGATTTTACACATCGCTTTGAAGTGATGGTCAAATATGTTCATGAGTCAGTAAGATATTTTGGAGAAAAGCGCGCATGTTCTATGATGCGCAGCCGGCTTGGATGGTTTGTCAAAGGATTGAAATGCAGCAGTAAATTCCGTGAGTCGATAAAGAGGATTTCATCAGAAGATGAAGCAATGGATATTTTAAAATCATATATGAGATTTTTAGGTTACGAGTAACATTTAGGTTTTTGAAAATATATCCGCTTCAGGTATAATACATTCAAACCATGAAAAACTCACGCATAAGATATCATAAAGAAAGAATTGGCCATAACTATAAAGAAATTGTGATAATTAAGCAAACAGTCGGACAAAAAACGGCATTTTATAGTGGATTCTTTCTTAACGATATCTAATACGCTCAGACAGTTTCCTGTTTTGAATGTATCACACCTGAAGCTCATACTCAGCCGGTTTATTTCAAAAAACCAAGCTATTACAGTTGTGAAACAAATTATTAATTTGCTTGTCCGGTAATACAACTCAGGAGAAAGGCTATGAACGGATTACTTGATTTTTACTGTACTTCCGACCTTTATATTTTTGCCTGAAATAAGGGCTGCCTCGGCTTTGTCCGGATAAAGTGCTGTTATCTTAATCTCTCCAATTTTAAGCCCTGGAATAAAAAATTTCCGGCCGTCTTTTCCTTCAAAGATGCTTCCGCTATCATATACTTCAAGTTTGTCTCCAATGATAAGACCCGATCTTTTTCCTGAAGATATTATTATCTTGTCTTCAACACTTGAAAATACATATCCTTTCCAGGGCTGAATATTGACAGCGTCGCAGATCTTTTCGCCTATGGGAATAGACGCATTTAACAGAGCTTCAGTTAAAGCAGGTATTTCATTTGTATTGCCGGTCCTGAGATTATCAATATCTGTTTCATCGACCTGGATTTCGTCATCAAAACTATCATCAAAAATTTTTGCGCCGGTTTCAGCATCATAGACTTCTACAACAATTTGAAATCGAATAAAGTTATAGGTATTTTTGAACCACAGAATCCCCCTGGTTTCTTTATTTGCGCTTATATCCATAAGGCTTCCTGTGACAATTGCATTTAGACCCAGTCTTCTGCCTGTTTTTGCAAGAACGAGGTTATCAATTCGTTCTGAGGCAAGTTTCGGGAGCACTGCCATTTGATCAGGATATCCTGTATCTCCCGGTTTTATAATAAGGATGTCCGGGCATGTTTCTTCTATATTTTCGGAAAGTTTAATATGAAAGGTTTTTTCGAAGTTATTAACGGCACCAAAAGTGCGGTTTTCGAAGAAAGTTATTCCAACTTTTTTCTTTAAATCACCTGCAGGGGCTTTTATATCACAAGCTATTTTTTTTATAGCCGGCAAAAATGAGCATCCTGCAATCAGCGATGCGAAAGAAAATAAAAAGCAGACGGCAATAACGACAAGTATTTGATTAAAAGTTTTTAAATAATAAAATTTCATTTTTTGTAACAATGTCTTTTAAAGAGATTTTTTTGACAGGATTAACAGGATATTCAGGATTTAAATTATTGTAGCCGTTCACGGCTTGAAATTGGAAATTGGGAGGAACAGTACAAAAGCATGAAGGCCAAATTTCTAATTTCAATGTTCCGTGAACGCTTACAAATCTTGTTTATCCTGTTATCTTGTCAGAATTTTTTTCAAATGGCTAAAGTATTACCATTTCCTCCATTATATTCAACGGTAACTTTCGTAGTAATACCGCCTCTTGCTGTAAAATTTCCTGAAACTTCCATCCATTTAGGATCAAGTGCTTTCGCCAGGTCATTTAATATGTTGTTGACCACATGTTCATAGAAAATACCGACATTTCTGTATTGTAACATATAAAATTTCAGAGACTTTAATTCAACAATCTTATTATTGGGTATGTATCTGATTATTATACATCCAAAATCAGGCAGCCCGGTCATCGGGCACACGGATGTAAACTCGGGTTGCTGAATTGTAATATCAATGTCCCTTACCTTGTTATATTTGTAATCAATGATTTTGAGCACATCGATTTTAACTGTGTCCAGTGTTTTTATGTTGTTCTTTACCCTTTTTTCAGGCTGATTGGACATGAGAGTAACCCCCGCTTTTCGCAAACCTTGCTGCATCAAAATCTTGGGCACATTTCTTCGCAAAAAATCGTTTAGCCTAGGAACGTGGACGAATTAACTTCCTCAAGTAGGCGCACAGATTTGGGTTGAATTTGTTCGATCTCAGATCACAAAAGTTGAAGGAATAGCGTGCTATTTCAATATTTTTGTGATTTGAGACCGGACAAAGGCGGCCTGAAGCTGTGATGTATAGTTGGGGAAGTTAATTCGTCCACGTTCCTTAAGTAATAAAGAATAAATTATGATCTGTCAATTACGAGTTCATCAATTACACTATTTCGACCTGTGCGATTAGCTTTTAGCCATTAGTGGTTAACTTTTGGATAAAACTCTGTTCAATATCCTCTTTAACTCATTGACCTGTTGATTAAGTTCTCTAAAATCTCTCATTTCCACCCCTTTTCAATGCTAATGGCTAACCGCACAGGTTGCATTATTTTACTGAAAGGATGTGTTTTTTTATAGAAACTAAATAGTTATCATAATTGCAATCCATAATCGGGATTTGTGTTGTAAAATAGTGTTTACAAAATTGCACTTATTTTATATATAGAAATACAGTTTTGTGCCTTTAATCACTAATTCATATGCTAAATCTTACGTAAATTCAAAGGTGTTGTTATGGGAAAAAAAAGCTTGATCAAATCTACCGCAAAAAAGAAAACTAAATCTGCAAAAAAGGATGAGGTAAAAAAGACTGCTAAAAAGGCCAAAGTTACAGCAAAAGCCGCGGCCAAAGCAGGAACAACAGCTAAAACAACGGCGGCGGCCAAAACACGCAGTAAAAAAACCGTTGCAACAGCAAAAAAGAATGTCTCATTAAAGGATCTGATTTTAAAGAAGTTTGAGGCCTGGAAGCCGGCTAAAATTTTCAGGGCTGCCGTGGATGAAGAATATTTAAAGAATTTTACCTCACCGCCGATTGTTTCGGGCTTGAGTGATGAAGAAGCCAAAAAAATA
>Ga0255422_1255_pt2 | contig 10922 bp, 12 predicted proteins | sample ANMaggSeSYBR02D3_FD_182631 | JGI IMG/M metagenome (GOLD analysis project Ga0255422, IMG submission 182631) | Sediment cell enrichment communities from methane seep in Santa Monica Basin, California, United Staets - ANME aggregate JGI... | ecosystem: Environmental > Aquatic > Marine > Cold seeps >... | reverse complement strand
GAAAATGCTTTTGTAGTAGAATTGAAACAAGCAGGGCTTAATGTTTTACAACAACAAAATATCAAAGTCTACTATGAAAATCAGGTAGTTGGAAACTATTTCGCAGATATTATTGCTGACCAGGTGATCTTAGAGATCAAATCTGCTGAAGGTCTAAGAGAAGAAAATAAAGCTCAGTTGGTCAATTACCTTAAAGCCACTGATAAAGAATTCGGTCTATTATTAAATTTTGGTAGAACCCCGGAATTCAAAAGAGTGATATTTACGAATGACAGGAAAGCATGATTTGAATCCGAAATCCCAAATCCGTGCGTATCCGTCGAATCCGTGGCATCCGTGTTCCTTCCTCCTTGATGAATACTATTTCATAAATCAACAAATTCAATTAATATAGAGGTCACGATTTGTAGGACACTACCTAATATTTGAGATGGAAAAGATGAAAAATCAGGGTGTAGAGTATTATTTACAGGCCTGGGAATTAATTTCGGAGTATAGGTAACTAGCGTGCCTTAAAGCATAATCGAAAAAAAACGTATTTATTTAGCTAACCAACTTTAATTAGTGTTCATTCTCCTTAAATTTTGATTTTTTTCATCATCTCACACTGTTTCATCTATCCCGACCGAAAGTTATATACATATTGATATATATTATACTATTAATGAAACGTATTGAAATAGATACCGGCAAACTTCTCCTAACAGACGGAGTAATAGGTTTCTTCCAGAAAACTGTCACCAAATTTGGCACGGGAGCAAAGATCGATTGTCCAAAAGAATATCTTAATAAAACAGTTTATGTAGTGGTCTGTGAAGACTGAATTCTGCTGATTACATCAAAGAACTCGAAGAAAGCATCATAGAAATAACCGCTGAAAGAGACAGGGCTCTCGAAAAGATTCATGAACTTAAGGAAAAAAACAATGAACTCAAAAATAAGTTACATTTTTACGATAACCCACATACTCCGCCATCTGTCACTACATTGAAAAAGACGAAAACGAAACCAACCGTAAATCCTCCTCTTAAAAAACGAGGTGCACCAAAAGGTCATCGAGATGCAACACGTCCAACTCCAGTACCTGATGATACAAAGGAAGTAACCGCCAAAATTTGTAAAAAGTGTGGCAGTCCGGATCTTGAAGTGTTAGATAGCGTCGAGAAAAATGTAATCTAAGATATGCTTCCACTACAAGAAATTATGTTTACTCAGTATAACAGGAGGAAAGTTAAATGCTTACAGTGTGGTCATATATTTACCTCTAAAGATCCAGACTGCCCGCAGAAAGGAGATTTTGGAATATACTTATTGGTTTATATCACAATATTGAAATTTCATCTGCGTGGTGTGTTGAGAAAGATACAGGACTTTCTATTGTACGAAGACAATTTTGAAATCAGTGTCAAGGGAATCAACGATATACTATTGAGAGTCGGAGATGCTTGCAAGAATGAGTATGATCCGAAGCTTAAGAATATACGAAATGCTAAGTGGAAACACATAGATGAAACAGGTTTTAAGGTAAACGGTGAAAAATGGGTATTGATATCCATAAACAGCCAACAGAATATAACCTTTGGCATTGATGCTCTTAAGTGCAAACTACAAGCTTATCCGTACTTAAAGATAAACCTTTATGATGTTACTTATAATATATAGAAATAATAACATAATAACTGTATCCACTTTAAACCAGAGGGGAAAAATAATAGCCACAGAGAACACAGAGAATTTATTCTCTGTGTCCTCTGTGCTCTCTGTGGCAGATAAATATAAACAATGATTTATACAAATTTTATTACCCTACTTTTTGAAAGGGATACTAATAACTCTGTATTAACATTTGAGGATCCTATGTACGATGATATTGGGAATATTTCACGGGCATTCCACAGGCACAGGTTTTATTACAAACTTGCAGATTTTATAGCACTAAGCCTGATACTCTATGCCCTGTCTTATTATTTCAATGTAGGTTCACTGTTCTCACAATATATTGAATACTATATTATAGATGCAGTTTCCCTTGACGAGATACTGGTAATGGCATCATCTCTCCTTGTCTCAGTAGTGTTGGTTATTATACTGTACATAAGAAAGCCTGCTATTGACACCATCGGGATGATCGAATCCAGGTATGACTGGATGCAGGAAAGGCTCAAGGCTGCCTGCGACACCAAAAACGAGGATAATGTAGTGGCAGCTGACCTCAGGAACCAGGTGACTTCAAGATTAAAAGATGTGGATGCAGGTTCATTCCTTAACAGGCGGCATCTGCTTACCAGGATAATGGTGTCTGTCGTGCTGGCAATACTGGTAACCGGACTATTTACCACACAGACCCATGTGGACATTACCCCGGAAGATATAACTATCCTTATGGATGAACTGGAAGGTAAACTGCCGGACAGTCCTTTTTTGCCTGGAGACAAACAGACAAGTTCCTCTGACGGAGGACTGGATGAAGAGATATACGGGGACACATCAATTGCCAGTATTGAGGGGGAAAATATGGAACTGGTCATTATTCCGGGTATTGGTACCTCTGTTACCATACGACATGCCGGCCAGGATGACGGTGTCCAGTTCGTGCCGTCCCAGACCTATCCCGTGGATGTGGTATCCTCCAATGCTGCTGATGAAAGTTACCAGTCCCTTCAGCAACTGTCCATACCGGACAGGGACTTAATAAGGGAATATGCCATCCGGATGAGCCAACAATAATAAGATTCATACATCAAATGAATAATAGAATTGATATGTAAAATGAATAAATAAAGAATGTAACGAGGTATTGAATGAACAGAAACACCGAAGACCTGTCAGATACATACCGGCGTTCCGGTGATATATTCAGGTCGATCTTTGACGAGATAGGGAAAGTGATCGTGGGGCAGCAGGAGGCAGTGACCCATATGTTGATTGCCATCCTGTGCGACGGGCATGCCCTTATCGAGAGCAATCCCGGGCTTGGCAAGACACTTACAGTCAGTACCATATCACAGGTACTTGACCTGAAATTCAACAGGATACAGTGCACTCCCGACCTGATGCCGTCCGACATTACAGGTACCTATGTGGTGGAAGAAAGGGGCCAAGGCAAGGAGTTCAGGTTCGAACCCGGGCCGGTATTTGCAAATATCGTACTTGCCGATGAAATAAACAGGGCTTCTCCAAAAACACAGAGTGCACTGCTGGAGAGCATGCAGGAAAAACAGGTCACAGTTGGCAATGAGACATATTTGCTTGACAGGCCGTTCTTTGTACTGGCCACCCAGAACCCCCTTACTCCAAGAACAAATCCGGCAGCGGCAAGGAACCCCTGGGCAGACCCAACTTTTGCTCAAAAGACCCTGAGCTTGTCAAACACCTGCAAAAGATGATGGTAACACCGGGCTATGACCCAGGCATCAGGTGATAATCGGAGCGCTTTAAAAGAGATAATTGCAATTTAAGTAGTTTTGATTCTCCCCGACCACGCTATACACAGACTGAAATGCAAGGCATACGCAGAGGGAGTTCGCACGTTGGTGTAAGCACGGACATATGCGAGGTGGGTGGAGGTGGATTTTGTGTCACGTATAGATTTGTTCATTATTTGTATCCCTTCCATAAAGTAGGGTAATAAAATTTGTATAGATCATTGTCTATATTTATCTGCCGCATAGTACACAGAGAAGAAATCCTCTGTGATCGCTGTGGCTATTATTTTTGCCCTTTAATTTGAAGTGGATACCTATCGCAGGCTTTTCATCTTGTTTTCTACTTCAGTACCTGTTTCTGTCAATGAAAAAAATCCATCTTTTTCTTCTACAAGGCCCTTTTCCCGGAGTTCTTCCATTATCTTTCCAGCAGTCAGGGGAATCATACGGGCACGTTTGGCTATCAATTCCCTGTCAAGGGTACCATGGTGGCCCAGGATGCCCAGTATCCTATTACGCTTATCATTACTTGAAATAAAACCTATAAGTTCATCCATACTATCACATCAGGATAATAGTCTGCCACATGGATAAGTTTATTGTATCCAGATACTATAATGAATGTTGGCAGGCTAGCCCGGGTAGTTAGGCGTTACCTATAACCCGAAATCGCCGATATGCGGGGGGCGAAGCCGTTGGAAGATGTTATTAATTACCTCTTCAACCCACGGACTTGACTGAGAAGCTCCGTCCTATGGGGATAACGTTGATATGGAAGCTTTCCTGAAGGCATGTTTCCATGACTTAATTGAGGGGATCGGTCCAGGCCCGGAAGGGAGCAGACTTACCTTGAACAATTATCGCTCATGGGGTAGCGGGGTGGAGGATAGACTGTGGATCATTGGAGGGTATGCGATGCGACGACCATTCGGCGTGTCTGCCACTCTATTTATTTCTTGTCTTAGATACTCAAACACTTCAATGGTGTCGTAAAAAGTTGTTTTTTTGCATCCATTTTTTAATTCCACAGTCCCTGTTCAGCACAATCTCTACTGGCTCAAACCCATGTTTTTTAAGCGTCTTTGCTGCACACCGGGTACCGCATCCATCAATAGCAATCAATTTTGCACATGTCTTTGCGCCTTCTATGATGCCTGGAACTTCTGCTGAAATCCCGGGTAGGCAGAGTAGAGCCACTTTTCCCCGGCCCAGTTTCTCAGAGATCGCAACTGCAGCCTTGACACTCATGATTCCAACATTTGATCCGCCGGCACATGCAAATAAACCAAATTCAGATAGACAATCACATTTTTCTACTTTTGCCATTTAGTCACCTTTCATCTTCGACCTGATGATCTCCTCAAGTTTCTTTTCTGAAGGTATCTTGCCGACGACTGCAATCTCATCCTGTACGACCACGGTCGGTGTCATCATAACACCATACTTATCGCCCTCTTCACTGAACGCACTGTATTTTTCAACCACAATACCCTCACCGATCTTTTCCTGGACCTTCCTTGCAACATCATGAGCCATTTTACATTTTGCGCAGGGCGGTTCTGATCCGAATACCTTTACAATTACATCCATATTCTTACCTCCATAAAATATTCCCAGCCACGAATCCGGCTATGGTAGCCATGATTATAGTAAGAATAATATAAATCGTTGCCTTTTTTAAGCCCAACACCCGGCCTATCACGATCATGTTCGGAAGCGAGAGTGCAGGTCCTGCCAGAAGCATTGCGAGCACAGGTCCTGACCCCATGCCGAGTTTCATGAGTGAATCGATGATTGGGACCTCTGTGAGTGTTGCAAAGTACATGAGTGCCGCAGCTACCGAAGCGACCAGGTTACTCTGCACCGAGTTACCACCAACAAACCGCACGACAAGATCGGAAGGGAGAAGCTGGAGGATCATACCGGCAAAGAATACTCCGACCAGCAAAAGCGGGAATATTTTCTTAGTGAGATCCCATGTCTCATACATCCAGTCGTGTATCTGTTCATCATCGAACCACTTTACTGAAACATACACTGTCAGGATCACCAGAGGTCCAAGAACAAGGCCTCTTAACATCCACGTATCCATGATGCCCCCAAGCACAAGTATGGCGAGAAGAAGAGTGAACAATCCTGCCTGGTGTGCAGGGTTAATCTCATTTTCTGCCACAGACGTCATCGCCCTGACCTTTGCTTTATCCTCACTTCTAAAGACCATTGCCATAACCAGTCCTATGACAATAGACATGCCAACAGCAGCCACAGCACGGGCAGCACCGATATCAAATCCAAGGATCTTTGCAGTGTAGACAATAGCGAGCAGGTTGATCGCGGGTGCCGAGAAAAGGAATGTCGTGGCAGGACCAATACCAGCACCACGTTTGTAAATTCCGGCAAACAACGGCAGTACTGTACAGGAACAGACTGCAAGAAGCACACCGCTGACGGATGCCACACTATATGATATGTATTTTGGTGCATCAGCGCCAAAATAGCGCAACACAGACTCTCTGGAAAAAAGTGAGGCGACAGCACCTGCGAGGAAGAATGCAGGTACTAGGCACATCAGCACATGCAGTGCCAGATACTCTTTTACTGTTTCAAAGCCAGCAATCAACAATGTTTCAATTATCATTTTCTACCTTCACTAATCAATACCGTTTCAATTATATTTGAAACAACATCTACTTAAACCTTCGGATTTCAAAGAGTTTGAAATCATGGAAGCAACAGAGATACCAGATTCAATCAGGTGTGAATTCGAAGAAAAGGGTGGAATGGATGGAATTGTTGAATTACTTCCTGATGATCAAAGAATTGGATATATCAGCTTGATCGCCCGTGCGATATCAGATCCTGTACGGCTCAGGGTGTTATTTGCACTTTGTATACAGCCGATGTGCGTCTGCCTGATGGTCGCGATGACAGAGTATGCATACTCGAAGATGTCATATCATCTTTCTACGCTCAGGGATAGCGGTCTGATATGCTCAAAGCAGGAGGGAAATTACCTGATATATTATCCGACAGATCTGGGCAGAAAAGTTGTGGAATGGATTGGAAAAGGGTTGTGACTGTTGCCATCATCGTTGAGACTCTTATTAAAAATCCAAAGAACCCATCATTTTTTCTTCTATATTTTTTTCGAAACTACTCACCTTCAGAAAGCGAAATTCAAAATGTTACTGCTTCCCAAAGGTGAGTAGTTACGATAAATGAAATGATGCCAAATACTCAATTAAAGCATCATTAGCGATCATTGTTCGGTAATGTATGTTGTCATTTGGTGGTATTAACAACAAATTTGAAGTGGATACGCCTTTTGATGTATGTGAGCGCTAATTGGCAAGAAACATTATATGTTGGCAAAACACACAAGAATTCATCGTACAAAGGAGAATACCATGAACATCGAAATCAAGGAACGCTTTATGGAAGCATGGGAAATGCACTTCCCTGGCAGCGAACTACCCATCGCCTGTTTTTACTCCGATGAGCTAAATAACGTGGAGTTTCCGAACGCTCCCAAGCCTAATTCCAAAGGGTATACATGTATTTTCAGCCAAATAACTCCAGTAAGGAAAGGGCGCGCATGTGCCTTTAATATCGAGAATATGGATGAAAGCTCCCTGGCTGCATATGATTGGTCGAAAATAAAATCGCGATTTTCATGAGTCAAATTAAGGAAAGGAGCAACAGGATGAAGATAGTCCTCTGGGGTGCAACGGGCCTGACTGGCCGTGAGGTTCTTGACCAGGCGCTGGAGAATGGACACGAAGTGAAGGCAGTCGCTCGCAATCCGGAGCAGATCGAACTGGAACACACCAACCTGACTGTTGTCCGGGGCGATGCGCTAAACCCCAAATCGGTGCAGGAGGCAGTCGCTGGTGGAGAGGTTGTCATCAGTACGTTAGGAAGCGGTGCCACTCTCAAGCAGGCGCGCAAGCCGACGACTATCTACTCCGTGGGTTTTGCCAACATCGTTGCAGCCATGCGCAAACACGACATCCGCCGCTTCATCGCCCTCTTATCGGTCGGGACGGTGCCCGATCCAAACGAGCCGTTCATCCACAAGCAGTTCATCAGGCCTCTCATCCGAGCTAACTACGATGACATGAGAAAGGCCGAAGACTTCCTGGCCGGTTGCGACGACCTGGACTGGGTCGTCATTCGTCCTATGCGACTGATGAATACACCTCGAACCGGCAAGTACCGCACTGCCGTCGATTTTCTGCCTCTCGGTGGAGTCGAAATCAGCCGGGCAGATGTGGCGGAATTCATGCTGAAGCAGTTGTACACCAACGAGCATCTACGAAGCTATGTTACAATCGCCTACTGATTTCGAGACTCGGCGCCCAGTGCTGTTTTGGACACTGGAGCTTATAGGAAAAATCATCTGTCATTTAGTTCAAAATGACGGATGATCGGAGATCCGCTGGACGCTGTGCACACAAGAAAACCGGTAATTCCCTGCCGAGGATATGTTTCTAACATTTTCAAAAAAATTATTTAATTCATGTTACGCAATCGACATTTTCTATTTCTCTGGTTTGTCAATATCGCCACCACCCTGGCTATTGAACTGTTTACGATCACGATTCTGGTGACGATCTATGAACAGACAGCATCCACTTTGCTGGCAGCCGGTACGATGGTGGCGCGGACATTGCCGGCATTTTTGCTGGGTCCCGTTGCTGGTGTGTTGGTCGATCGCTTTCCACGCAAAAATATGCTCATCAGCATGGATTTGGTTCGATTGGTGCTGGTTGTTATTGCGATTTTGTTTTTAACGGGGGATGAAAAAGTGCCGGTTGTCGGCATTTATCTCATTTTAGCCGGTCTCTCTGCTGCTGATGTTTTTCACCGACCTGCCCGCTTATCTCTTATTCCTTCGCTGGTCGCGCATGAGCAATTGGTCAAAGCCAACAGCTTTATCATGGCGTCCAATCAAATCATGGTGGCCATCTCTTATACGGTTGGTGCATGGCTCATTTTAGCGGTACCGTTACGCCAGATTGGCCTGTATGTTCTCATCTTATTCATGCTGGCTACCCTCACAGCTATGCTCATAGTGGTGCCTAAACGTCAGGAAGCAGAGGATGCCGGTAAAAAGGAATCGTTTTGGAAATCGTTGGTATCAGGCTGGAATTATTTGCGTCAACATCCCACCGCCAGACCATTGACAATCATGGAAACGGTAGAACATCTACCGCATGGTATTTGGACCGGGGCCTTAATGTTAGCTTTTACCACCAGGGCCTTGCAAGGCGATGCGTCAGATTGGGGTTATCAGGTAACGGGTTTTTTTACTGGTATGATACTGGGATCAATTGTGGCGCTGGTCATTAGTAATTGGCTGTGCCGTTACCCGGGGCGTATTATTGTGGTGAATGCTTTCGCAGCAGGCTTATTTACACTGGCCTATGCCGACAGCCAGACTGTATGGATGGCGGTGGCGTGGAGCTTTATGTTTGGTCCACCGTTTGCCATTCGGGATGTAGCGCAGAATTCGCTGCTGCAGGGCACAGTTGAAAAGGGTCAATTGGGGCGGGTTTATGCGACGCAGGAAATGTTACGGAATATGGTATTTATGTTTGCCTGCATTTTCTTCGCGTGGCTTTCGGACTTTATACCCATTCGTACGATCTATGTTATTGGGGGTATTATGTATTTGTTCACGGGTGCCTATGCTTTAGGCAATAAAGCCTTGCGAGAAAGTAAGATGGGTAATTCTATTGATACAGATGCTAGAATGACGCCATAGTTAAAATACATATTTTCAGCCCAAAATTGTTTAATAGGCTGAGGACCAAATATTCCCTTACTCTCTACGAACCCTAATTTCGTGGCCAATAGCCAGACACCTGTTAAATCAGGGCTGTAACATGTTAAATTGCCGGAGGGTCGTAGGAGCGAGGGTGGTAGTCGAAGTTTGCCGGACAATGCCGTAAGATTTGTAGCCTACCGCTCTCAGCTTACGTTCAACAAATATGTTGAAACACCCAATATAAGCAGTGGGTGCACTTATCCTATATACGAGGATTATATTTAGTATTGTTTTTAGGCTAAATAAAAAATATCGGTAAGGCTGTTAAATGGGGCTTAAATCGATATCGGTAATACTCTTTTGTGCTAATCATTGCAATGTATTTTACATAAATTGGTCTTCATGAGACCTCCCCCGGTCACACAAGAGAGCATTCGCAACCACCCCGACCGTAACCACCCCAGCAATAATTAATCTGCTTTAGCTTCAACTTCTTCATGGAGTATCGCTTCATGCTAAGGCCACCTTTGGTTCGCTTGCGCTTCAGGCTGTGGTTTCCGATACTCAGGAACTCCGCACAACACCTCACGATGTCGTACTTCCTTTTCTCTTCGCACGGAAGCAGAACCGTGCAGAGGAATTTTAACCCCTGTATAGACGCTCATTTTTTTACTCCCAGGTCCTGCACCTGGGCAAGTAATATTACATTGCACACCAATTTGTTCAGTCAATGATAGATACGGTGGGCATAACTGCCCTGATACCTCCTGAACTGGTCTATGCATGCCGGCACCGTCCCCTGGATGTGAACAATATAGTACCCACATCTTCAATAAATCCCCGCAGCAAGCTGTGCGCATGGACTGCGGTATGGAGGGATGAAATAATTAACGGGCAGCTGGATATTGATTCACTGGTAGTGGTTGCCGGGGGCGACTGCCATAATGCACTGGTTGACGGCCAGAAAGTAGCCCTTAGTGGCGTACCAACCCATTATTTCTTTTATCCGTTTGACAGGGATTCGGATTATATGGCATCACAACTGGAAGGATTGGCCGGGTTCCTGGGTGGTATAAAGGATAAGGAAATGTTTTACAGGATATCAGGATTAAAGGAAAAAGGACTGGCATTGGACCAATTGAGGGTTGACGATCGTGCCAGTGCAAGTGATGTATTTTCCGCACTGATATCTTTTGGCGACCTGCAAGGTGATCCTGCGGCCTTTGAGGAAGTGCTGGATACCATACCCCGGACCGATGTGGAATATTCAAGCAGGGTGGCCCTTATCGGGGTGCCACCGATATATCCGGATTTCCATGAGGTTGCAGAGAGTTTCGGGCTCCATGTGGTATATGATGAACTGCCCTATGAATTCGTGAGGTTGGGTGGGAATGATCTGCAGGCCCTTGCCGGAAGTTACAGGAATTACAGCTTTTCAGGTCCTATCACGGGCAGGATAGAGATCATCAGGCAGGAACTGGACCGACGGCAGGTTGATGGAGTGATCCATTATACCCAGTTTGCATGCCACCACACCCTGGAGGATGAAATATTCAGGACACACCTGGATTATCCGGTACTTACAGTCCAGGGTGACCTGCCCCGGCCGTCTTCCGAGCAGTTGAAGTTGAGGCTTGAAGCCTTTTCAGAGATGCTGGAGGTGATGCCATGAATACCGGGCTTGATGTGGGCAGCAAGTTCCAGGAATGCGCCCGTACCTGCACTGC
>Ga0255422_1030_pt2 | contig 11017 bp, 9 predicted proteins | sample ANMaggSeSYBR02D3_FD_182631 | JGI IMG/M metagenome (GOLD analysis project Ga0255422, IMG submission 182631) | Sediment cell enrichment communities from methane seep in Santa Monica Basin, California, United Staets - ANME aggregate JGI... | ecosystem: Environmental > Aquatic > Marine > Cold seeps >... | reverse complement strand
TATATCAGCCTGTAATGCAGTGCAAAATTAGCACCTGCCACGAACATGAAAAAGACGATGATCCCCTCGATAAGGGGACTGTTGAAAGCTGCAATGGAATCGGCCCTTGGTGAGAACCCACCGCATGCCATGGTAGTGAAGGTATGGGTCAGGCTGTCGTACACCCCCATACCGGCCAACAGCAGTGCAATGAATTCAACTGCTGAAATGACCACATACACCATCCACAGTATCTTAGCCGTCTCTTTAAGCCTGGGCTTGAGTTTATCTTCAGTGGGCCCTGGCGCCTCTGCCTTGAATAACTGGCGGCCCGCCACTGCCAGTTTGGGCAGGATGGCCAAAAACAGCATGATGATACCCATGCCGCCCAGCCACTGCATAAAACAACGCCAGAACAGCAAGGCCTTTGAATGGGACTCGATATCTGTCATAATGGTGGCTCCGGTAGTGGTAAAGCCTGACATGGACTCGAACAGGGCATCGACTGGCTGCATCCCGCTCAGCAGGAAGGGCAAAGCGCCAAATATTGCTGCCAGGAGCCAGGCAAAAGCCACTATGCCAAAACTCTCGCGGTTTCTGAACTCATCACTGTTGCGATTGGTATATTCCAGCATGAGCCCCACTGAAGTTGTGACCAGGAACGAATATATGAAGATCATAACAGATGGGAACTGAGCCGGGTCATGCAGGGAATAATAATATCCCACCAGTGCCGGAATAAGCATTAAAATCCCCAGGTATTTCAGGATAATTCCCAGGGTGTTGAGGACCACTTTAAATCTCATTGTATAACCCATTCTTTACGTAATTTATGTGATAAGTTATTTATCCAAAACGCCGCAGCAGTAACTTGAAAGTCACAATAATTGGTATGATCTCAAGCCTACCGATCCACATATTGAATATCAGCATCAGTTTACCAACCCACATCATATCAGGCGACGTTATGCCCGTGGACAATCCCACATTGCTCTGTGCCGATACCACCTCAAATATGACATCATCAACATAGTACGACGGTGATGCGATATGCAGCATCACGAAAATACCCATGAACAGGAATAACACCCACAAGAACGAGATGATCGCAGCTTCGTTCAGCTGTGCGCCCATTTCATCATCAGACAGTACCTTATCCCCGAACTTCTGGACCACTACTACCTCATGGGGCAGCGAGAGTTTCTTGTACCACCACCCGATCCCTGTGAACATGGCGGCGGCCCTCACGATCTTGATACCACCGGCAGTGGAACCCGCAGCCCCTCCGATCAGCATCAATAAAATGATTATAAGTTTGGCATTGGGCGCCCAGGTGTGTACAGTGGCAGTCTGCAGGCCTGTACAAGTCAGGCCGGACACCGCCTGGAACATAGAATACCGAAAAGCCTCTGACCACCAGCCGTAACTGAGGAAGTTCTCTGCTACAAGCAGTCCCCCTCCCAGGGATAGCAGGATCAACAGGCTACGAGACTGCACATCTTTAAAAAAGGCACCCACATTCCCTTTCAGAACCTTGTAATGTACCAGGAATGGAATTGCACCCATTACCATTATCGGTATCAGGGCAAGTTCTATCAGTGAATTATCATAAGACGCAATACTTGAGTCTTTTACTGAAAAGCCGCCTGTGGATATGGTGGTCATGCCGTGGTTTATGGAATCCCACAGGGGCATTCCGGCCACGAGCAGGATTAAAATGGAAAGGATCGTCAACAGGAAATATATCCACCATATCATTCTTACAGTGGTCATGATGCGGGGGAATATCTTTTCTTCACGTCCTTCGGCACGGTACAGGTGGTACATACTGGTGCCGGGCCGGGTTATGATGCTGATTATCAATACGACCACCCCAACTCCGCCGATCCACTGGGTAAGCGACCTCCAGAACTGGATGGTATGGGTAAGTTGTGATGGGGCCGTTATCATAGTGAGCCCTGTGCCCGTCCACCCCGAAGTTGATTCAAATACCGAATTTAAGGGGGACATGCCTTCGATCAGGATAAACGGGATGCTGCCAAAGAGGGGGATTACCAGCCATGCAATGGATGAGATGGCCATAGCATGCGTAAGCTGTATCTCACCATCGATCTTGCCTATGAATTTTAAGACCAGTCCTGCAATGCCAGCCAGGACTGACGTGACCAGCATAGCATAAATGGCTCCATATTCCCTGAATACCAGGGGCACTGCAATGGATACCAGTGCAAGCAGGCTTACTATCAGTAAGAGGCTGCCCACATTCCTTAAAATAATCTTGAAATCATTCCATGACAAAGGCGATCCGCCCTACTTGAAAAGTTCCTCCACCTTTGAAACTATTTCCAATTTGGTGAAGACAATAACCTTATCACGTGGTTGTATCTGAACATTACCGTCTGGTACAATTATGTTACTTTCGCGTACTATTGTGCTGACAATGGCATCTTTTGGGAACTTGACACTTTTCAGTGGCTTTTTTACTATTTTTGAACCTGCCTTGGCAGTCAGTTCAAGCACTTCAGCTTTTTCACCTTCCAGTGTGGCAATGGATTGGATGCCTGTCTTGAGCAGCGTGGTCTTGAGCACCTCGTTGATAGTAGCTTCCCTGGAACTCATGGCCACATCTACACCCACCATTTCGAACAACTGGGTATATTCGGTCCTTTCCACGCGGGCCATGACCTTAATTGCGCCCAACTGCCTGGCAAGCAGGGAGCATAGCAGGTTCTTCTCATCACTATTGGTAACAGAAACCACTGCATCCATACCAGGGACATTTACTTCTTCCAGTATCTTCATATCAGTGCCATCACCGTTTATGACCATGATATTTGGCAGGGACTCGGCAATCATTTCACATCGTTTCAGGTCCTTCTCAACCAGTGTGATGTTAAAGTCATTTTTCCGAAGCAGCTCAACCAGGTAGAACCCAACAGTGCCGCCTCCTACTATCAGCACTTTTTTGCTCTGGTTGCTGACCTCGAACCATTTCCTTATCTCCTGTATGGCCTCTTCCTTGCCTATCATTACCACCCTATCACCTGAGCGGATGATATCGTCCCCTCCCGGAATGATGACTTCATTATCCCTGAATATGGCTGAGATCATGCTGCACGGAGGAAATTGTATCTTTTTGAGTGTCTTGTTCACCAGCACATTTCCGTCATTTACTTTGAACTCGATCATCTTGACCATTCCTCCCACAAAATCCTGGACATCAACAGCCGAAGGTATCGAGAGTATCTGGTACATTTCATAAGCAAGGGAAAGTTCGGGACATATCATGATATTCATGCCCACTTGTTCTCGCATGGTCACAGGTTCATTTATATAATCAGGATTACTGACCATTGCAATGGTCTTGGTTCCGTTTTCGGTCAGCAGCTTGGCTCCCATACAGGCCACGATATTGAGTTCATCATGATCGGTTACAGCCACCACGAGGTCTGAATTTTCCACTCCCGCTTGTTTCAGGACCTTTATATCAGCACCATTGCCCTGGATAACCTGTACATCAAGACCCAGTACCTGCTCTAAGGCATCTTCATCTTTTTCAATAATGACCACTTCGTGGTCCTGATAGACCGCTTTAGCAAGATGATATCCAACATCACCGGCACCGATGATAATTATATGCAAAATGTTCACCTGAAAATATGTAATTAAAATACGTAATGTAAATATGTAATGTAAATGTATAATGTAAATATGTAATGTAAATGTGTAAAGTAAATGTATAATGTAAATATGTAATGTAGATGTGCAATTTAAATGTCTGAAGTAACTTTTTACATTCTTATAAGAAATCAAGGATGATTATCATATGTTAAAAGCCTATCTATGAATAATGCCACTTATTGAAAATCTTTGAGATTTTGTTGTGCTTTTACATTTTCTGTAAAGTCACTCGATTTTTCATCAACATCAATTCCGAGCTGCCTGAGGGTATTAGCAGCTATCTTCGGACCGATAATATCAGTCAGTGCTTTAAATTCAGCTTTCCTGATAGCTTCGATATCCGTATATCCTGCATTATAGAGCTTCCTTGCCCGCACGCGCCCGATACCCTTTATCTTGATAATGGGCAGCAGTTCCTTAGCTGCACCATAGGATATGCGCTCAACCAGTTCCTGTGCAAACCCTGCATGTTCGCTGCCGAGATAAGAAAATATGCGGGCAGTGGAATGCATAAGCCACTGGGCAGTGTCCGCCTGTGCCCTTATATCACCCGGACCTATATTGAACCTGCTTGTAATATCATCTTCCTTGCTTTCAGATATCCATTCCAGAAGTAACACGGCTGTCTTTACTTCAGACATGAACCACTCATACTCGCTGCTGTGCGGGGGAGGAGGAGCTACAAATTCATCGTTGTGCTGCTGCACATAGTCATCCAGCCAGCCATAATCGTTATTTCTCAGGTACAGAGGCCGCATATTTGGTGTATTGCAGATAAGCTGAAGCATTGTCAGTTCGGTCATGTTCACCTTGCCCAGGAGCCCCTGTCCATCCACAATGGTACTGGCGGACATGGGGTCAATATACAATCTGGTCACCAGTTCTCCCAGTTCGGTCGGGTGCAGCCCGTCACTCTCTATTATCAAGTTGTTCGCCACAAGGAACTCTATCACTTCATCGACTACAGCCGCAAGCTTCCAGGTATCCTGCTGGTACCCGAAAAAAGTACGGCCTAAAAAATCCATAAGTTCTTCTCTGCTTTTTACAAGCCTGGTAGATACTATTGAAAGGATGTGGGTACGCAGGGCGCTTTCGGTACCAAGTTTGGAATAGATGTCCTCGGCATCGTTGTTCACATACTGTTCAATAAGTGCCTGTTGTTCTTCATCTGATCTTGATATCAGCACCGACTCACCGTACGGGTCAAGCCCTGGACGGCCTGCCCGCCCTGCCATCTGTTTATATTCCAGCACAGGTATGGGCACCATCCCGTAGTTTGGGTCATACCGCCTGTAACCCCTGATAATAACGCGCCTGGCAGGTAGATTAAGTCCAGCGGCAAGTGTGGGCGTGGATGATAGAACCTTGATAAGATTGTTCCTGAACCCGTCCTCTATAAGTTTTCTCTGCTCTGACAGCAGTCCAGCATGGTGGAATGCCGCCCCACCCCTTACGCATTGTGCCAGCCGCCTTGTGATCTCAGTCTCACCAGTATCCAGGATCTGGTTGGCGAGGCTATCCAGTTTTGCGCTGTATTCATGTCCGGGACTTTCTGAGCTTCCAGGGCTTCCCGGGATCCTTAAGCTCTTACCAAGGGTCTGGCCAAGCCGCCTGGCACTGGCCTCAGCATTCCGGCGGCTGCTTTCAAATACAAGACACTGCCCACCTTCATTAAGGGTATCATAGACCAGGTCAGTCAGTTCATCTTTGTACTTATGCTCCACAGTACGCAGGGAATTTTGGAATTTAATTGCACCACTTAAAAATACTCCCTCCAGCAGGTCGATAGGCCGCCATTTGCTCTCAACCAGTGCAGCATCAAGCCACTGCGCCATCTCCTGTGCATTTCCCACTGTGGCAGAGAGTGCGATTATCTGGACATCCGGGTTCATTTGCATGAGCCGTGCAAGGGTGATCTCAAGGGTCGGGCCCCTGTCAGGTGAATCCAGCAGGTGCACCTCATCTGCCACAATTACTGTAATATCCTTTATCCAGGATGCACCGTTGCGTATCAGTGAATCAGTCTTCTCAGAGGTTGCAACAATAATATCCCTCCTGCCCAGCCATTCGTCCCTGGAATCCAGGTCGCCTGTGGAAACCCCTGCCTGCATGTTAAGTTCCTGGAATTCCCTGAACCGTGCATATTTCTCTGATGCCAATGCCCTGAGGGGCACGATATACAGGCACTTCCCGCCATTGATGATGGATTTCAGCATGGCCATCTCAGCGATCATGGTCTTGCCCGACGCCGTGGGCACGGCTGCTAATATATTTCGCCCTTTAAGCAGTCCGGCTTCAACAGCCTTTTCCTGGGGCGGGTAAAGTTTAGATATGCCGGACTCTGTGTAGAATCCTTTTACAGCATCAGGAATGTCAATGTCAGAGATTTTCATAAATTGTGTAACTTAAAGGTTTAAGTAGATATAAAGACATTTTGCAATTCAGTTCAAGCACTTCATTTTATCATTTAACAAAGGTGGAACCAATGTACTCAGAAAGGATCAACAATCTCCCTCCGTATCTTTTTGCAGCTATAGATGAGGCAAAGGCCAGAGCAATTGAAAAAGGCGTGGATGTGATAGACCTGGGTGTTGGCGACCCGGATATGCCCACACCTGATAATGTTATCCAGGCCCTGTATAGATCTGCACAAAACCCAATCAGGCATAAATACCCTTCATATACCGGCATGCTGTCCTTCAGGGAAGTCGCTGCAAAGTGGTACAAGGAACACCTGGGTATTGAACTGGACCCAGTCTCCCAGGTGCTGACAGTGATAGGCTCAAAGGAGGGGATTGCCCATATACCACTGGCATTTATAAACCCCGGAGAGATTGCCCTGATCCCGGACCCCGCATATCCTGTGTATAAAATAGGTACATTGTTTGCTGATGGAAAGCCCTGTATTATGCCTCTGCTTGAAGAAAATGACTTTCTGCCTGACCTTGATGCAATACCCAAAGATGTAGCAAAGCTGGCAAAACTAATGTTTTTGAACTACCCGAATAACCCCACATCGGCCATAGCACCTGACAAGTTCTTTGAAGAGGTAATTGAGTTCGCAAAAGAGAATGAGGTTATCATTGTCCATGACAATGCCTATAGTGAGATGACATTTGACGGTTATAAGGCACCAAGTTTCTTAAAATTTGACGGCGCCATGGACGTGGGTATTGAGCTGCATTCCCTGTCAAAGACCTATAATATGACCGGATGGAGGATAGGGTTCGCTGTGGGTAATGCAGAAATCCTGGACGGTCTGGGCAAGGTCAAGACCAATGTGGATTCCGGGGCCTTTGAGGCGGTACAGGAGGCAGGTATCGCGGCAATGCAGGGTCCCCAGCAGTGTATCAGTGAAATGAACAAGATATATACACATAGGCGGGATGCCCTGATGGTGGGATTAAAGGAACTGGGTATTGATGTCAAGCCGCCAAAGGCTACATTCTATATCTGGGCCCCTGTACCTGAGGGTCATGATTCAATGGGCTTATCAAAGATACTGCTGGAAGAAGCAGGTATCGTGGCCACACCAGGCGTGGGTTTCGGTGATTATGGTGAAGGGTATGTGCGTTTTTCCCTGACCCAGTCAGTGGAACGGATAAATGAGGCTGTTGAACGAATGGGACAACTGGAATTATAGAGTAGTATATATAGAGTAGTATATTTTGTGTTTTCCAATGGAAAATTTCATAATGAAGTATGTTAATATCTTAGTTGGTTCAAATGACAATCAAGAATGAAATTTTGGATAGGGTGGATTCAGGAATCACTGGTTACAATGATTTGTTGAACGGTGGCTATTTCAAAAAGACAGTAAATGTGGTTTCCGGGGAATCAGGGACCGGCAAAACTGTATTTGGCTCCCAATTTTTGTATCATGGTGCCCAGAACAATGAAAAAACCCTTTGTGTTATGACTTCCGAATCAGCAGAATCCCTGAAAAAAGAGATGTATTCTTCATTCAAATGGGATTTATGGGAAATGGAGGAAGCTGGTAAGATAACATTTGTTGATATAGCCAACCCTGAACTCAGGTTACAGAAGACTATTGACATGGCACCTATGGAACTTATCATGAGCTTTAAGAAGCTACTTGTCCGTAAGATTGAAGAGGTAAAACCTGACCGGATATTTATTGATGCCATTGAAGCCATGTTACTTGCAATTGATTCTCCTTACAAATTAAAGACACTTGTAGATGACCTGTTCGGTGTGCTAAGAGAATATGATGTTACTTCTATCGTCACCGTAGGTACGACTTTCAATATTGAGTCTGTTGTAGAATACGGTGCAGATTCAGTGACACGCCTTGGTCGAGTGGTTTCAGGTAACAACCTACAGCGTTCCATCTATATAGCAAAACTAAGGGGTTCGAGTACATTAAACGAGATACGTGTACTGAACATATCTAATAATGGTATCAGTATACTGGACCAATCACCCTACGCCTCTACTGTTTAGGATAAGTTGTTAAATCCTGGATTATTACATAATTTGTACACGTATAGGAAAGTATATCCTTTCACGTAGGCTTGGAAAATGCGAACGAAGTGAGCATTTTCCTGACCTGTCGATTGCAATATGCTGTCATAGTAATAGCTTAGTTTTATATATCTACGTGTCAATTAATATAAAAATAATGCAAAGGTTCATTATCAGAGGAAATCATGTGAACAACTGTTTTTCTCTTTTTATATAGAGGTGTTAATCTGAGTATTCATAGGAAAAAACCACCAGTAGAAAATGAAGTAATAAGAGTGAGGGTTCCCCGCAAACAGGATAGAGAAATTCTTGGTGTAGTTGAAAGTATGCTTGGTGCTAATAAGATCAGAGTACGGTGCATGGATGGAGTAGTAAGACTCGGAAGGATTCCGGGAAAGATGAAAAAACGTACCTGGATTCGCGCAGGTGATATCGTTATTGTGGTACCTTGGGATTTCCAGGATGCGAAGTCAGATGTTGTATGGCGATACACCAGACCACAAGTGGACTGGCTGGAAAAAAGAGGATACCTGAAAGGATAATCCATTATGGTCGACCTGGACACTACGTCTTCAAAAAAACTGGAAAGGTTTGACGATAAACTTGATGAGTTCAGGAAGAGGATCAAGGATTCTGAAGATTTTAAGGTCAAGGATGAGGTTTTCGATAGAGCTACACTGATGGCCCTGTATAAGCTTTCATCAAAGGGATACCTGGATGCGCTTGGGGGTACAGTAAGTACAGGGAAAGAGGCCAACATCTTCCATGCAGTAAGAACACAGGATGATGAACTGCAGGAGTTAGCAATCAAAATCTATCGCATAAGTAATAGTAATTTCAGGGCTATGCAGGATTACCTGATAGGTGATGTGAGGTTCAGGAACATAAGACACACCAAACAGGATATTGTACTGGCATGGACCCGTAAGGAATTCAGGAATTTAAGCCGGGCAAAGGAGGCGGGGTTGAATGTACCCATGCCTCTTATAACCAACAGGAACATACTGGTTATGGAGTTTATCGGAGCGGAAAATATTCCCTTCCCGCAACTTCGTGATTTTAACCTTGATACAGAACAGGCATCATTCGTATATGAAGCTGTTGAGGATTTCCTTGTGCGGTTGTACAGGGATGCACAACTGGTACACGGCGACCTGAGTGAATACAATATTCTGGTAGACCCTGATTCCCTGACTTCTGTATTTATTGATATGGGTCAGTCTGTGACACTTGACCACCTGAATTCAGACGAATTCCTTCGTAGGGATATCGACAATATGGCTAGGTTCTTCTCCAGGTCCAAAGTGGACGTGGATACCAAAGACCTTTATGAAAAGGTAATTCAGTCCGGGCTCGACCATCAGTAATATGTGCTATTAAGTATTTTATGGGGGCTGGTATGATAGATAGCAAAACATCCACTTACATTAAAGTTCCCATGGACAGGGTCGGCGCAATAATTGGACCTGAGGGGAGCATTAAAGATATTATTGAGAAAAAGTCCACTTCAAAACTTGACATTGACAGCCAGACAGGGAGTGTTGAGATCATTAGTCCCGAAGACCCGCTGATGGCAATGAGGGCAGCAGAGGTAATAAAAGCTATAGGGAGGGGTTTTAGTCCTGAGAAGGCCCTGCGCCTGTTTGATGATGATATGCTTATCCTGGAAATTATTGATCTGAGCCACATAGCTAATACGCCCAAGGAAATGAAACGGTTTAAGGGACGGATAATAGGTAAGAACGGTAAGACAAGGGAAATATTCGAGAACCTGACAGGTAGTAAGATATCGGTTATGGGGAAAACAGTGAGCTTGATGGGGTACCCTGACCAGGTACTGGTAGTACGTACCGGTATCGAGATGCTGCTCAAGGGTTCTCCGCACGGTCCGGTATACTCTTTCCTTGAAAAGAAACGAAGGGATTTAAAAGAGAGCAGATGGTAGGTCCATCTGCTTAATCCAATGGTATGAATATCCTTTCCACAGCAACATATTTCATAATCATCAGGGCAGAATTCCCAGGGTAGATTACGATTTTGTCTGAACGATATGCATTTAATATGACCCTGGCAGAATATCCGCCGTAACCGCTGATCAATTTATCACTGTAATGATCTATCCAGGACTTAAGGATCTTAGCCTTGACTTTTGAAGGTGTATCATTCAATTGTACTTCTTCTGGGGGGTAGCCCGTTCCAATGATCCAGCTGCACATCTCATCAACATCTATCCTTTCATCGGTTTCATCATAAATGATATATTCTTCAGTCGATAGTTTTCTGAATGTTTCTATGTCAATTATGATCAGCCTGTCAATTAATACATTATGCTGCTTCTGGACATTCTCATAAAACTGCTTATTATTTGATAATGCCCCAAGTTCGGTTACTTCAATAACATCTGATTGTTTTGTATCCGTGTGATAGATACTGGCAGCATGGGGTACATCCTTATAGACCACCACTATCAGGTATGTGTTATCATCTCTCAAATCATCCATACCAGAAGTCCAGGCATACATGGTGCCTGCAAGGGCCAGTGCGATTACCAGGACAATTACAAGTGCTGTTCGCTTGATCTTTCTAACGAACTTGTTGGGTTTTTTTTCCACTTCTTTTATGATCACTACTTCTTTAGGTGGTGCCTCTTTTGTCTCTTCTTTGATCACAGGGGCCGGTTCTGGTGGTGTTTCAGGCTCTTTTTTAACAGGAATCTCTTCTTTCACTGGTATTTCTGGTACCACTTCAACTTCTTCCTCCGGCTCTTTATCAGAAGCTGCCGCCGATTCTTCATCAAAAGCTACTACCTGTTCTTCTTCCAGGGGAGTTTTTGGTGATACTTCAATATCTTCCTCTGGCTCTTTATCAGAAA
>Ga0255422_1250_pt1 | contig 11134 bp, 11 predicted proteins | sample ANMaggSeSYBR02D3_FD_182631 | JGI IMG/M metagenome (GOLD analysis project Ga0255422, IMG submission 182631) | Sediment cell enrichment communities from methane seep in Santa Monica Basin, California, United Staets - ANME aggregate JGI... | ecosystem: Environmental > Aquatic > Marine > Cold seeps >... | reverse complement strand
ACGGCTGAATCGATAAATATTCACGAATTCAATGTTTATTTGTAACTATTCAGCCTTCCTTAAGACCGGATGCCGATGACGAAAATCAGCTTATTTGTGTCTATGGCGATACATTTTTTAGTTTTTAATACTGAGTCTACGTCCATCGATTCCAAAGGCATTTGACAATTGTGTGCAATTATCTATTTGTAGACTATTCAGTCTACCGATAACGTTTATGTATGGCTGAATAGTTACGTTTATTTTAAGGATAATCCTACTCCGGAAGAAGCCGGTGTAATGGAAATGGGATTTGTAAAACAGAATAATCTTTTTGATTTCTTACTCGATTTACAAAGTCAGGTAATTCATGTTTCAAAGGGTGAAATAGCTGTTCCTATCTACTACATGCAAAAAGAAAACCTGAAAATTGGTGATACACTTAGAATCAAAAATGACAAAGCTCAACTGGAATTTACAGTGGTTAGTTTTATTCGGGATGTACAGATGAATCCATCCATAGTAAGTTCAAAACGTTTTGTTGTAAGTGATACGGATTTTGAAAATCTTAAAGAGAATTTTGGGGTAATAGAATATCAGATTGGATTTCAATTACATGATCCAGGCAAAATAAGTGAGTTCACCAACTCCTATAGATTATCCGGCCTGCCTCAAAAAGGTCCGACCATTGACTATAAATTACTTAAAACTCTTAATGCTTTGACTGACGGTCTTATTGCTGCTGTAATTATGTTTATCAGTTTTTTACTCAATATTGTAGCACTCCTCTGTCTGAGGTTTACCATCCTGGCAACCATTGAAGAGGATTATAAGGAAATTGGGGTAATGAAAGCCATAGGGATTTTACCGCATGATATAAAAATATTATATATATTAAAGTATTTTGTTATGGCAGCAGGTGCTTGTGTATCTGGCTATATAATTTCATTGTTTTTGAATAAGATATTTTCTGCGAATATTATGCTTTATATAGGTTCTGCGCCAAAGAGTATTGTACAGTTAATAATTCCATTTTTGGCAACGGCTCTTATTTTCTTTATTGTCCTGTTTTTCTGCATGTTAACACTGAGAAGATTTAACAGAATTACAGCAGTAGAAGCTCTCCGATTGGGGAACACAGGTGAATCATATACAAGAAATAGTTTTCTCCCCCTTTATAAAAACAAATTATTTAACGTTAATATCTTTATAGGGCTAAGGGATGTTCTTCTGCGATTCAAATTATACACATTACTGTTCTTTGTGTTTTTCATCTGTACATTTATTATTATTGTTCCAATAAATTTTCTTAACACAATCGAGTCTCCCGAGTTTGTTACTTATATGGGTATGGGAGACAGTGAGATTCTTATTGATTTACGGTATACAGAAAATATCATCGAACGATTTGAGAATATGGTTACTTATATAGAAAAAGATCCGGATGTAGAGAAATTTTCAACATTAATAATATGTAAGTTCAACATAATAAATAAAGATGGATATGAAGAAAGTCTTATTGTCGGAACAGGAGATTCTACTGTTTTCCCATTGGAATATCTGGAAGGCACTGCACCAGTAGGGGATAACGAGATAGCTCTTTCCTATCTGATAGCCGGAGAACTAGAAAAAAGCGTTGGTGAAAATATACAACTGGTAGTAGATGATCAGATAAAGATGATGCAGGTGAGTGGAATCTACCAGGATATTACTAATGGCGGTAAAACTGCAAAAGCAGCTATAGCACCAAATCATGAAACGGCATTGTGGTATATGGTCAATTTAGATGTTAAAACAAATACTGATGAAAAAATTGATGAATATGCAGAAGCATTTTATCCGGCAAAAGTAACTGATATAAATGGCTATCTGGATCAGACATTTGAAAATACAACCAGTCAGTTACAACTTCTGACACTACTGGCAGTGATAATTGCAGTTCTCGTTGCAATGCTGATCACATCACTGTTCTTAAAAATGCTGATTGCAAAAGATTCATCCCAAATAGTTATTATGAAAAGTCTTGGCTTTTCATTGAAAGATATCCAATTGCAGTATATAACAAGAGCATTAGTTGTATTAAATACAGGTATTATTCTCGGAACAGTTTTTTCAAATACTATCGGCCAGAGTATTATCAGTGCTATATTATCAATAGTAGGGGCACCAAAGATCGAGTTTATTATCAATCCTTATCATGCGTATATTCTATGCCCGCTCGGATTGATCATCATAGTAACCATAACAACATTGCTAAGTATTGTGTCTATGAAGAATTTCAATATGTCTGACATGAATGCAGAATAACGGGGGAATCATTATGAATAATATATTAGATACTAAAGATTTATGCAAAACATATGTGGTAAATAAAAAAGAACATAATGTACTTAACAATGTGAATCTACAGATAAAAGAAGGTGAGTTTATATCTGTTATGGGACCATCCGGTTCCGGCAAGTCAACATTACTTTATAATGTCAGCGGAATGGATAAAATGACTGCTGGCAGTGTCGTGTTTAAGGGTATTGAATTATCAACTTTATCAGAAAAAGAAATGTCCACATTACGACTGCACGAAATGGGATTTGTTTTTCAGCAGATAAATTTGTTAAAAAACCTCGATATAATTGATAATATTATTATATCGGCATATATGGCAAAAGACAGGAGCCGTAAAGAAATTAATCACTTCGCAATTGAATTGATGGAAAAAACAGGTATTGCCGAACTTGCAAACAATGATATAACACAGGCTTCAGGTGGTCAGCTTCAAAGAGTTGCAATTTGCAGATCGCTTATTAATAATCCAAAAATTATATTTGGAGATGAACCTACAGGCGCTTTAAATTCAAAATCTGCAAATGAAATAATGGACATGTTTAAAGTCATAAACGAGTCAGGAACGACTATTATGTTAGTAACGCATGATGCTAAAGTGGCATCAAAAACAGAACGGGTTCTCTTTATGATTGATGGCAAAATAGAGGGTGAGTACAATCTTGGAAAATTAAAGAAAGAAAATAAAGATGGCACGCAGAGAGAACAAAAACTTTCAGAGTGGCTATTTAAAATGGATCGGTAAAAACTTTACCGGCGATTAATGTTTATTATTAGAAAAGAGATGTTAAAAATAAATATTGATCCTAAATCCAAAAATTTGTCTTCCAGATTCCATCAAATTTGGTTTGGAGAATTCATCTCAATGATTGGTAGTGGTCTCACTATCTTTGCCTTAGGAGTATATGTTTATCAACAGACTCATACGGCTTCAAGTTATACGCTTATACTTCTTTGTGTTTTCATTCCACCATTTCTTCTAAAACCTTTTGGTGGTATTTTAGCGGATCGTTATGACCGACGTTTAATGATGCTGATTGGAGACTTGGGAGCAACACTTGGTTTGTTATTTATATTATTTATGATGTTGAAGGGCGATATACAACTATGGCAAATTTATTTAGGAATTGCAACCAGTTCAACTTTTTCCGCGTTTCAAGAGCCGGCTTTCAAAGCTTTAGTTACTGATTTCCTTCCAGAGGATCAATATGCTAAAGCCAGTGGATTAATGCAACTAGCCAGCTCAGCTCAATATTTAATATCACCTTTTTTAGCAGGGATTTTACTAACGATAATTGATATTGAATTTATTTTTATGATTGATATCTCTACCTTTTTGATTGCTAGTGTTATTATTATTTGGATAAGAAAAACTTTAGGAACAAACAAAACAGAGCAGCCAAAACAAGACTTTATTGCCGATTTCAAAGAAGGTATTTATGAATTTTCTAAGAACAAAGGTGTCGTTTGGTTAGTTGGTATCATAATGATCGTTTTATTTTTTGTAGGGGTATTGCAATCACTCTTTATTCCTATGCTTCTTTCGTTAACCAGTCCAAAAACTACGGGGATTACACTATCTATCTGCGCATCAGGTATGTTGATTGGAAGTTTATTTATCGGTTTGTTTGGCTGTAAAAGTAAACACGTGAAAGTATTATCCATTTCGTTATTCCTGGCTGGTCTGTTTTTTGCGAATATCGGACTCTCAACAAGCATTATCTTTATCACAATGGCGGGTTTCATGTTCTTCGCTGTCTTACCTTTTGTAAATACATCAATCGAAGTTTTGATTCGAAGAAATATTGATAACAGGAAACAAGGACGTGTTTGGTCAATTATTTCGACAATTACTTATCTTGGTTCTATTGTGGCTTTTATTGTAGCTGGTTTCCTGGCAGATAAGGTTTTTAATCCTCTCCTGGAAGTAAATGGACAATTGGCAGGAACCGTTGGTACCATTATTGGGGTAGGAGAAGGGAGAGGAATTGGTTTAATACTAATAGTTTCTGGAATTATAATTTCATTTATCAGTATGTTAATTTTTAGAAATAAGCTTATAAAAAATTTAGACATATATTAATTCTGCTCCCATCCATTATTCTACTCCGCTGCCGGCCCGGATAGCTTCTCACTTAAAGCAAAACACATTTTACCAATCCAGTCCACAAATCGACAGGTTTAAGTAATTATAAGTTCATACTTACATTTGACAATACATTGTCAAATGTAATAAATAATTGGAGGTTTGGAATTATGAAAACTCAAATATTCAACAATAATAGTAAATCTGAAATATCTCCCAATAAGCATTTCACTGACTCTAAAGGAAATAAGATTTCAATAGGCGACCGTGTAAGAGTATTATGGGGATTTGATAATAGAATTCACGTCGGAGAAATTATTGACTTCCAGGATAGAACCATCCGAATTGATACAATTAATCGCAGAATAAATACAATAGATCATAATAAAATTACCAAAGTTATGTGAAATCAAAAACGTAAAAGAAGAATGATATATCAAATCTCTCATTTTTTTTATTTTATAAACATAAAGATCAATCAAGAGACATATACTTTTTTGTTAATGGATCAAGAGCTATTTTCTCCCCTTTAAGGTTCGCATCATATCCAGGATGACCATATTTTCTTGTTGTCGCATCAAGCACAACACAGCTCTGGTTATTTATTCATAAACCTGAACAGTTTTCAATTTCCCCCCTAGAACTTATAATCGCCTTCACTTTGCCCTGGTGCCCTCCCGATCTGCCCGGCCGCCTTTGTGGTGTGTGGGCTGTCAGGCGCTTTTGTGGTGCCTCGTGGATGCATGGGGAGCAGTGCCCGGAACTTATCAGCTTAATTCTGTTGTTTGTGGTTGAAAATTGGGGTATTCACTGGGCCGTACTACCAGTAACCCCTCTATCAGCGCATAGAATAACTTCAATTCTGGTGGATGTTGGGTCCGTATAAATAAGAGCATTTAATCTTTAAACCCGTCGATTAATAGAAAGATATAAATAGCAATTGTTACGTTCTAATTAATGAGTACAAATCTATACAGATTTGAAGAAATTTACATGTGGATGTTTTGTTGGTGAGTTATATGCAAGATAAGAAAGGAAATAAAATACAGATCGGAGACCGGGTTAAAGTCCTGTGGGCAGTTGATAACAGGGAATACGAAGGTAAAGTGGTCAACATTAAGGAGAACATCGCATTATTATCGGCCAAGGACTTTTTTGTGTACGTCCATAGTCCAGAACGATTATTGAAGATTGCTCTTCAATAAAAATAATTAAGGGGTAATGCCAAAAAGGGAGTGCAAAATGATGGAAATCGGGTTCAAGCTGCCAAATAGAGCTAACAGGGCACAATTGTTATTAACAATTGGAACCGGCATATTTGCTGCCGGTGCATTGGGTTTTATAGCCGGATACCTGTCACAGGGGCAGACCTCGATCTTGGGTGCCTTATCTCTTATTCTTACAGGTGTGGGTTCAAGTATGAAGAGGGTGAAGTATTCGGGCGCGCCGGACCCTACGAAATAATCGCCTGCATGCTTGTTCAAACTCATAAATAAACTGAAATTTCATATCAATGGTGCATAAACTTGACTATTAATAGAAAAGATTAAATACTACTATATTGTATTTGATGATTAAGGTTTGTCACAGTAGAATAGCCTGATAGTAATATTGTACAGGAGGATCAACATGAAAGAACAACAACCACTCAACCTTGATGAATGTAAAGAACCTGGCAAATTGGAGATGTCAAAAGAAGTTATACTTACAATAAGTGGCATGGGGACATTAGCTTTTTTTGCGTTTGCATTTTTTTTCACGTCACTATATACACTATTTACCGGGTTGGTTTACGCGATTATCAAAACCCAAAAAAATGAAAAGATGGAGATGAAATACATATGATCGGCATTTTCAGCCTTCTACTGATATTTGCAGGTATTGGAATTATAGGTGGAGCCATCTGGATATGGAAGTATAAAAATTGGTCTAATATAAAAAAAGCCGCTTTAACCATAATACTCGCAGCAGGTTTATTAGCTGTGGTGTACGCATCATTTGGATTGCTCCTTATGCCCTCCGGTCAAGCCGAATATTCTACATCGGGGAGCAATCTTGGTGAAATAGATTATGATAAAATAATCTCCAATGCAAAAAAATCCGGATATATAGTTCACGTCAATACAAAAAATACAATTGGGATGCACCCTCAAAATATTAAGGAGTTAGATGAGCGGCTTGGTGACGATTATCGAATTGTTTGGGTGTACTTTGATTTTACGGAAGATTCGGGATTTGAGGCGACTTTACCAAAGAAACAGGATGATGAAACAAAAATACGCTTTTTCAACATCAGTGAAAGTACTTATGGTCGTAGCCTCAATGCACCATTTGAATTAAAAGATCTTCCAAGCGATGAATGGATCATTGAACGGTTTAAATTGATGTTTGGTTTCGATGAACAAAAAGCACAGTACTATCTAGCACAACTCAAAGACTCTATCAACCGTGATCAAGAACCTGAAATCTTGATAAAAGAGACGCCTGACCTCTTGGCAGTCTATAATAATTTTAAAGAAACAAGCAGCAACTCCACGTTATCTCTTACTGTTGGAGGGGGATCGTGTAAGGAAACATTCTATAAGGGGAATGAAACGATTGGCACCATACCTTACACAATCCCGAATGCAAGGGTAACCCTTCAGGATAACGGGCATGAGTATATTATCAAAATAGACCGGCTGGGCGGCGTGGCTCCAGAGATCATACTCGGCGCCAAAGAGCAAATCCCGGAAGAGGAATATCGTCGGATTTTCAAGGATATGTTTACTGATCTTGGATTGCCGGCTGAAAAGGTGGATGAATTTGAATTTAATTTCCAACAATTTTAGAGAATATCGCTCTTGTAAGTTATGTCCAAAGTGTGTGTGAATTGGAATGGATAGAGGAGGTTAGAAGAATGAATGGCACAACTAAAAATAAGAAAGTAATATTGATCTTTGCAGTCATGCTGACAGTCCTGGTACTTACAGGCACAGGATATGCAAGGGCTTCTCCACCTGCTGAAGAATGGAACCGGACCTGTGAATTGAGCGGCATAACCAGTGTTGAGAGTTTACAGCAGACAGCAGATTCCGGCTACATACTTGCCGGAAATACGAAATCAAATGCCAGAAGTAACTATGATATCTGTCTGGTAAAGATAGGTCCAACAGGCTCAGAGCAATGGAATAAAACATTTGGAGAGACATTCAGTGATGACCGTGTCAAATCTATCCTGCAGACCTCTGATGGCGGTTACTTAATTGCAGGGAGCACCAGTGCCTGCTGGGATGACTGTCCCAATGATGTCTGGCTGATAAAAATGAGTAAGCAGGGACAGGAGCAGTGGAACCTTACCCTGGGGGGAAACGGTGATGAGGGAATGGAGTTTGTCCGGCAGACTGCAGATGGGGGCTATATTCTCATAGGAAATACGGATTCGTACGGGGCAGGTTCTTCTGATATCTGGTTTGTGAAAGTCGACTCGAATGGGAATATGCAATGGAATAACACCTTAGGAGGAATCGGGCAGGATAAAGCACACATCGTCAAGCAGGTCCCTGGCGGTTATATCATTGCAGGCAGGACAGAATCATACGGTGCCGGATACTCGGACTTCTGGCTGGTGAAAACTGACACAAAGGGAAAAGAACAGTGGAATAACACCTATGGTGGATATTACATTGATGTGGCATACTCTATACAGCAAACCCATGATGGCGGCTATATCATTGCAGGAATTACTCAATCGTTCGGCAGCGGCCATGGTGATTTTTTGCTGGTGAAAACTGATTCAAACGGAACCGAGCAATGGTACAGGACTTTTGGAGGAGTAAACCATGAATTCAATCCGTCTGTCCGGCTAAGTCCAGACGGCGGTTATATTCTAGGTGGATTGACGCTTTCATTCGATGGTCGTTACTGGCTAATAAAAACCGATGAAGACGGAAATGTGCAATGGGACCGGACATTTAGAGGCAGTGGATTAGAATCATTCCAGCAGACACTTGATGGTGGATACATCATAACGGGTGACTTATATAACCCTCCCATAATAAAAACCGATTCAAATGGAATCGAGCAGTGGGACATAAGAATGGAATGGGATAGAATTGACTCTGTTTTGCAGACAGGGGATGGTGGCTACATACTTTCAGGGATTAAAAACTCAAAACTCCTGTTGGTAAAATTAATGGCAGAACGACCGGGTCCTACGGCACAATTCACATATGACCCTGGATATCCCGGCACAAACCAAACCATAACTTTTGATGCATCTGCGAGTCATGACCCGTATGGGAACATAACCTATTACCAGTGGGACTTAGGCGACGGGAGTTACGTGAACACCACTCAAAGAACAGTTACGCATTCCTATGAGGAAGGCGGCAATTACAGCGTGGGTTTAACAGTGACAGGCAGTAATGATGATATGAGTTCAATCACCCAGGAAATTATAGTCCAGCGATCGGCACCCCCCATTATGAGATGGGAAAAGACGTTTGGGGGGCGGGGTGATGACAGTGCGTACTCATTGGCGCACACATCTGATGGCGGTTACATACTTGCAGGCACAACGGGTGGCGATTTCTGGCTGGTGAAAACTGATGCCAAAGGAGTAGAGCTGTGGAACCGGACCATCGGAAGCAATGAATTTTCTGAAGCGTACTCTGCCATACAGACATCTGACGGCGGCTACATACTTACAGGTAGTACAAGCAGTAAAGCTTGTTTAGTCAAAACAGATTCAAATGGTAATGAGCAGTGGCAAAGGACCATCGGAAGCAATGAATTTTCTGAAGCGTACTCTGCCATACAGACATTTGATGGCGGTTACATAATTGCAGGCAGTGCACGTTCGTATGGTTCCGATAACCTAGATTTCTTGTTGGTGAAAACCGATGCGGAAGGAACCGAACAGTGGAACCGGACATTTGGAGGGGAAGGCAGAGATCGGCTGTACTCTTTCCAGCAGACCTTTGATGGTGGTTATATTCTCATTGGGGATACTCGTTCAACCAGAATAGATTCATCCAATTTTTGGCTTGTGAAAACTGACAATAATGGAATAGAGATCTGGAACAGGACATTCGGAGGTCATTATAATGACAGGGCATATTCTGTCCAACAGACCCTTGATGGCGGCTTTATCATGGCAGGTGTTAGACGTTCACTGCATGGGAATGGGTACGATTGCTGGCTGGTAAAGACAGATGCTGAAGGAGTGGAGATGTGGGACAGAACGTTTGGACATTATGAGGATAACAGGCCTTATTCTATCCTGCAAAGCCCTGACTGCGGTTATATAATCGCAGGTAAGACCGGGTCGTCGGGAACTGGGTCCTATGATATGTGGCTGGTCAGTACCGACCCTGACGGATATGTGCAATGGGAGATGGCCTTTGGTGGGACTGGTCAAGATGATGTGGCCAGATCTGTCCTGGTGGCTCCTGACGGTGGCCTGGTTGTAGCCGGTGACAAAGATTGGTTCAGTGAACAGGGCACCGATTTCTGGCTGATAAAGCTTGGCGGGATTCCTGCTGAACCTGAAGATGGGGATACACCAACTGATGGTGGGGTTCCTGTTAAACCTGAAGGTGGAAATGCACCAACTGATGGTGAACCGGTACAGACTCCGGATATGCCGGGTTTTGGTGCAGCAGTGGCGGTTATAGGCTTGCTGTTTTGGGTGGGTTTGGTTGGGCGGCAATGAGTCATAATGACAATGGAATCGTGAGAAAAGAAGTTTGAAAAATAATTACTTAATATAAATCAATTGAAATTAAGGAGATGAATAAATTGGATGACAAATTAAAAATGAAGAAATTATTGAAAATTTCTATTTCAATAATTTGTATCGTTTTTATTTCTGGCTGTACCGGTGAGTATAACGCAGAAATAGAAATTAAAGAAATCGAGGATATTGGCAACGGTACATACTTTGAAATAACTGATGATGAGTTAAAAGAATATCCTGAACTTATAACCCATGTTCTCCAGTATCACACCAGAATTCACAGTTTTCATCCATAAATAATCTTTTCTAACGTCCACTCCTCTCGATTTTCACCAAAATAATACTTCCTTAACTTTTCCAGATGTAGAACAGAATTCCAAACCGTGAACATTATATAATTGTTATAACATATAGAACAAATCATTGGAGAAAGGTGAAATTGAAAATTACGACCATGACGAATACGCAAAAAAACATTATGGATGCATTCAATTGCAAATATTTTGGAATGAACAATTACTTGAAATCGATCGGGGTCAAGAATGTGTGGAACAGATTTTAAAAATGGTACGGTCCACTGATAGCGGTTTAAATTCATAGTGACGAAGATGGGTTATAAGATCAATAAGTGGTGAGGGACGTACATTAAGTTCAGATGAATTCGAAAGGTTATCTGATTTTTTTAGAATGAAGCATCGTGAATATTTATTTAGTATTGACATGAAATTTGAAAATAATTTAAATGATAACATTATCGATGCTGAATTAATGAACACGTTCGAATCTAATGGATTTCCATTGTCTGAAAAGTATTCCATCACTACAAGGGAAAAAAATAGCTTATATGATAGCTGGTTCATAAAAAATAAAGCTAACAGTCCTGAATATGTTATTTGGGAAATAAACGATGAGTTAAAAGTTTATAAAAGTGGATATATTGAATATCAATTCACCAAAATAGGGGAACAATATTATGAAATTCAATTTGTTGTAACCTGACTGATAGTTTT
>Ga0255422_1248_pt1 | contig 11231 bp, 11 predicted proteins | sample ANMaggSeSYBR02D3_FD_182631 | JGI IMG/M metagenome (GOLD analysis project Ga0255422, IMG submission 182631) | Sediment cell enrichment communities from methane seep in Santa Monica Basin, California, United Staets - ANME aggregate JGI... | ecosystem: Environmental > Aquatic > Marine > Cold seeps >... | reverse complement strand
GGGATGTCATTTAAAGAGGCTAAAAGTGAGGCAAAAAAGTTTTTACTAACCCTTCCTGCATGGAGTGAGAAGCCGTCAGAAGATTGGGCGGTACTTGAGCCTGAATTTGAGTCAGAGAATGGCTAACTGGTAATATACATCCCCTAATTCGTTAACTGGTTGCAGGAATCATCTTTTCGTATTATTCTGATATTGTAATGGGTTCCTTAATGTCGTTGTGACATCGAACGGGAAGAACGAATTGTTATCTCTTGCTTACTTTTTACACAAACCTGCCTGCCGGCAGGCAGGAAGTAACAAAAGTGTTGGGGAGAAATAAATCCCTCCAAGCACGAACTGGAGTGAAGTAACAACCAGAATATTTCTCCCCAAACCCCAAGGCTAACAACCTTGATATAAATAATTAGGGGGAAAGAAGTTGTTGTTTTTGTTGAAGGTAGAGAACTTTGACAAAACATTGAATAAACAAGGATGAAATGTTGTCGGGCAGGCATCAATGTTTGAACGACGTTTGAACAACTTTTTAACTATTTTAAAACTACATTATTATGAGAATTGTAAAAAACAAAGATCAAAGGGTTGCAGTATTAGTAGATGTGCAGAATATGTATTATTCTGCGAGAAGTTTGTATGAGGCGAAAGTGAACTTTGGGGCATTGATGGAAGAGGCTCTGGCCGGAAGGAAACTTGTTCGGGCTGTTGCTTATGTGATTACGACTGGGGCAGAGGATGAGAAGGAAAAAGCTTTTTTTGATGCATTGTATAAAGCGGGTTTTGATATTAAACAAAAGGAGATTCAAGTTTTCAAAGGCGGAGCTAAAAAAGGCGATTGGGATGTCGGTATCTGTATTGATGCGATTTCATTGTCGGAGAAAATAGATTCTCTTATCCTATTTTCCGGTGATGGTGACTATGTTCCTTTGTGCGAGTACTTAAAACTTGCTAAGGGTTGTGCAATTGAGATTGTAGCTTTCAATCAAACTTGTTCACACAAGCTCAAAGAGGTTGCTGATGATTATATTGATATAGAAAAGGATAGGGGGAAGTTTTTGATTAAAGGATGGAGTACTCCTCGGAAGTCAAAACCAAAGAGTGGGGAAGTGAAGAAGGGACCCTTGAAGAGAATGCTGGTGAAGGAGTAGGTCTGCTTTGTCATTCGCGGGCTTGACCCGGGAATCTAGGGCTAAAATTATGTGCTGGTCACCTGTTTACAGGTGACAGTCACGGTAATAAGATAAAAATAAAAAAAGAGTAAGATTAATTGGATTTTTGATTAAAAGAGGGGGATAAAAGGAATAATTTAAAAACTACTCTTTACTACAACATAATGGTAAATCCTGAAGAAGTATACAGCACTAAGCAAGCCGACATCATAGAAAACAACAATGAGTTAGAGGTTGATAAAACACGTCGAGCAATAGCAGAAGTATCAATCCATGAATTTAGATTTGGTTATGAATATGGTTTTGAACAAGATAAAGTTGGGTTTTCTTGGAACGCAGATAGATCCTTATCTATAACTATAACTCCCTGTCGACCAGAAGATAGTATTTGGTTTGGAAATTGTTATGATGATGCATTGGTGTCGCGAGCGTTTCTTAAATCAAAGGTAGGAGAGGGGGCAAAAGTCTCTGTACAAAGACTTAAAGCAGATAATTTTATTGGAGGAGTGAAAGATCTAATACATTATCGATTGTTAGTTGAACATCATGGTACTAATAAGACTAACTCAGTGTTAACAGAAATCGATCACTCACCTTTCTACCGAAAAACTGCGTCAGGAGAAAACCAATCAATAACGTCATGGGTAGAAACAGATCATATAGCAGAAGGTGTAAGAGAGGTAACCCAACGAAATGCTGATTCTTTCCTTCCTATGTGTGAGTATGTAATTGATGGAACAGCGAGAATACTATGTTTTAAATTTGAAATAGAGAAAGAAGCTATATATATTAGAATGAACCAAGTAGACAGCACTGATGATGAACCAAAACCAGATGCACTACGATATCCAATTTACTTTTATCAACTAGATAATCTACCAGTAGTTTTAAATGATATTAAAAATCATCCTGCTTTTCGACCTAATGGACCATTTAAAGATCAAATGAGCCAAACTACTCTCGACCATATGCAGAGAGGACTACAGTTGGTTGTATCCAAAATACCACCCGTGCCAAAATAAAGGGTTTTGGCAAAATGGAATTCACCTCCCTAATCCCTCTTTCATTTTTTGAGAATAGAAAAAACTTATTTTACGCTAGTAAGAAAAGAAAAAAGTAATCTCCCAAAAGAGGAACGTTAAGGATGAAAGTTTTTACATCGCATAAAGCTCATAGACAGTAGCGAGAATTATCTCTATGATTCCAAAACCTCAGTTAATTTTGTCCCAAGTTTGACGTTTTCCTCCAACACATAAATTTCCTCTTCATTTTCTCCAATTCCCAACTCCGCCTCTGAACACAGCATTCCCTCTGATTCGACTCCTGCGAATTTGGATTTTTTGATCTTTACTTCGTTATCTGTACCATGAGTTGCTGGAACGATTGCTCCGACAGTTGCTACGGGTACATGTTGCCCGATTTTGAGATTTTTTGCGCCACAGACAATTTGTGCTTCGACAAGCTCAGCATGAACTTTTACTTTAACAACGGTTAGATGTGCTTTCGTAGGGTGTTTCTCAAGTTCCAGTATTTTTCCCACAATGATTCCTTCGTATTTGGAACAGCTATCGCAGTTCCCTACATCGCCGCTATTTTTCTCTTCAAGTAATGCCAGCTCTTCTTCCAATCTTTCCGGTGGAATCTTAGGGAATAATATTTCAGGACTCTCGAACGTATGTCCGGATTCGATTTCTATAAACTTCCATTCTCCACTTTCGACTGTTCCATCTAAGCATAACTGTTTGTGCAGTTTCTCTGCTGCATTTGGTAGGAATGGATAGAAGAGGACTTTGAGTGCGTTGATAATTTGTATGCAGTTATATAGCGTTTCTCCTGCTTTTTCTTTATTCGTTTTAATAATCTTCCACGGTTCATTTTCATTCAAATATTGATTTCCAAACCTTGATAACTCCAAAACTGCTGCCATTGCAGGGGCGAATTTGTTCAGTTCCAGGTTTCTGGAAACTTTAGCGAATGCTTGGTCGATGTGCTTCTGTACGGACAAGTCGAGACATGTCCCTACGGGGACGTCGCCGTCAAAGTTTTTATGTGTGAATGTGAGTGTTCTGTGAATAAAGTTTCCAAGATTTGCGACTAACTCATTATTTACTCTGTCGATAAATTGCTTCCAAGTGAAATCAATGTCTTTTGCTTCAGGATAGCCTGCAGCAAAGTAGTAGCGAACTGCGTCGACTCCGTATCTACTGACAATATGGTCTACAGATATATACCAATCTCGACTTTTTGAGAATTGCTTTCCTTCAAGCGTCAGAAACTGGCTGGCTACCACTTCGTATGGAAGGTTAAGGTCATCTTCTCTCGCAAAGAGTAGAGCGGGCCAGATTATTGAGTGAAATGGTATATTATCTTTCCCAAGGAAGTAATAATGTTTGCATTCAGGATCTTTCCAGAAATCTTCCCATTTTTTATGTTCTCCCGCTGCTGTTACGATTACTTTCTGTCCATCTGTCCCTGTTTGTGATTCAAGCAAACCTTTGTCTTTATTTATCTTCTCCCATTCGATTGCTGCGGATAGATATCCTGTCACAGCTTCAAACCAGACATAGATTACCTTGTTTTTATATTTTTCTTTATCAATGGACTCAGGGAGTTTCTCCCAAGGGACAGGAATTCCATCTTTTAGATCCCTGGTAAATGCTCGTGCTTGCAGGCCTTCTTTCAACCAGTTTGCTGTGAACACCTGAACCTGTTTTCTCCAGTGGGTTTGTTTATCAATCCATTCTTTTAGTTGCGGCTCAAGTTTTTTGAGGTCGAAAAAGAAATGTATGGTTTTTCTAAGTTCTGGTGTAGAACTACAGGTCTTACATCTGGGGTTAATTAAATCAGTTGGGTCAAGCAACTTTCCGCATTCGTCGCATTGATCTCCCCTTGCATTCTCGTAGTGACAGTGTGGGCATTCTCCCTCTACATATCGATCAGGCAAGAACTTGTCACATTTTGTGCAAAATAACTGTTCAGTCTCTTTCTCAAATAAGTATCCATTTTCGAGAAGTTTCAGAAATTCTTCTTGTACAACCTCTCGATGGTTTCGAGTTCTCGTGTGTGTGTAGAGGTCAAAGGAAGTGTTAATTTTTCTGAATGTATCTACAAGTTGTGGGTGATACTTATTCACTACCTCTTCGGGTGTGATATTCTCCTTTGCTGCTTGTACCGTGATCGGCGTTCCGTGCGAGTCGCTGCCGGAGACCATTAGAACCTCTGCGCCGGTTAATCTTTTGTATCTAGCGAAAAAATCGCAAGCTAGATATGTTCCGCTAATATGTCCCAAATGAAGCGGACTATTTGCGTATGGCCATGCTACGGCGATAAATATTTTCTCTTTTTTGTTGTTCATTGTATTTTTCATTAAATTCAAAGTGGATTCAACTGTAACTAATTAATATTAGTCTGTAAAGGGCACACTTTCCAGGGTTAAGTATATCAGATATCCACCCAAGAATATTCCGCCCATAATCGCCATAATGATACCTAGAATCGCGCTTTGTTTTGCTGTCTTTCCTGTGGCATAGCGTCGTTTGTGTGAGTACTTGGTGAGGTAAGTAAAATATTCAGCTTTGTAGGAATGAATGCTTAGAATTAATTCCACTACTCCAATGGCTATAAGCATTCCTCCCCATAATAGTCCGAAGAACAAATCTGGAATTTCGTGTAAAAGGATTCTAAAAGTAATTGTTGAGAATATTACTAATCCACTGATAATTAATTCTATTTTAGTACCTGTTTTACGGAGATGTTTATATTTGTTTATTAATTCCCTTTTGTTGTTCATTGTATTTGTTTATAGAACATTGTTTTTGTCTGTATCCTCCTACGCTAAAGCTTCGGAGGATTTTATACTTCTTACCATTCATGGAGAAGTATAAAAAATCTCCTTCACTTGAGGAGATTAGTATTATTTCTGAATGTTTCCCCAAGCAAAATTAGATCATTCGCATGACCATCATCATCTTGTTTGCTTTTACTTGGTTTGTCATACTTCGATAAACTCAGTACATGTAGTACGTGAATTATACCACAGTCTTTTATTCTTTCACCAGTTTTTCTGCGGAGGACATAGACAAAAACATTTCGACCATTATGATTATGCCGATTGCTAGTGCAACATTCAAAATGCTCCAGAGGTTGGTTATTCTAAGGTAGACTAGGAAATCGATTATTAGCGCCAACAATAATCCGCGACGAATTGCAAGACTAACATTCGCTTTTTCATCCTTTATTAGTGAATCTATGCTTGAGTGAAAGAAGGCAAATAGTGAAACCAAGGTCATGTTTGAGAAAATCCCCATGATTGCAAAGTTGAGTGCTATTAAGTCTCCGTATTCATTAAATGGAATGAGCACTTTGTCACCAAGGAAATATGTAAGTGTAAATGAAATTATTGCAATTATTAGAAAATAGATTGGTTTCATTTGTTTAGTTTATAGAAAAATGAATGTCATTGCGAGCGACTGTAAGGAGCGTGGCAATCTATGTTTTTCTTCCTGCTTTTTATACAAACCTGCCTGCTAGCAGGCAGGAAGTAGGCAAACGTGCTGGGGGGAATGCCGTGTGTCATCCCGCACCTCCGCTGAAAGTGGTGAGATGTTGCGGGATCTCCTTGGTCACGAACCCTATTTTTCACGCCAACTTTTTGCTTTGCAGATTCATTTCTTTTATCTCTTATCACCATTTTGGCGCCAAAATGGTGGAAAACCGTTGGGGGAAATAACGCCATTGAAAATCTTTTGTTTGGAAAGTTCGTATGTTTCCGGGCTGCATTTCCCCCAAACCCCGTGTCTTTGGCCGGAAGTAGAGAATCTAAAGAAAGAGGCGTCGGTAAGTTCCGGCGCCTCTTATCTGTTTACTGTAAACTGATTACTGTTTATTGAGTTGCCTCTTCAATTACTTGTTCAATTATTCGTCGTAGTTCTTCCTCTTCTTTGGCTAAGTCATCTTCTCGTTCAAATGCGTTTCCAACTCGAAAATATTTTCCGCCAATTACGAATGTTGGGATAGAACCTTCCGGATTGAACTTCTCAAAGTATAGTTGTTCACTTGCTGGAACTTCAGTCTCTACTGTTTCGGTCAGCGTATTGTCGTAGATATCAAGCTCCCAGTGATATGCAAGTATTTTCTCTGCATCAACGTATTCTTTAGCAACAGAATCAAATGTTTCTTTTCCCCAACCACAATGTCCGCACCAGGTCGTCGAGAATAATCGAATCACGGGTTTTCCATCCTCTACTTCAACTTCACTTCCTTCATAATATTGGAAGCTGCCATCGGGGAGTGTTGGTGTGGTGTTGACATCAGTGGTATCAACAGAATTCGTTTCTGTCGAGGAGTCTGTATCATCTCTTTGTGATGCAAAAATTGCACCTGACACCATGATTCCGGCAAGAACTATTGATACGGGGACTAAGAATGCACTTAAGTTCTTTGTTGCCTTTTCCATATATTTGGTAAGTTATTAATTAATTGAAGGTAATTCTACAATAAAATCCAGGATTTGACAATGTTTTTATGCTTGCTCTACGGTGATATTGGGATCTACTTCTTCTTTAAGCAGTGCCTCCACCCCTTGTTTTAATGTGATTGTTGCCATAGGGCATCCCACGCAAGCACCTTGCAGTTGCACAGAGACTTTTTCGCCTTCTACTTTGATGAGTTTGATATCTCCTCCATCTGCTTGAATGGCAGGACGGATTTTATCGATAGCTTTTTTGACGTTGTTTTCTGTGATGTTCGGCATAATGAAATTTTAAAAAGTTAAAGGATTAGGTCGTAGGAGTATATAGGTTTCTGTAGGGAAGTAAACTAAGGGAGGGTGGCGAGAAAAATAAGTTATGAGATCAGTCTAATGGACTATATCTTCGGTTGTAAGCGTAACTGCATCCTTCCACGAGAGAGCTGCTTCGGGCGACATAAATCCTTGTTCTACTCCATGGGCAATCAAAGTGGTTAATGGCATGATTGCTCCTTCAAGATAAAGGAATTCGGTTCCTGGTATGTGTGTGGTTTCAGAGCTGTTTAATACAAGGAATTCAATGGCATGCCCTCTTATTTGTTCTGCTTCTATAGGAGTAATTCCTGGACACTGTCCGAGTGGATTGCTCCGTACATATTCAGGACCTCCGGTAAGATGGTATAGGTAACGTAATAATGCAGGATCTATTTTAGACAAATCGATAACTCCAGGGAGAAGATGTTCCTGCCTCTGGTGTTGTGGGGTTTCCGCTGTTGCAGCGTATAAGTTGTTTGTTAATTGAGAATTCATCATTGAAATGTTTCGTACTTAATTGAAGTAATCAATAATACTCAGATTATATAGATTTTCGAAGAACAAGTAAATTGTTGATAAATACAATTAATTTAAGTATTATCATCGCTGTATTTAAGGTGATAAGAAATGTTAACAGACATACACTGTCATTTGACAAGTGAAGAACTGCAGAATGATATTGAAGGTATTGTAAAACGTGCGAACGATTGTGGTGTTATCCGCATAATTACCGCGGGAACTGACTTCAGTACTTCACAAAAGGTAGTCGAGCTTTCCAAAAAGTTCCCCTCAATATTTGCGACGGTTGGGCTGCATCCCGAAGAGTCGATGGAAATGACGATGGAAGAAATCGATCGAGAAATAGAATCAATATCTTCGCTTGTTGTCCTTCGACAGGCTCGGGATGACAAGATTGTTGCGATAGGAGAGATTGGAATGGATAGAAATTGGATTCAGTATATGGCGAAAGAGAAGGGGGTGGAAGACTTTGAACAATTCGAAAGGGATTCTCTCGAAAAACAAAAATATGCGCTCAAGCAACAATTGGAATTGGCTTTGGAAACGAAACTTCCGGTAATTATTCACTGTAGAGATGCAGAAGATGATCTTTTCGAAATTCTCTCGAGATTTACTCGTAATGGTGGAGTAGGAGTATTGCATAGCTTCACAGGGGGTAAATCTTTTCTTGCACATTTTATACAATTGGGATGGTATGTTTCATTCAACGGAATTATAACTTTCAAAAACGGAGAAAATGTTCGTGAATTATGTAGAATGGTTCCTGTCGAGCAAATTCTGCTTGAGACGGATGCTCCATTTCTTGCACCGGAGCCTCATCGAGGAAAGGTGTGTGAGTCTCAATATGTTGTAGAGACTTTTCGTAAGTTGGTAGAGATTAAAGGTGTGGCAGCTGAGGAGATGGAGGGTATTCTGGAGGAGAATGTTGGAAGGTTGTTTGGATTGTAATGGGAAATTGTATCCGTTTTTCTTCCTACTTTTTACACAAAAAGTAAGTAAAAGTGCTGGGGGGAACTAATTAAAGTGGCAAGTTTTCTCTCGGCGTGAATTGGGAGTAGTTCCCCCCAGACCCCACTGGCAGTACTGCCCGATACTCCGCACCGTTTTTGTAAAAGCTGAATTAAATTTGAGTTCGAATAATGCGGGACAAGCAAGGGGAGAGTAACTTTGACCTAACAACCGGAAACTAACAACTTATAGTTGGAAAGCTGGTCTATTTTTGTTAAACTTATTCTAGATAAAACCTGCCTATTATAAAAGATGAAACAACACGCGGTTCCACAAGCAATTATGGAGGTTGAATTTAACCTCTTCGGGGCAATGAATGTGCGCCAGTTTGGTTATGTTGCGGGTTCAGGCGGGGTTGGGTATTTTTTATATTTAATAATGCCGGGTATATTAAAATGGCCAATGGCAATAATTTGTGTGCTATTTGGTCTTGCATTGGCATTCATTCCACTTGACGATCGTCCTATGGATCAATGGGTAACAAACTTTTTACTTTCTCTTAAGAGGACAACTCGCAGGGTTTGGAAGAGTACTGTCGAACCACCTGCATTCCTTTTAGACACTCCTGGGGCCATTGAGAAAGGATATGGATCCGCAAGGCCTGCGGTAATTGAAAAGAAGGGCGGGATGGAAGGAGCGGGGGTTTTTAGTGCAATAGATAAAGAAGTTGCGGAGGTTGCTGACAAAGAGGTTCGAGAGGTTGATAATGAGCTGTTGCAAATGGTTTCGGAAGCGAAACGAAATGTGGCAACCTTTGCGAAGAAACCGCAAGTTCCAGAAACCCACGCACAACAGTCTATATTAACTGACGCGCAGTATGACACAGAATCTCCTGAGGAAAAGTTTGCTGCTAGTGCAACAGCGATGAAATCACTTACAACTCAGCCGGGAGTAATTAATGGAGGTGTTTACGATATTGAAGGAACTCCGGTGCAAGATGCAATTATTATCCTTCGTGATAATCAGAAACGCCCCGTCCAGGTTGTGAAAACTAATTCGAAAGGGTTGTTTCTGGCTGATTCTGCGGTTAATCCTGGAGAGTACATAATTACGGTTGAAAAGGGAGACATGAGATTTGAATCACGCCGAATCGTTGTTCTAAGTGAAGTGCTTCCGTTTATTGAAATTAAAGCTATATAATAAGAGATACCTATGGATTTAAATCTAAACCCAAATTTAGCGCGAATAACAGCAACAACACAGCAGCATCTTGATATTTATAATGTTGTTGATGATTTGATGATTATGAAAAATGGAACGGTTTCCATGGCATTGGAAACGTCAGCAGTTAACTTTGATCTCCTATCTGAAACGGAGCAAGATGCTAAGATTATGGCATTTGCGGGATTGCTGAATTCACTCACATTCCATATACAGATTTTGATTCGAACACAAAACGTAGATATTTCAGCATATATTGTTTACCTTGAGAGAAAGAGGGAAAAAGAAATAAACCCTTCGATTCGGAATCAAATTTCGATTTATATTCAGTTTGTAAAGAATTTGATTCGTGATCGAAACGTATTGGACAAAAGATTTTTTGTTGTGATTCCGCAAAGTGCAGGGCTTGTACAGAGAACAGGACTTATTAAACAATTATTTGGAAAACCTTCAAAAATAACAAATGTAGACTCCATTCTGGAGAAGGCAAAGACTCAGCTTCTTCCAAAGCGAGACCATGTAATTCGACAGCTCAAAAGAATGGGGGTAGTTGCAAGACAGTTGACCTCGGAAGAATTGATAAGTTTATTTTACAATGTATACAATCCGGGAACTTCTCCGTTACAGAAAACAGACATAAGGGCAAAGGGCTACCTAAGTCCGATAGTTGAAGGTACAAAAGTTTAATTAAAATAAAGAAGATAGATGGGAGTTACTGATAAACTGCAAAAACTAATATTCGGGAAAAAGGCGATCGTAGGTGATAGTAAAGATTCTGCCGCTAAGGGTAATGGTTTGAAAAAACAGAAAAAAGAGAAGAAAAGAAAGATTACCGATCAAAAGGGAGGTAAAAAGGAAGTTCCCGTAAAAGACAAAATAGAACAGAAGAAAGGATTAGCGGAAGAAGTGTCTGGAGACTCCTTTACAGAAAAGGATGCAGTTGAGAAATTTGCACAGGGGATGGTTGGTGTTCAGGATCTTATTGCTCCGGCAGCGATTGAGGTAGACTTCTCAAATTTGAAGATGAATGAAAAGTTCTTTCGCACACTTTTTGTACTCACATACCCCAATATGCTTCCCACTAGCTGGTTGTCGGGTGTGATCAATTTGCCGCATAATTTGAACATTAGTACGTTCTATTACCCGATTGATAGTAGAATGGTGATGCAGAAGTTAAGGAGGAAAATTAGTGAATTTCAAGCTACGTTAAATACAGCTATGGATGAGGGGAAGATTCCCGACCCAGGTGTTAAGGTTGCATTGGATGATGCGCAACGTTTGCAGGAAATGCTTGCAAAGAATGAAGAAAAATACTTCCACTATGCTTTATATCTTACGATTCAGGCGGACTCCATTAAGGAATTGAATGATATTACAACGGAGGTAGAATCAACACTTGGGACTCTGGGTATTGTTGCGAAGCCTGCCTCTCTTGAAATGGAACAGGCATTTCAAAGTACAATCCCAACGGGAATGGACAATTTGTATAAAACTAGGAATATGTCTACGGATGCGATTTCTGCGACCTTTCCATTTGTAACATCAAGTTTAACATCTGATCAAGGAGTGCTTTATGGATTGAATAGGCATAATAACTC
>Ga0255422_1246_pt1 | contig 11301 bp, 8 predicted proteins | sample ANMaggSeSYBR02D3_FD_182631 | JGI IMG/M metagenome (GOLD analysis project Ga0255422, IMG submission 182631) | Sediment cell enrichment communities from methane seep in Santa Monica Basin, California, United Staets - ANME aggregate JGI... | ecosystem: Environmental > Aquatic > Marine > Cold seeps >... | reverse complement strand
AACAGCCCACTTTTTCGATTTCAATATTCGGAGTTGGCGAGCTACAACAAATTGTAAACTACACAAAAGGTGTGCACGTAATGCGTGATTTCGTTCCATGATATAGCGCTTTTTTTCCCACTAATCATTGTTAGACTTTGACGACAAAAGGAGGTGCTCGAAAAACATGGATCTCGAAGAACACATCCGACAAATTCGCTTGGGTATCGAAGCACGCCAGTTTGCCAATGAAGCGGCAGTCTCACAAGGGATCGTCTTGCGTCTTCTCGGTGCCCTTTCCTGGCCTTGCTGGGATACTCATGTGGTGGCTCCACAGTATTCCCTTGAGGGTCGCCGAGCTGACTTCGCCCTATGCCATCCTCCTGACCAGCCAATTGCATTAGTCGAAGTTAAGCAACTCGGTATGTCCAGCCCTTCTTCAGAACGGCAATTATTTGAGTATGCGTTCCATGCTGGCGTTCCTTTGGTCGTGCTAACTGACGGTCAGCAATGGCATTTTTTCCTCCCTGCAGAACAAGGTGATTATGGGGAACGGAGAGTTTACAAACTTGACCTTTTGGAACGCGAGCTATCCGAATGTTCTACCCGACTCGTTCGATATCTTAAATACGACGCTATCGTTTCCGGTGCTGCAATTGAGGCCGCGCGTGAGGATTACCGGAATGTAGCCCGAACGCGACTTATGAAGGCTGCAATCCCAAAAGCTTGGCGGAAACTCGTTGAAGAAAAGGATGAAATTCTGATTGATTTAATAGCTGATCAGGCGGCTTCCCTTTGTGGATATAAGCCGGACTATAATGCGATCGTCCGCTTTCTCGAAGAGAACATCTCTTTCACTCAGTCAACTTCGCACACCAAACCCCATCCCGCCAGACCACCAGTTTCGGAGCCAACGCCAGTTTCATCTCCAGGACCAGAGCCCGAATACATCGGAAAATATCGGGATATGCTAAAAAGTCCTGATAGTCTACCTTCAAGGATGAAAAAATACATTGATGAAGTGGGTTCTTTGTCGTGGGCTGATTTGAAAAAAGCCTGCGTTCAGCGCCTCGGTTGCAAAACCGAGACGTCTGGGAGTATTGGGGCATCTTTACGAGTCCTTGAACTTGAAGGTCATGTCAGGACCACCGGTCGTGCAGAAGGTAAGAAGATTCTCTCGGCTCGCATTTCGAGGTAGGTTTTAATCCATGTGGAAGGGGGTGAGATCGGCAAATCTTGAATAGCAAATAAGGATTGTTTGCTTGTAAATTCAGCATTTTTGCCTAACCACGCAATTGTATCTGGCGTGAAGGGACGTGAGGTTTTAGTATTTTCATAATTCCGTGTATAATTTATTTGTTATGATGACCTTGTCACCCTTCATGCAGCACATTGGGTTAGAAACCGAAAGACTAATTTAGTAGGCATTAATTAAAAATGATAATAAGATACTCTATCCTATGCTCAACCTGTCGTACAGCTTATACATTAAGAGTTGGTGTTGGTCATAGCGAATCACAAGAACATACATTCCCGTGTACTGAGTGTGGTGAAGAAATTACCATTCGATTGATAGCTGATTATAAAAATATTTCAACAGATATAGTTTGCATTGAAAATTGCGTCCCAAGTGATTCGGAGGGGAAGATTGTAAATCTTCACCCTGAGTATTCCATACCATCTGATCAAGTTCATAAGGACCGTGCTTTTCCCTGGCTTGGGGACATGCATGAAATGGCAAATGTTGATCAAATCAAATATGATCAATTAGGGGTAAACACAAAAATTGATTATGTTGAACTTAAACGACACCATCAGATGTATGGCGCCAGCAGCTTTCTTGTCGAAGAATGGAAGGATCTTAAGCGATCCTGGTCTTTAAAAAGCAATGATCGAGTTGAGATCTCAACATCGATTTACCACGGAAACCATAACAAATATAGTTATTGTAAAGAAATCGATAGTGTTGAAGATTGGATGATCCGTTTTTCGGGTAAAGTACTATCACCTCATAGACTCTATTTGTTTGAAAATGCAGCCGAAACCAAGAAACACATTCAAGGAAAATTCTCTTCCCAATTTTCCAAGTTTAGAGAGTATTACGTAAAAAATCTTTTCAAAGATAATTTCGAGAAATATTTCGATTTATACTCCGATTACTTTAAGGATTATTCAGAATATAGCCAGGTACTTTCTTATGTAAAACGGGAGATTGATTTGCCATCTGAGCATCAGGTTTCATCGAGATCGTTTAAACGAACAAAAATGTTTTATGGCAATGCCTTTGAAATATTGACTTCCAACATCACTGTGCTTGCATGCCTAAATAACATTTTAAACGGTAGAGCTTTTGACACGTTTAACTCAATGGATCTGGAAAAATATTTGACGTTAAACAAAGCAAATAGGGCAAATACTTTTAAAGATACAAAGAAATTTTATCGTTTTACCAAAGGCCTTGATAGCACATTACGGAATTCATCCCATCATGCGAGCATGAAGTACAATAAAAGAAAAGGGATAATTACATATAGAAGCGGCGGGACAGGTTCTGTAAAAACTATTAGCTATACAGACTATTTAGTTAAATGTAATGAGGCCTTTATTTCAGCCGTAGCACTGTTAATGCTTGAATTGATAATTGTTTTCTAACAATGCGTTTGCACACAGACAGGCTGGGTCGTGCGGTTTTACAAAAAGGATGAATATATATTCATTTCAGGAGTCTTAAAACTTTCTGCGGTTCGCACCGCCTGTCGGTGAAACGCGCCGTTACACATAACTGCTATTCACGTAACAAATTGAAACACTTTAATAATTGTGATATGTAAATACAATCTAAATAGGATTGTACTATCTTGGTGTTATGAAGTTGGCAAGGTATCAAATATCCGATTTTTTACATATATTTACCATTTATGATCGACACTTTTTTCTCAAAAACATCTCTGATATCAGGGATATCAAGCGTTTTTCTCGCATATTGGATATATCAGCAAAAATCATATCACTTTTTCGATTCCAATATTCGGAGTTAACAAGCTACAACAAATTGTAAAATATACAATAAGGTGCGCATCATGCGTGTTTTTGTTCCATGATATTGAGTGTTTTCATTAATCATTATTAGGCCTGAATTGTACATGAAAAAACTATGGATTACATACGCTTGGGCAGACAACGACAACCAAGATGTTAATTACATTGCGCAAGAATTGATATCTGCGCAAATTGATGTGCAAATGGATCGGTGGAAGATTAGTGCTGGCGAGCGTCTTTGGGATCAAATACAAGACTTTATCGCCTCAGACGATGGTTGTGATGGCTGGTTGCTCATTGCCACCGAAAACAGTCTTTCGAGTGAACCATGTCGAGAAGAATTCGCATATGCACTTAAGCGCGCACTCAGCGTACGTGGAAATGCATTTCCAATAATCGCCCTTTTCCCTCGGCGCATCGATGATCAATTAATTCCTCCGGCAATTAAAGTGCGCCTTTACTTGAGTCTGACTGACCCGGACTGGAAAGAGCGAATAAGGGCGGCACTGGAAAATCGAGATCCCAATGTTAGTCGGCCAATGGTGAAGCCGTATGAATTGAATATCCACAGACACCATTCTGGACGCGTAATTTTGGAAATTCGCCCACGTGCTGGTCGTTGGCACCCTGTCTTTGCCGCGATCCCAATATCAGAAAAACAAAATAAACCGGAGATTTACGTAGAACCGTCGGGGAAGCCAACGGGCAGTGGTATGTTTCCTAATAGTTATGAAATGTCGAGCAATGATCATCGGTGGTGGATTGTCAGAAACAATCAGCAAGCAACGCCGACAGAAAGCCTTTACTTGTGGTTTGATGGCCTTCCGACAAAGATCATATTCGGTTCAGCGTCCGGACCGCAATATGTTGAAGAATGCGTGAAATTTAAAAATAGACTTGGCTTGTAGGTGATGCGGAGATATTACCGCGCCTTTTGATATCTGCTATTCATCAAACATTCAGTCTTATTCATAACCAGTTGCGGTATTTATATAATATCTATTAAACTTTATGGGGGGAGAATGTTGATCTTTCACCGAGAATTGCTGGGATATGTGCTTGTTGCTTGACATCACAATATGATCTGATAGAATAATAATTATGTTATCCGATCGTATAAATAAACTCCTCGACCGTATTGATTTTGGAAAAAATATTATAGATTCGCACCGGCCTTTTCCTGATGTCGTTCTATCACGGCTGCGTCATAATCTTATCATTGAATGGACTTACAATTCAAATGCAATTGAAGGAAACACGCTCACCTTAAAAGAAACCCTTCTGGTTCTCGAAGATGGTTTAACCATTGGAAAAAAATCATTAAAAGAACACCTGGAAGCTATTAATCATAAAGAAGCAATCATTTTTGTAGAGGAGCTGGCATCAGCGTCTTACGAAATAACAGAAAGAAATATAAAAGAGATTCATTCCCTTATACTGAAAGAAATCGACAATGATTATGCCGGGCGTTACCGGGATATCCAGGTAAGAATCAGCGGATCGAGTCATACTCCCCCCGACCCTTTGCTTGTTCAGGAACTTATGGAACGATTTGCCGTAACATGGCTTGCCAATCAAGGAAAACATCCTGTTATCCAGGCGGCCATGGCTCATTATGAACTTGTCTCCATACACCCTTTTGTTGATGGAAACGGGAGAACAGCAAGACTTTTAATGAATTTAATTTTAATGAAGCACGGGTATTTCCCCGCCGTGATTTTAAAAAATGACAGAAAAAAATATTATGATACTCTTGAAAAAGGGCATCACGGAAAAACTGATGACTTCATTTTTTTTGTCGGCAGAGCCCTTGAGCGAACAATAAATCTATACTTAGAAGCTATTCCATATGTTAAAACCAGCTTTCTTACCTTAGCTGAAGCAGCAAGGATATCTCCTTATTCAAAGGATTATTTGAATATCCTGGCCAGGCGAGGGTCAATCCCGGCATTTAAATTAAAACGCAACTGGCTGGTGTCAAAGGAAGCTCTGGAAAGCTATATCAGGTCGCATAAAAAGTGAGCAGACGAAAACAACTATAGATACACACTCCTTTCTTTGCGATCCCATTTTTGACCCTGACCGAACGGAAGTCTATGAAAACATTCTTAATTTGCCATCGCGGAGCCCTTGGTGATTTTATACTTACATGGCCCGCTATTAACTGTTTACGAAAAATTTTGCCGGATTACCTTTTTAAAGGTATTGGCCGCCCGGAATATATGCGTTTAGCCATTAATCTCGGCCTGCTTGATTCATTCATAGACATGGATTCTTCAAAATTGCTTGATCTATTCAATGGAAAAGCAATTCCTCCGGAAATAGGCCATCCAGGCGGCGCCGTACTCTGGCTGTCATCCGGACAGAATGTCGTTAATCTTCTAAAAAAATATGCTTCGCTGCCGGTTGCATCAATTGCCCCATTTCCAGCCAGGCGGATGCATGTAGCACTTTATCACTGTCAATCCATGCAATCCCACTTTCCTGTTAATATTCCTAAAAACCTTTCTGATTGTTTTCCTCCAAGGACAAAAAAAGGTAATTATGCTCTGATTCATCCTGGAAGCGGAAGCCCTGCAAAAAACTATTCGCCCCGATTTTATCTTGCTCTTGCTGATGAATTGCAACGATTTGGATATAAAAAGACAGGGTTTATCGCAGGACCTGCAGAAAAAACAACCATCATACATAAGGATTTTACAGGCAGATGGGTGGAATGGCCGGAAAATGTTGAAAGCCTGGCCAACCTGCTTGCCGATGCATCACTCTATATTGGAAATGACTCCGGTGTAAGTCATCTCGCAGGAATTCTTGGGGTGCCGGCAATTGTTTTTTATAAAACCACTGATCCGGAAGTCTGGGGAGTTCTGGGCGGAAAGGTGGCCCACATTAAAGCTGGTAATGAAAAATCCGCTTTGAATAAAGTTCTAAAGCTTCTATCATCAAAAATATACATTCTTGACAATTAAAACTCAGATGTGTTTTTAATTTAATAGAGGCAAAACTCCCCGATTTCTGAAATAATTCACCACGGAAAGTATACCTCGGAGGGTTGCAAATTGCGTTTTTTTCGGTGAGCAATGAGCATCAAGAGCAAGGCGCGAAGGTGCGGAATAGCAGGCTATTGCAAGCCTGAGCAACGCAGTTATTGGTGTTCATGGCCAGCGAAAAACCGCAATTTGTGGCCTTTCGAGGTATATATAAAGAACTTGGTTCTGGTTATAATGTTGAGAAGAGTATTTTGATAATTCAGTGTAATTCCGTGAAAATCCGTGGTGAACTTTTACACATAAAGGAAAATACATGAATAAATTGTCTATAAGGACCTGCGTATCAACTTCCGGTGAATTTGTTTACGGCATTCACAAACCCGATTACACAGTTGTCAATCTCAGGGAAAGAGATCACATTACAACTCTTGGACATATTAACGGCAAAACCGCTGTTGAGAACAAAATTAACTTTCCTGCAAATGATGTAACAATTGATAACGCAGACTGGGTATTCGAAATCTCCAACTCCTTTTCTTTTATGGGTGCAACTTTTATATTAAAGTCAAGCGCTGATAAAAGAATAGAAAATGCGAATCCTTTCGAAATTATTAACAAACACAAATCATCGAAATTAAAAACCGGTATAAATGAGTTCGAAGACAATGACCCGCTGACTATATCATTGGGCAGAACGTCCACAGACGCAGATTTGCTTATAGAGTTAGCCAAAAAGTCGTGCTTGTTTGAGTTTGATTCCAATGGAGAGCCCGCTGGTATTCAATATGAAAAGACAAAAAATGGAGAAATTCGACAGGCAATTAAAAACCACCATCTGTTTGAAATCGTATCCAACAATCCTTTTTTACCTGATACTTATAAGCAGGCAATGGTACTTATCCCCGGCATCCAGGGCCCCAATAAAATTGTGGGAGAGTATAAAAAGTCTGCCGGCACTCACATCTGGGAATATCTGAGAGGAAACAGCTATATCCCATGGGGACATTATGCGGCAAACATGGCACATGATTCCATCAGGTACAAAATCGGAGCACTTAAGAAAGAAGATTTGATTGGTCTCAGGCACTTATACTACCAGAGAGTTTACACACAGGTTGCCCAAAGTCTGGGCATTTCCATTCCCGCAAAAAAACGTACTCTCACAGAAGAGGAGCTGGAGTCTTTACGGATACATCTTCTCGAAACCACAAAGCATAATAAAGGAGATAAAACTAATTTGCCCTTTAATGCATCAATGTGGGGATGGAATTTCGGATTTGATCTATCTCCTTCAGGATACCGCCTCAATGCCTCTCACCAGCAAATACACCAGCAATTTGCCATAGTGCCAACATATACACATGGTTTTATCAATGGAAAAAATGATAAAAGCTATACTTTATTTCCAACCTATACTCAAGGAGATGAAGTATCTCTCTTCTGCCGCGGGTTCAGAAATAGTACGGGCAAGAACTTCTTTGAAACATACATTAATGCCATAAAAAATAACAGGAGAATGGATGGCAGAGAAGACAAGGCAAAAAGCCTTATTTTCTATCAGGACGAAAATATCATAGCTTTTGTGCCCAAAGCCCAACGCTCTCAAGGAGAAGTACAGATTATGGCCACAGCAAAGTGCGGCAATATTCTTGAGGCGAATTCTACAGTGAGGAAATCTCTGGACATGGCTATTTTGACAACTGTAAGGATGCTGGAGAAATTGGGTGTGGAAATGATGATTTGTTACGAAACATCCAAGAGGTTTGATAATCCGGACAATGACCAGCGGCTTATGTACACTTTTATTCCCCGTCATCCTAAATCGCCAGGGACTTACAGTCAGTGGCTATATCGCTGGATTATCGGGCATTATCCTGAAGACTTCGCCCATGCCTGTAGTATGGCTGTTAATCAGGGATTTTGATGTTTTTTAAAAGTATAAAGCCAACTGTTCCCAAATCTTTGCTTATTGCTCTTGCCGGTCTGATGTGGAGCACAGTGGGTGTGATGCTTTGCAGCATGGCTTATTACTGGCTTAAAGGGGTTGATTGGCTGACTGCTTTCCCATTTGGGCTGTTTGGAATTATTTTGTCTTTGGCGGTATATCGCTTTAGTTTTTCCGGAATAGCTCGAAAAAATATTGACCGTATCTGTCTGCTCCCTGAAAAAGGGTGTATTTTCGCTTTCCAGGCATGGAAAAGTTATCTGATCATTGCTTTTATGATTGCAATTGGAATCATTTTGCGGCATTCTCCTATTCCCAAACACTACCTGGCAATCGTCTATACGACTATAGGCGGAGCGCTTTTGCTGTCGAGTTTACACTATTACAGAAGGCTCTGGCGGTTGCTGATTCTGAAAAAACTATGCTTGCCTTCAAAAGAAGATTAATTAATGCCCCTTTTCAACACTAATGACAACCAGGTGCCAGGCGGAATTTACCTTTGCCAGGCCAATAAAAAAATTTCCTGTGGAGCATGCTGTGGTTTATATAATGTTGCCGATCCATCGTACGAATCTATAATGGAAAAGCTTACATGGCGCACCGATACTTTCTTACACGTTAAGCGAGATATGGACGCTATACTCGCATTCAAGGAAGAAGTCGAAGATAGAGAACCACAGGAAAGGCCCTTTCCCGAATTTCATCATTGCCCGTACATTGGTCTGGTGGGAAAAGAGCATTCACGCGTGGGTTGCCTGTTACATCCGCTGCTGGACGAAAACAAAAGCATAGATTTTAGGGGGCTAAGCTTTTACGGAGGCATGGCATGCAGGGTTTACTTCTGTCAAACATACTACCACCTCCCGGCAGCTTTCAAAGAAATAGTCCGTGAAACGGCAAGTAACTGGTATGCGTACGGACTTATAATTACTGAAATAAAATTATTAAGCACGATTTTTGAAGAAGTAAAAAATTGCCTTACCCGGCCATTAACAAAAAACGACATATTAAAGAATAAAAATACTCTTGAGGCTGTTAGAAAGCTTTTAGATTTAAAGATTAATTGGCCTTTCAGGCGACGATCATCTTCGGGACCAACAAATTATTTTTTTGAAGACCGGCTTTATTCCAGGCCCCCTGTAAATTATGAAACAATCGGTAAGCCTGTATCTAAGCATAACACCATATTACAAGAGTTGGAGTCCCAATTTAATTCAGCAAACGATCTTCAAGCCGCAGAAGATTTAATTGACGGATTAATTTATAAAGTAGTTGTTCAGGTGAATAGGCTAAAGGCTGAAGACACAAAAGGGCACTTGTAAAGATAATCGGGGAATAAAAAGTGTCCCACTTTTACCCCTTTCTTTCTTCGGCCTCTTCATCAGATCGGGACATCCTTCGAAAGGTCGCTCGCGCTTTGTCGGTCCCGATGATTGCGACCATATCGTTCAACCGGAACCGGAAGCCGGTATCAGGGTTTGGCTCAAGCTTGTCGCCGCGAATAACTCCGACAACAGATGCCCCGGTCGCCTTTCGTATCTCAGCTTCACCGATTGATTTGTCGATGAATGGACTTCCTGACTCGACCAATACCCACTGAAGGTCGAATTGCTGCTCAGCGGTTCTGAGTTGGGTAAGAGTCTTGTAGTCACCGCTCACACTAAACAGAGGAGCAAACAGCTCCTGCCGAAGAGCCTCTGTGTATTGCTGGATCTCCGGCGCGGGAATACGCAGATAAACAAGAGCCTTTCGAGTCATCTCGAGTCCGGCCTCGAATTCCGGCAACACCACCTCCGTAATGTTCAGTTCCTTGAAAACTCCAAGAACCCCTAAGCTGGATGCCCTTGCCACGATATCGACCTGACTATTGAGCCCTTTCGCTTGAACCGCTGTGGCTCGTGACTCAACGATTCCCGGTGTCGTGATGAGAAGCAGGCACGCTGAAGCGATTTCAGCGGCTTCAAGTACGATCTCATGGCTCGCGTCGCCGTACACAATCGGCATTCCTGCGATCTTGGCCTGTTCAACCCGACGTTGATCGAGTTCAATGATCACGAATTGCAGACCCAAACGCTTCAGAACCTGAGCTATCTGAAATCCGATCCGCCCACCGCCGGCGATTACCACGTGGTTCTGCAACCCGGCTTCAGGGATATTTATTGAGTCAAGCGGCTCATGCCGGAACCAGCGCTTCTTTAGAGCATACAGCCGTGCGGTCTGGCCTGAAACAATCGGCGTTAGTATCATAGTCAACACAGCGGCTGTCATGACAAAAGAATAGACGTCGCTTCCAATCGAATTGGTCGAGACGCCCACTCGTGCAAGCACAAACGAAAACTCGCCGATCTGGAATAGTCCAAGCCCTACAGCCAACGGAATGACATTTCCATATTTAAACACGAGGGATATCAAAGCAAAAATACATCCTTTGCCGATGCTCACAGCCAGCACAAAAAGGAGTACCTGCCCGAGATGGTCCAGCAGAAAAACCGGATCCAAAAGCATCCCGACCGACGCAAAAAACAGGAGCCCGAAAAGATCCCTGAGCGGAATGATGTCGCTCAATGCTTGGTGGCCGTAGTCCGATTCGCTCAGCACCATCCCTGCGACAAAAGCTCCGAAGGCGAACGAAAGGCCCGCCAGATATGTGACATATCCGATTCCAAGCCCGATGGCCGTGATGGCGAGCAGGAACAGCTCTCGTGAACCCAGCTTGGCGATGTGCGCCATGAAGCGTGGCAACAGCCTGGTTCCAAGCAGGATCATCCCAGTGATAAAAACTGCCGCCTTTAATGTCGCGTACCCGAGCTCAGGTAAACCGAGAGAGGGGTTGTTCATCTGCGGAAGGATGATCATCAACGGAACTACGGCCAGATCCTGAACAATCAGCATCCCGATCATCACCTTACTCGATAGAGTGCCGAGCCAACCTTGACTCATCAGCGTCTTAAGGATCACCATGGTACTCGAAAGGGAGATGATGGCTCCGAGCCAGATAGATTGTTTCCAGTCCCATCCCATAAAGTGTCCGATGCCGAATCCGAGCCCGATGGTGAGGATGATTTGAATGGGTGTGCCGATCAGGGCCACTTTCTGCACCGGCTTGAGATTCCGGAGAGAGAACTCAAGCCCAAGAGCAAAAAGCAGAAGGGCAACCCCGATCTCTGCAAGCTGCTCAATTTCGTGGATACTCGAAACCGTGAGACCGCTCGTGTAGGGGCCCAGGATCACTCCAGCCAGGATGTAGCCCAGAATCAATGGCTGCCCCAGTCTCTGCAGCAATAGGCCGCTTAAAAAAGCAGCCACGACGAGAATTATGATGTCAGTAGTAATACCCATGCTACTTTT
>Ga0255422_1244_pt1 | contig 11475 bp, 9 predicted proteins | sample ANMaggSeSYBR02D3_FD_182631 | JGI IMG/M metagenome (GOLD analysis project Ga0255422, IMG submission 182631) | Sediment cell enrichment communities from methane seep in Santa Monica Basin, California, United Staets - ANME aggregate JGI... | ecosystem: Environmental > Aquatic > Marine > Cold seeps >... | reverse complement strand
TGGAAAAGTAAAAGTTCTCCAGAGACTTCTCACTAAATCGTATTATGCCAAATTGTTAGCAATAAAACGTATTATCTCGAATAAGGGAAAACGTACCGCAGGTGTAGATAAAGAAATTTGGTCTACTCCAAATCAGAAAATTGATGCAGTTAAAAATCTTACGCGTAAAGGATATAAACCCCAGCCTCTCAGGCGTATCTACATTCCAAAGAAAAACGGGAAGAAGCGGCCTTTAAGTATTCCAACAATGACCGACAGAGCAATGCAGGCACTTTATAAATTTGTACTGGAACCTATTGCTGAAACATGGGCAGATCTAAATTCTTATGGGTTTAGAAGGTACAGGCGATGTGCCGATGCAATTTCACAGTGTTTTACTACACTTGCCAAGAAAAACTCTCCGGTTTGGATACTTGAAGCTGATATAAAAGCCTGTTTTGATGAAATCAGTCATCCATGGATGCTTAAGCATATTCCAATGGATAAAGTAATTCTTGAGAAATGGCTGAAATCAGGGTTTGTAGAAGAAGGTAAATTATTTCCTACAGGAAAAGGGACTCCACAAGGTGGAATCGCTTCTCCAACGCTTGCCAATATGGTATTGGATGGACTGGAAGAAACAGTAAGGAACTCATATCCCAAAAGAATACGTGGAGGTGAAAGGTCTAAAATCAATGTTATCAGATATGCGGATGACTTTATTATAACCGCAAAATCTAAAGAACTCTTAGAAGATGTTATCAAACCAGTAGTGATTGAATTTTTAAAAGAAAGGGGACTTTCCCTCTCTGAAGAAAAAACAAAAATTACCAGGATTGATGAAGGTTTTAATTTTCTCGGGCAAAATGTACGCAAATACGATGGTAAGTTACTGATTAAACCATCAAAGGATAACATTCAATTCTTTCTGCAAAACATTCGGGAAACTTTTAAAAAACATCGGGGATCTAAAACCATAGCATTGATTGGAGATCTTAACCCCAAAATAAGGGGTTGGGCTAATTACCATAAGCATGTTGTATCCAGTAAAACATTTGGCTATGTTGATAACTGTATTCGTAATGAACTGTGGCGGTGGATGAGAAGAAGACACCGGAACAAAAGTACCGGCTGGCTGATGAAAAAGTATTTGTCAAAAGGTTCTAAGCCAGGAAGGTTCTCAATTGTCGTAAAAGACAAAAAAAGGGGAACTTCAAAAATGTACGAACTTGTCAATGCAAGCAGTATACATATTAAGAGGCATATTAAAATAAGAGGTAATGCAAATCCATTCGACCCAAAATTTAAGGGTTATTTTTGGAAGCGCCAGTACGTAAAAACGTACAACCCTCACAAAATGCCAATTGATAATGTATGGCAATCACTGTAGATTGCTTAAAAGACATAATTCGGTAATAGCCGGGCGGCCTTGACGGGCTTAGCCTTTGAAATGCTTGAGCCGTATGAAGGGAAACTTTCACGTACGTGTCTGAGGGGGCTTGGGGCTGGTAACAGCCCCTGGCTACCCGATTTTCAATAAAATTAACTACAGAAAACACATAACCAGGAGATAAGCCATGAGTTTTGATGAGAAAATCAGTGCATTAGCAGAGAAAATTCCATCCTTAATTGATCACTTGGAAACTGAAGAAGCCACCAAAAATGCTCTAATCATGCCTTTTATCGCAGCTCTTGGCTATGACGTCTTTAACCCTAAAGAAGTTGTTCCTGAATTTGTGGCGGACCATGGCACCAAAAAAGGTGAAAAGGTTGATTATGCCATTATGCAAAACAATGAAGTAATAATTTTAATTGAATGCAAGCAGGCAAAAAGCAACCTCAGTGATGCGAACACGAGCCAACTTTATCGGTATTTTACTGTTACAAAGTCACGCATTGCTATTTTAACAAATGGCGTAAATTATTTATTTTTTTCTGATCTCGAAGAATCAAACAAACTGGATACTCGTCCATTTTTAGAGTTGGACATGCTGAATCTGAGAAAGAATTTATTGGTTGAAGTAAAAAAGCTAGGAAAAGAAAAATTTGATCTTGATCGAATGCTGAGTACAGCAAACGAACTAAAATATACTTCTCAAATCAAAAAAATAATGTCGAAACAATTTGAGAACCCAGATGAAGATTTTGTTAGATATTTCTTTAATGCTGCAAATAGTGGGTCTCGTTTCACGGCATCCGCCAAAGAACAATTTACAGAGTTTGTAAAGAAAGCATCATATCAATTTATCAATGAGAGTGTTAGCGATTTCCTTGATTCAGTCAAAGCTGTGCAAAAAGAAGGAGAAAAATCGGAAGAAGATCAAGAGTTAGTGGAAAAATCTGACGGAATAATAACTACAGAAGAAGAACTCGAAGGTTTTCAGATAATCCGAGCCATAGTTTGCCAAAAAATTGCTCCTAATCGTGTGGTACATCGTGACACAAAATCCTATTTTGGAATTCTTCTTGACGACAACAACAGAAAACCTATTTGCAGACTTCATTTCAATTCAAGCCAGAAATATATTGGCCTTTTCGATAAAGACAAAAAAGAAAAACGTTATCCAATAGATGAAGTGACCGACATCTATCAATTTTCACAAAACCTTCTCGAAAGCCTGAGCTTTTACGAAGAAACAGAATAACAAAACCCAACAAACGCATTGACTCCGACCTGGAAAGCCGGGGCATTTTTTGCTATAGCGAAGTCTTTCGCAAAACTCACTTTTGCCAATATATAGTTGGCTTTCCCGGCCGGTCATACGCGCCGTTGTGCTGAATAAATAATAAGGGGGGAGTATCATGGCAAAAAGAATCTGCCCATTCTGCAAAGAAAAAGTCAAAGAAAACGCTACAATTTGTAAACATTGCAGAAGTGAGTTGCCAGCTTTGCCTCCCAAAAAATGGTATCAGACATGGAAGGGACTTCTTCTAGTTTTGTTTCTTCTTGGCATCATTGCGCAAGCATTTGAAGAACAGCCCCCTTCTCAGAGTTCTTCTGCACCTCCATCTTCCGTAATAAACGAAAAGAAAATGGCTAAAAAAAATGTTATCAATATAAACGAAAGAAAAGCTTTACAAGATTCTTACTTTGGAAACTTCAGCAATACCAAGATACAAAAAAAGTCCGGCAAAATAAAGCTTGAGGTCTGGAACCCTTGGGTCCAGAATGTACAAAAAAATTTTCCACCACAGTTTCAAGGTGCACTTTTGAGTGGCCCTCAAAAATTAACTGTTGAATACGATGAAATTTGGATCGCTGAAAATAATGAGAATTTGACAGAATCAGAAAAAAAGAAATATAAGGGCCAGCTTGATATTTTAAAGTTGTACTGGAAAGAGGGCAAAATACAAGCAAGTACAGTGGAAAAATTTTATTTGGGCAATCCTTTAACAGAAGAAAAACTATCACCTCCAGCACACAAAATTACCGACATTCAGGACAGAAGTTTTATCTTAAAAAAACTTCAAGAAAATTAATTTGTTATGGCACAACCATATGCTGCACTTGACCTCAGAAGCCGTGCGGCTTTAGATTAATTGTTGTTTTACGACAGTTCATCACTTTTTTGATAGTTTTTCGGATAGCGTCTGCGGCACGTGAGCAGTACGAGCCTTACTTAATAAATGAAAAATGAAACTTCCTAAAAGACCACCTGCTCATATAAAAGAGTCTGAATCTTGGAAAATTTTACAAAATTCGGTCCCTTCTCTGTGGATTGTTCGAGATGTCTCAGAACGAGATTATGGAATTGATTGCTATATAGAACTTGTCAGCAATGAAAATACCGTAACGGGAGATCTGTTATCAGCCCAACTTAAAGGAACAGAAAATCTTACATGGAAACATAGTAAAACAAAAGCCAGACGAGAGGCTAAGTTTACTGGGATAAAAATAGAAACCATCAATTATTGGATGAATTCATCAGTTCCAGTATTTCTGTTTGTCGCTGAGACTTCGAGCAATAATCTATATTTTGCCCCGATAAAGCACCAAGTAAGAAATCAATACTCAAAATATTTAAAGCAGGGAAGTTTGAGTTTTACTCTAAGCGAAGAGCATAGCTTTGCTGACGAGACTGGACTATTGAACTTTATTATTTGTTACATTCAGGAGAAAACTTTTCGGGATCTCACTGATCTTTCTCGCACATTGCTTATTCATCTTCCTCAATATTATGAATTTATTCTGTCGCAACAAGGTCTTGATCCGTTTTTAGAAGTAGAACCAGAAGAAGAATTAATGTTCATTCATATCTATTTGACAATACACAATCTATGCAATGTTTTGGCTATAGACTGGGATATCAAATCGTTAGATAAGATTTACGAAGACGATAAAAAAACATGGAATTGTTCGTTTAGTTGTCTACACAATTTAACTATGACAGAAATACTACCTTTGGTAGAAAAGAAACTTACAGAGGTACTCGGAAGTATAAAAACGATTGTGACCGTATACCAAAAGGAATATTGGGTAAAAAAGGAATATATCCTATACCGAAAAGCTAAAGATTTGGATCTGTCAGATCTTAGCGCGTTGATTTATTAAAATTTTTTTAGGCCAACCAAACGCTTAACTCAGACGGCTAACACCGGGGCATTTTTAATGTTATTGCAGTCAACAATATTTTGAGTTTTCCGTGGAGGGTTGGCAATTGCCTCGCCGCTGGTTAGCTCATCATATTCCTGGCGGCTGCGCCGCCAGGAATCGCGGTGCTGACTTCGTCGAGCACCTTGTGCCGTCGCTACGCGCCGGAACAAGGTACTCGACCGGACACCGTGAACTGCACAAGCAAACTGCGTTTGCTTGCACGGCCCCCGGCGCCGGTCAGCACCGCGATTCCGATATTAATAAAAAAATGAAATCAATTAAAAAAACAGTCGAAAAATATATTCAATCAAATAAAACAATCCTTAATTATTTGCTGACAAAAGAGAAAAATTTTACTTCAGAAAATGAGCATCCTTTAAATATTGAGTTTTATAAAGTTCGCCAAGAGTGTTATCAGGCTTTTATTAAAGATCTTAATGAAATACTAAAAAAAGTTAATGTTTCAATTGAAAAGAAAAGTAAAAAAAGCAAGAAATAGCTTTTTGAAGCTTCCATACAAACAAAAAAATATATAGGGATAGGGACACCCATCACTGAGCGCCCCTCCCACACCACCGGACATACGGATCACGTATCCGGCGATTCGGCTGGGTACCGTTCGGGCCTTCGCCTCCATCTGGCTGGGTCTAAGACTTGCCAAAGTCACCACTACGTGGTAACTTTGACTCACTATTAAGAACATGAGCCGTGCCCGGCACACAAAAAAATAAAAATGTATGTTGGAATCAGGTAATACAAGAAATACGACAATGAAAGAAATATATCATCCAACTTTCCCAGGAAAACTTATCCTTATTACGATCACATCATGGTTTTTCAGTTTGAAGCTTTTTTCCAGTTGGGAAAGCTCAGGTTCATTGGTGCATCTGTTCTTTGCTATTTTGTTACTATCGGTTTTCATAGCATGTTCCAAACCATTAATTGAATGGAAAAGAATAGAGATTGAAAATGGTTACATTATTATATTCAAAAGATTCTTCAAACCATTAAAGATTAAGATTTCTGAGTCACTTTATCAAGTTGTTATAAAAGATGAAAGTATCCGTTCATTTCGTTTTAGGTACGGCAAATATTACACTCAAATTTCCCCGATTATATATAAAAATGGCGATGAAATGACTAAAACAGTAACAGATTATATGAATAAACATAAAATAAGTGTAGAGGTTGTCACCCCAAGAATCTAAGCATTGCTCTCAAAAAATTAGAAAGTTGCTTAGGAACGTGGACGAATTAACTTCCACAAGTAGGCGCATAGATTTGGGTCAGATTTGTTCGATCTCAGATCACAAAAGTTGATGGAATAGCAGGCTATTTTGATATTTTTGTGATTTGAAATCGGGCAAAGGTGGAAGGTGGCCTGAAGCTGTGATGCATAGTTGGGGAAGTTATTTCGTCCACGTTCCTTAGTGGCATATCATGAAAATTGCCGCCATAGCTGTAACCAAACAACATTATTACCTATGAAACTATACACGCTTATGTATCTGAACAGACTGCGAAAAATATTAACGGAGAATAACGAAAAGTCCTTATTTCCATGTATTAGGGATTTAGTAGCAAACGGGCTCTCCTTGGAACGATTCACTAATGAAGATAACATCCCTTCACGTCAGGACATAACTCAGTACATAGCTGCCTGGTTCAAATATATAGGACTATCTTCAGATGAATGTCGAGAATGGATGATTGAATACTGTATCGGTGTGCTATCAGCCATATCGTCCAGCTCCAAATCGCGAATACGGCATAGCACGAAGTGCAACATCAAGTATATTTATAAGTCTGATGTCTCTTTTAATTGCAGATGCGAAAAAAACCGGTTCAAAGCACCTTGTGAGCCAACGTGTCCCATTTATGAAGAAATGACTCATAGAGCCAAAGAGAGTGAAGCAGCAAATATCGTTGAATCTTATGAAACTATAGTTGAACATAGGGTAGCCGATGAAATAGCGCCGATAAAACCTTCTATAAAGGATGAATACAAGGATCAGTTTGAAAAAGCCATAGAGGCTGCGCAACATCATCTAAAACAATGGATTCCCAAAAAGAAGATTGTGAATTTATTGAATGAGAGCGGGTTCAAGACTAGAACAGGAAAAAAATGGTCATATTCGACCTTAGCGAATGAACTGAAAAAGCTCAACAGTAATATCGATAAGGCTGAAGCTGAAGCTGAGAAAATACGAAATAAAATCCTATAAAATAAGCAACCTATGGCATAACAAAAAGATGAACTCTGACTGAAAAAGCCTGGCCGTTTTTTTGGTTTCCAGGTAGTGAAATTAATTATCTGAAAGTCTATAGAAAGGAATTTACGTGGTCATGTGCTTGTTGAACAGCTTCCTTAATTTCTTTTGATTGCGGCAAAGTTTCTTCGAGTTTTTCTATATATTTTCTGTTTTGAACGGCCTGGAAAGAGGGAACAAAATTTAAATCATAAACCCAGCCTATTTGTAATAATTTAAAGTCGTTAAGGGTTTTTAAATCCTGCATCAGGACAAGCCTTCGCTGTTTAAGGCTTTCTATAACCCTTTGCGAATATACCGGATCGTCAGGCAGGCCAAGTTCTATAGCCGAGCTATGATTCTTTTCACGTTCCTTGCAGTAATCAATGAACAGCTTCCAGATATCCAGTTTATCAGCATCTCGAATAAGTCGCATAAAAAACAAGGTGTTAGCATTTTCATTTACAGGCAGGGTTGCGGCGTTGTGATATGCTATGGCTCTTGTGATTAAGCGCTTCTCAGCAGTGGTGCAGACAGACAGAACTCTGTGAATAGCTATTTGGCGCAAACCAAGTCTGGCGTGGTTTTCAGAGACGAAGTCGTTGAACGTACGATAAGTCTTATACTGCTTAAACCTTCCGATGTCGTGAAATAAAGCAATTGTCTCCGCCAGTACCATTTCATGCTTTGTAATGCCCAGCTCTTTGCCAAGCATGGCTATATTGCAGCGCACACGAATTGTATGTTCTTCTTTTAGCCTTATCAGGTGGTTATAATCAGGATCATCGGAATAGAAATTAGATACATATTCTGTAAACCATGTTTTCAGGTAGTTAAGATCATCTCTGGTCATAAATATTTTCTTTCTATAAAATCTGCAAGTTTATCAATTTCTTCCAGGCCAAATCCTGGAACTTTATGGACTATATCTGAATCTGTAACAAGGGCTATGAGTTTGCTATCGTCTAAACAAATAGGCTCTTTTCCAGTCGCTGCACGAACAATCTCAATTTTGGGTTTATTTTCTTTATTATAGCCTTCTGCTATAACAAGATCAACGCCATTGAAGTATTTTTCGAGGCAGTCGAGAGATTCACAATCATTATCCTTTATCATGGCAATCTTATCTGTGGATGCAATAAGTACAATATCCGCACCTGCTTTCCTGTGCCGCCAACTGTCTTTTCCTTTTTTGTCGATATCAAATGCTTGACATGTGTGTTTTATACTTCCTATTCTGTATCCGCGCTTTTTAAGCTCAGGAATAAGTTTTTCTATTAGTGTAGTTTTGCCTGATTCAGATTTTCCTGCAATACAGATAATCGGAGTTTTTTTTATCATGTTTTTTCACCACAAAAAGCAATAACTTCTCAAAAAGATCGGCCACTGTTTTTTCTTTAGGCCCACTTAGATGCGAGTTTCAGATATTCTTACATTTTATTATCAGTGGGGCGAGTCTTGTATCATGTAATTTGCCCGGATTTATTGAAAAGTTATCTTACTTCATATTTTTTATTAAGATTTGTGTCAAGTGGATAGTCACCCAACAATACTTTGACGTTTACCTGAACTTATTGAGAGGGTACTTGACCTGTACTGAATCGTTTTGTATTGTGTTTGTAATACCGAATAGAATTCGCTAAAATCTATTTCAACCATCTACATAGTAGTCTTAACTGTGCATAACATATTATGGTTGAGACCATAAATTTTAAATCATGTGAATCTTGACGAACTCGTAAAATATCCCATTTTGACCGAATCTCGACCTATTATTAACTGAAATCACTATATCCAGATCTGTGAGACTGTCAATCTTGGGGGGGCTTGAATAATGGCTAATTATATTTCCAACGAACAAGCACTATCCATACCTGCTGAAAAGGCAAAACAAATTCTTAATTCTCTTCATGAACATGTCCTATACTATGATCGAGATATGAAAATTCTCTGGGCAAATTTAGCTGCTTTAAATTCTGTTGAAATATCTCTGGAGAAAATAAAGGAAAAACGCTGTTGGTCAGTATGGGCTCAAAGAAAAACACCATGCGATGCTTGCCCTGTTATTCTATCTATGGAAACCGGTTCTCTTCAATGCATCGAAAAAACCACACCAGATGGCCGATCCTGGTTGGTAAAAGGATATCCGCTAAAGGACAAACACGGCAATGTTATCGGCGGAATTGAAACAACATTAGATATTACCGACAGGAAAAAAACAGAGGAAAATCTTAAAATAACATTCGATATTCTAAACAGAAGCCCAGCGGTGGGATTTATGTGGAAAAATGCTGAAGGGTGGCCTGTTATTTTTGTCACCCCAAACGTTTCAAAATTATTTGGATACACTTCTGATGAATTTATTAGCGGTAAAATTTCATATGAAAAGGCTATCTATCATGAAGATCTTTCACGTGTTATGGAGGAAGTGAGAACGTTTAGCAGCGATAAAGAACGGAAAGAGTTTAAGCATAAACCTTACCGGATTTTATCGAAAAATGGAAAGGTTAAATGGGTTTTAGATCGCACAACCATTGACCGCAACAATGATGGTGACATTTTGTATTATAAAGGTATTATTGAAAATATAACCGACCGTATCAAAACAGATCAAGTTATAAAAGAAAGTGAAGAAAAATACAGGAATCTTTTCCATCACTCGAACGATGGAATTTTTATTCATGACTTGCAAGGTAATATTATAGATATAAATCAAAAAGCAATAGATCTGCTTGGATACACAGAAAAAGAGATACTATCTTTAAAAGTACATAATCTTCATCCACCCGAGGTATTAGAAAAAACAAAATGGGCATTTGAGACAATTATCAATAAAGGGTCTGTGAATTTTGAGATAGAATTCAAGCGAAAAAATGGTGACCTTTTTATCGCTGATGTTTCTTCAAGTCTATTTAACCTTAATGAGTCAAAAGTTGTTCAGGCTATCGTCCGGGATATAACTTTAAGAAGGCATGCGGAGAAAGAAAAAAAGAAACTCGAATTTCAGCTTCAACAGACACAAAAAATGAAAACCATTGGCACATTGGCAGGTGGTGTTGCCCATGACTTTAACAATCTGCTCATGGGTATTCAAGGACACAGCTCTTTGATGCTAATGGACACTGATTCATCCCATCCACATTTTGAATATCTACAAGCAATAGAGAAATGTGTTAAAAGTGCAGCAGATCTCACAGAACAACTTTTAGCTTTTGCCATGGGCGGAAAATATGAGGTCAAACCAACTGACATTAACGAATTGATCAGGAAAAGCTCCCGGATGTTTGGCCGCACAAAGAAGGAGATCAGGCTTCATAGAAAGTATCAGAAAAATGTATGGACAGTAGAAGCAGACCAGTGTCAGATTGAGCAGGTTTTGATGAATCTCTATATAAATGCTTGGCAAGCCATGCCTGGCGGTGGAGCTCTCTATGTTCAAACAGAAAACGTCACTCTTGATGAGGACTATGTAAAACCATTTAAGATAAAACCGGGTAGATACGTCAAAATCTCTGTGACGGACACCGGAGTCGGGATGAATGAAGCCACCCTGCAAAACATATTTGACCCATTCTTTACCACCAAAGAGATGGGCCGAGGTTCTGGTTTGGGTTTAGCCTCTGTATATGGAATCACCAGGAATCATGGCGGATTTATCAATGTTTATAGCCAGAAAGGTGAAGGGGCCACCTTTAACATCTATCTGCCGGCCTCGGAATCAGAGGTCAGTGATCAGAAGTCAGAGGTCAGTGATGGTGTCAGGCATGGAGATGAAACCGTTCTTCTTGTAGATGATGAGGAGATGATAATAGATGTTAGCGAGCAGTTTTTGGAGAAGATGGGTTATACGGTATTAATAGCCAGAAGCGGGAAAGAGGCAACCGAGATCTATGAAAAGAATAAAGACAAAATTGATATGGTCATCTTGGACATGATTATGCCCGATATGAGTGGTAGTGATACATTTGACAGGCTGAAAGAAATCAAATCTGGTGTGAAAGTCCTTCTTTCAAGTGGATACCGCATCAACGGCCAGGCGACCGAGATATTGGAGCGTGGGTGTGATGGTTTTGTCCAAAAGCCATTTAATATGGAGCAACTATCTTGGAAGATTAGAGAAGTTTTGGATAAAAAATAGACTCATATATTGCTCCCACCACCTCAAAATAGTGACGTTTCCATCTGGTCTATGTAATAGACACTGGACTTGCACGTATTTCCCGTTACACCCCAAGATCAAGAACAACCTCTCTCCCTGTTGTTGCAATATCCAGAAGCAGCGCATGCAGATGCGGACGTGGTGAAAACGGGATCTGTATAAGGAACGGGGACGAAATAACTTCCCCAACTATACATCACAGCTTCAGGCCGCCTTTGTCCGGTCTCAAATCACAAAAATATTGAAATAGCTCGCTATTCCTTCAACTTTTGTGATCTGAGATCGAACAAATTCGACCCAAATCTGTGCGCCTACTTGAGGAAGTTAATTCGTCCACGTTCCTTATCGAGCCCTAACTTCATATTTTTTATTAAGATTTGTGTCAATGGAATAAACACCCGGAATTATTGTTTTGCATTGTCGAATAAGGAGTTTCCATGAAGGATTTTAAAAATATTAAACTGTCAAAAGATGAACGACGGGCTATAGAAGCA
>Ga0255422_1124_pt3 | contig 11676 bp, 10 predicted proteins | sample ANMaggSeSYBR02D3_FD_182631 | JGI IMG/M metagenome (GOLD analysis project Ga0255422, IMG submission 182631) | Sediment cell enrichment communities from methane seep in Santa Monica Basin, California, United Staets - ANME aggregate JGI... | ecosystem: Environmental > Aquatic > Marine > Cold seeps >... | reverse complement strand
GTATAGTGTAATGAAGGCATATACAATATATAGATAATTTTATACTTAAAATGCCTTAACTGAATGCCATTGCGCTCCATACTCCCTGCTCCTCGCTCATGGCAACCCATACTGATCAATTTTCCGGTAGTCCCTACAAAACAGTGCGGGTCAATAATTTCAGTAAGTTACATATCATGTCTTATGGCAGCATATAGTGAAAAATCAGGTGTTTACAAAGTAAAACAGGGCGGTATTCTCAAACCTGCACTGCTTTGTAGGGACTACCAATTTTCCATTGATTAAAGTTTGCTTTTTCATTTCAATTCAAAATTAAAAATCCAAAATTGCTTTTTTGTCAAGAGTGTAGACGCGACCCCTCTGGTTTTCCTTAATCCCGGCAATGCCCACTTATTTTTGTAAGGGGCTATCTTACGGCGAAGAATGATAATACCAATACCCCGAAAATCAACGATAAGATCAAATGTAGGAATGGCAGCAAACTCCAATATCTTTTCAAATATTTCTCGTGGAGAAAATTTCAAATTTTGTGGATTCACGGCTTCTTATATTTGGGGAAAATAACGTTACAAAAAAGCAAACGCGGAAAGGAATATCAGGTAGCGTGGAATTTATTGAAGTTCCGACTCAGAGCAACTTCGTTTACCAGGTGCTGCAAACGAGCCGAAATATTTGGCAACCTATTTTTTTATCTGGTCTATTTGTTCTTCTATCCACTTATAGGTCTTTTCAATCCCTTTTTTCAGTGGTTGGCTTGGCCTCCAGCTCAATTGTTCTTGAATCAACCGGTTATCCGAGTTTCTTCCTCTTACACCCAATGGACCCTCTATATGCCTTTTGGATAATTTTTTCCCGGCAATCTCCATTGCCATATCAGCCAATTGATTAATGGTGACCATCTCGTCAGATCCAATATTTACCGGTCCGGCCCAATCTGATCTGGTTAATCGCAGAGTTCCTTCCAGGCACTCATCAACATACAAAAAAGAACGTGTTTGCTTCCCATCACCCCATATTTCGATTTCTCCTCCATTCTGAGCTTCTGCAACCTTACGACACATGGCAGCAGGCGCTTTTTCTCTGCCGTCTTTCCAGGAACCAAAAGGTCCAAATATATTATGGTAACGAGCAACTCGAACCTCCAAACCTTTATTCCTTTGAAATGCGAAATACAACCGCTCACTAAAAAGCTTTTCCCAGCCATAATCGCTGTCTGGATTGGCAGGGTAAGCACTATTCTCTTCACAATTGGGATTATCTGGATCTAATTGGTTTTCTTGAGGATATATGCAGGCGGAAGAGGAATAAAAAATCCTTTTTACATTCCTTTTGTAGCAGGCATCAAGCATATTTAGGTTAATCATACCGGAATTATGCATAATGTCTGCATCGTTTTCACCTGTAAACACAAAACCTGCACCACCCATATCAGCAGCAAATTGATAAACTTCATTAAATTTTCTATCCACTACCTGTTTGCACAAATACTGATCTCTCAAATCACCGATTACGAAATCATCTGCTAAAGTATCCCAAAATTCAGGATATTTAAGATCAACTCCACGTACCCAAAACCCTTCATCTTTTAATCTCCTCACCATATGACTTCCAATAAATCCACCTGCTCCACATACGAGTGCTAATTTTTTCATCTTTCCTCCAAACTAAAATTTTTTAAGCTTTAATAGCTGCAACAATAAATTAATGATAAATAATGGATTATTCACTAAATATCTTTTGTATAATCTCTTAGGCTCCTGAAGGAGTCTAAATAACCATTCCAATGCAAATTTCTGGATCCATGGATTAGCGCTTTTTATATTTCCAGTATGGAAATCAAAGGCGGCACCAACTCCAAACATAACCTTTGTTTTTAACTGACCACTATATTCCCTCATGAATAATTCCTGCTTTGGAGTACTTAACCCCACCCAAAAAAAATCAGGTCTAAGCATTTCAACTGTATTAATTAATTCTGATCGTTCTCGCGAATTCAACGGCCGAAAAGGTGGGGTATATGTACCTACAATTTTTATCCCTGGAAATTTTTCTTTCATTTTTTTTTTAAGTAATTCAGCCACGCCAACATTGCCGCCGTAAAAAAAATGGGTATAACCTTTCTCGACGGAATGACCAGCCACAGCAGCCATTAAATCGGGACCGTAACATCGCCGCATCATTCTATAACCCAATAATCTACCAATGTAAACCAGAGGCATTCCATCCGGTACCGTGAGCCAAGATGCTTCATGGGCGATTTTCACTTCGGTTGATTTTTGAGATTTCATCAATCCGTGAACACCCGTAACAGTAACATAACCGCTTAATCCTTTTCCCATCAACACATCTAACAAATCAATAACTTTAGGGATACTGACTGGAGCAACGTCGACACCAAGAATATCCACATTCGATGCTTTTATGCTATTCTTCAAAAAATTCTCTCTTCATTATGGAAAAGTAACGGGCGAATTAAAATCCGTCATCATTCAGGGGCGTGCAAATAAACAAGAATAAAAAACGCTGTAGTAACTGGTAGGAAGAAAATAACTGCAAACTAACAGACTGAAATTTTTTATCTGGGCATTACCAGTTTTGTTTCTGCCACATTAAATTTTTCCTGACACTCTCTTCAAGAGAATAATAACTCTCTCCCAATAGAGAGAATGTAGGAGCTAAATCGACTGGATATGGTTCGATCATACTATTAAATCGTGCAGTATCAATATAAAACCGTTTCCGTGTAGCAATTCCGATTAAATCACCGATTTTTGCCATGATTGCAAACAAAAAACAAGGCACTACTCTGACTTTTTTCCCATGCATGGCCATAAAAAAAGCATTTACCCAAGTTAAAACATTGATCATAGGATCTCCAACATAGAAAACTTGTTTATCTACTTTTTCAGAAGGGGCCTCAAACAATCCATAAATCTGGTGAACAACATTTCCAACGTAACCATAGGATCGATAGCATAGTTTTTTACCAGGATGAGCATAGAACCCTTTTTGCAATACAGTATAAAATTGTCTCCTATAATTCATATCCCAGGGGCCCCAAATTGTTGTAGGACGAATTATCGTCCACGAACAATCAATATTGGAATCAATCGTCAATTGTTCGGTAATCACTTTGCTTTGGCCATATACAGTATGAGGGCGATAATCCGTAAAGTTTTTGGGCAGGTCTTTGGTTGTTTTGAAAACAAACTGACTGGAAGTAATGATAACTCGTTTGATAGATGACGTTTTTTTTATAGCGCCTAAAACATTTGATGTGCCAATTGTATTCGTCTGATATCCCTCTTCAACTGTAACAGTTTCATCACAATCAGTTCGAGCAGCAAGATGGATGACATGTGTAGGTTGAAATTTTTCAAACAGAACATATAGTTTTTCTCGATCAAGGATATCACACTCTTCCCAATAGATATCTTGATTGGAATCAAATGGACGTTGGATATCAATATTCATTACTTTTATGTTTTTCTGAACCAGTACCCCGATAAAATTGGTACCAATGAAACCAGAACCACCTGTTACAAGGACTTTCATACTCTCCCCATTTCTGTATAAATTTCAATAATTCGTTCATAAAAAGGCTCAAATGTAAATTTTCGATTAAATCGTTCTCGACCGGCTTCACCCATTTTCACCCTCAAAGAAACATCAGCGTATAACACCTCAAGTGCACTCGCTAATTCGTTCACATCTCTGGGTGCAACCAGGAAACCTGTTACATTATTCTTAATTTGTTCGACAGTACCTCCTATAGATGTACCAATAACAGGTATTCCCATCGCCATAGATTCAATCACGACCCCACCAAACGGTTCAGGTAATCCAGAGGCAAGGACGGAGATATCAAAAGCACTGTATGCAACTGTTATTTTCTCAACTTCTCCTGTAACAAACACAATATCAAAAACATTTAAGTCTTTGATTAATTTTTGCAAATTAATCAAATGTTTTTCATTGCCAGGAAAAGGACTTCCAACGATTAAATATCGGACGTCTGGCCACTTTTTTCGAAGAGATGCTGCAGCTTTAACCAGAAACTCTTGACCCTTTCTAACATACTTAATGCGCCCAACCAAACCCACAACCAATTTGTCTTTTAATTGATATTTTTGGATAAAATCATCAGTCTCTTCCAAAGAGGGGGAAGTAAATTCATCCTTTGTGAAGCCATTATAAATGACGACAACCTTCTTTCTATCCATCCCCATAAATTGATCTGCAATAGGCGTTGATACAGCAATAATTTTATCTGCACGCCACCCCATATACCTTTTATAAATATCTCCAATAACACCAAACTCTGAAAATGATTCACGAATATGCCATATATGTGGGACCCTGAAAATCCAGCTTACGATTGACGGAATAAAAATAATGGAAGTATTTGAATGAATAAAATCAGGTCGAAATTTCCTAACCATCTCGCTTACATAAAAGAGAGATACTATACTTTGCCTAATAAATCTTAAAAAATGTTTAGCTGACAAAAAAATCGACCGCTCAATGACAGGGGAAACCATTATCTCGACATCCACGTTATTTTGTCTCAATAACTTTGAAAGAGGACCTTCATGGGGCAAAACCGCCTTGAAATCAATACCATCAAGCGCTAATCGGCTGCATAAGCGTAAAAAAGATTTACTTGCACCGTAAATATCGGAACCATTATGGAAAAGAAGCCCTCTCATATAACACCTTTCCTCATGTTCAGAAAAATTGATCGGTCTGTGCACGAACGCTTTAATTGCCGAAAGCAACACAAAAAATCTATAACAGCGAAACTTTTTTCAAAGGATTTATTTTTCAAAGACGAAACCTACTTGATGAGGAGATGCGCTTCCAAATTTCAAAGCAACCTTGTCAAGAAACCTATAACCACCGAATGAACAAAAGCCTAAAGGAGCTGAAATCATTTTCCACAACATACCATTTATTAACCCCCAAAAGCCTCTACCACGCCCCCAATATATCCGCTCAAGAAATGAAAAAAAATAATCGAATTCAATTATCCTGGCACACTTGAATCCAATACCTTCCATCCTTAAACGACAAGAATCAGGCGTATAAACTCTCACATGGTTTGGGTCCTCTTTAAATTCATTTACTGGAACTAAAACCACAAAGCGTCCTCCTGGTTCCAATAGATTATAAATTTCTTTTGCAATTCTCCGATCATCCTCAACATGTTCCAAAACATGGGATGCTATAACAATGGCAGCTTTTTTTACCTTATGTCCTATATTTGGACAACCCGCTATGGGATAAAATTTAAAATTTTTGAAACCTTTTTGAGACGCGCGTTTTTCCGCTTTAGAAATTGCTGACTGTGACAATTCAAAGCCAACAATATTATTGGTTATAGGAAAAGAAAGGATGACATTAGCGTGTCCAAAACCTAATTCAACAATAGTTGAATCCTTTCTTGATACAGATAGCGATTCTATTAAAAATTTACAGTATAAGTCTTTAATTCTAGTCCGATAACGATATTTAAACCATACGTCAGGCTTATTGTAATAAGCATCATATTGTTTTGTATTGTTATCCTTTTTGATATCACTACTCATTTTGTCCACCAGCTGAGGCCTGTAAATATTTGCTTACAACAATTATTTCGATCATGTATTGTAAGAATGGCCAAGGCTGTCTTCTGCGGAATCGCTAATATTTTTTTCTTTTGGGCTATTTCTACAATCCTTGCTGCGAAAAGTTTCGGGTCTGCTGTATTGAAAGCTAAACCTAATTTGTATTTTTTTACAGTTTTACCAACCCATCCTAAATCATGAACTATCATTGGTCTGCGCCAAACAGAGGATTGCACTGTGACGCCACTTGTACCGAATTGCAGGTCATGCGGTGATAGGACAATATGTGCATCCCTGAATATATCACGGATCTCATCATTTAAAACAAACCGATCATCGTGTATTACATCCCAACCATCTTTTATGAGGTCTCTAACATCCTTATGTATCTTTTCCTTCTCTTCAGGATGAGAACGGCCGATAATTTGTAATTTAATTTTCGGTTTTAATGAATGGGGTAATTCCCTCCAGGCTGCAAACACCCGATAAATTCCCTTTCGTTGCGCTATTTGCCCAAAAAATAAAAATGTCAAACCAGAACTATTGAAATCTGCTATTGGCGACATGGTATCTCTGTCATTAATTGGTGTGGGTATCCAGACTGCCTTTCCAACCGCCCCTGAAAAAGTATTTATGGCCCCTTCGTCTTGGAAAAAACAGGTATTGAGGATACCGAGCCTTAAAAAACTCCATAAAACCAGATTTTTTAAAATCATCAGTCCCCAATATAAAAATGGAATGCCTTCACGAGGATAAGATTCTTTATAATAATGTAAAACTGGCCGAAAAAATATGCCTGATATATGCACTCCGGGAATTAAAAGTTTGGTTATTGGCATCACAAACAGATGATCATCTAAATATTTAAAACAGATGGCATCACAATTATTTTTACGAGCGACTCTAATAGCCTGAAAGCATTGCAGCAACTTACGATATTTACCGTCATGAACTATTGCCTCTGGGCATATTGAATTCCTAAACTCATCAGTCCACCCATATTCGTTTTGCAAACGATCAGCGACCGAGTGTGGAATTAAAAAATAGCTTTGTTTCTTTTTAAAGTCCGGAGAGTCTATTAAAGCTGACAAATGAAGCATCACATGCCCAAATTCATGGGGTTCAACAAAAAGAACTCTTTGGACATTTTTTTTTTATCTTGCATCTTCAAGTCTAAAAACCTCGCCTTCAATATCTTTTGGAATTATTTTATTAAAGCCAACGACTGTTGCGTAAGGTGGAACATCTTTTGTAACAACTGCATTCGCACCAATAATAGCCCATTCACCAATTATTATATGACCGAGAATTTTCGCACCAGCGCCGACATAAACTCCTTCCTTGAGGACTGGATATTCCTTTTCAACGGATTTTCCATTAAAATGAGGATTTTTGCCTCCCAAGGTAACTTGGTGATTCAATACTACGTTCTCGCCTAACTCTGTATGGGCGCCCACGACTATTCCATTTGGATGAGCCAGGAAAAGCCGTTGTGGAATTTTGCAATTGAAGCTTATTTCACAGCCTAAAAATTTTCCAACAATTTTTGATAAAAAAAAATTTCTTTTTAATAAAAACAAATAAAGTTTTGCCCAACGTCCGTTACGGATGACCGGATTTTTTGGATAAATATAGTTATCCATTTTCACCTCTAAACCTTTAATATTTAACTGTATTTCAGTGATTTGTGATATGATCAATTAATTGGTGCGACAAGACACTCAATATTAGATATACCTAAATATTACCGAACTAAAGTTCAACCTCTGCCCAACCACTCGAAAAATTTGATTGTTCACGGATAATCCTTTATAAAGTAAGCACCAAACTCTCTCTAATAAGGAGCTACCCGTGAACAAGAACTCATTTATCAACATTGTAAGATCTCATACAATATAGTTCCATTCTAATCTATGCGTCGGATTGTATAGAGACACCAATTACAATGCAAGGAATAAAAACAATATCAAGCAACTCTAAGCAATTAAAAAACAATGATTCCCAAAGAATAAATACGCAGAGTCCAATAGACCATATCGCAATGTGCCTTTTGTATCTGCTTCGATTGGAAAATGCGACAGAATAGCACTTCCCGACAATCTTGGCAAAAATTAAACAGACTAATCCAAAACCCACGAGACCTATCTCCCCTATAATAGCATATATGCTACCAGCAGGAATATCCATTACACTCTTTGATTTGCTCAAAAGCTCATACATGTTGTCAAAAAAAGCATACGTATCCGTGCCTCTAAAAAAAGAAAAGTTACTAATGAACATACCTGGTCCATTGCCGAACAGCATATCCCCAGGGTAACTTGAAAACTGATTCCACAGATATTCAACGATTTGGAATTTAGACGAGTATTGCAGCCGAGAATAAAGAACCGACGTGGAACCATAATAAAAATCTAAAAACGGAATTGCAAACCCTGCAATCATGAGTATGGAGAATATCAACAATACAAAAGCCCTCTTGCTTAGCTTTCCATGAAGAAATAGAATAAGAAGGACAGCTGCCAAAAAACCTGGAACCATATGTTTTGAGTTAGAGAACACAAAGAGAATAAATGAAATTAATGCGACAAACAAACGTTTTAAGGCATTTTTTCCAGATTTTAACATGGAGGATGAGATCATATAAAGACAAAAATAAATATTCCAAACTGTAAATGCAGTGTTGTTTCCAGTTCGCGTAAACCCAGTAACGATATCCGAGTTCACCCGCCAATCGCCGAGCAGTGCCTGAGCGAACCCAATTGGGATTTGGATGACCACAATGACCAGAAAAAACCTTATGATACGAACGGCACTCTTTTCCGTTACAAGGCAAGCCGAAACCAGCAAAAGAATTACAGATGCTTTCCCGTAAGATATGATGAAGTGGAATATAGTAATTACCTTAGAAGTATTCATCCATCCAGAAATGATCAAAACAAAAAAAAGAGCTGTGTACAAAAGGGTAATATGTTTTACCAATGAAGAGGACTCTCGATTAAAACTTGCAACGAATAAGGACAGACAAACAACAAATAATATTTCATCACCCAAATTTAAAAAGTCCGGAAGAAAAAATGAGTATTTCAGTGTGTTAAACCCGAGACTCCAAAAAAAGAAACTCCAAACAATGAGTCTTACGGCGCTCGAAAGTATCCAGTGTGGTCTTGTAATGCACATCGTTTCGCCACCAAATGGGCAATAAAAAGCATTTTTAGCTACCCTATACTTCAAAAACATCTCCAATCAGTGCTGGCTTTTTCATCCATTGACATACCCCGCGGGGATACAATTCGTCATTTCAAAATAAAGTTCTTTGTATTTTTGGGCTATGACATGAATATCAAATTCTTTTTCAACTTTTAAGCGTGCATTTTTTACTAATGATCGATATCGTAATTTATCATCAAGAACCCACTCTATTCCTTTAGCCAAATCTTTTGGATCAAAAGGAATTGCTCGATAACCATTTTCTTTATGGTCTACAATATCCATAGGACCTGTAGCGTCAAAACAAACCACAGGTGTACCACATGCCATTGATTCAGCCAAAGTTTTACCGAATGAATCCATTAATGAAGGCGCAACAAAAACATCAGCCCCAGAATACGCCAGTCGAAGTGAAATAATATCATGCAAATATCCTAAGGCAGTGTAAGAGATGCCTATGTCTTTAAAAAAATTATTTTGAGATATTTTCCCAAAAGATACTATATATAAATTTTCTTTAGAAATATAATTCAAAGAGTCTAAAAACTTATCCAATCCTTTATAAACATTCTCAATATTTATAGCACCTATCAAAATTACCTTTTTATCTTCAGGAATATTAAGTATATTTCTCGATATTTTTTTGTCTATTGGAAAAAATTCAGTGCAATCAATATTATTGGAAATTGTTCGAATATCGAAATTCTTAAATAATGAGCTATACTTGGCACAATCACTGAGCCAATGACTTATTCCTACAACTTTCATGTTCCGGGGCAGATATCTCTTTTTGCGCCAGTAAACTATCCGGGAAAGGTCTCTTTGCCGGGCACTGCCTAATTGTGGACATCGACCACAACCTGACGTGTAGTTTTCACACCCCATTGAATAATGGCATCCTCCTGTCATGGGCCACATGTCCCGCATGGTCCAGATCAATGGTTTTTGAATTTTAGATAAATATTTAATATTGATAAAACCACCGTTTATCCAATGCAAATGAATAATATCGGCCCAATCAATAAGTTCAGATTTATAAAACCCTTTACCCCAAAATCCTGTGCTAAAATTACTTTTTTTTCGGTTCCGATAAAGTTTGGTAGGCATACTATCCAGTTGAGTAGAAATTTTAGCTTTAACTTTATTTTTTAAAGAAACAGCAATAGTCGCAACGTCATTATCTCCCAGTGTATCAGAACTATCAGTCAACAACTTGGACTCGACACCTATATTTTTCAACCCACGATGCAACCAGCATGCCCCACGACCTGCACCACTATGAAGGCTGCCGGCCACAAGATGTAAAACTCTCAAATTAAACCCCTTATCAGTTATCGTACGTCATTATTGAGCAACACAAAAATACTTGTTTAAAAAAGGGATATAACTAACTCTGGGGTGTCCAAAAAGGCAACCTGTTGATATAATGGTATTTTGACAGAACAAAAAAGACATAGGGGTCAGGTCTTCATTCTTCACACTTTTATCTTTTTTTCAATCTTTGAAATTTTTCTTTCAAGCTTTTTGTCTTTTCTTATTTTATCTTTAACACGCCTGCATGCCTGGGACACGGCGGATTCTCCAACCCCAAAATAAGCGCCAATATCCTTCAGTTTTTCGTCGGTATATCTCTGACAAAGAAACATTTTTATATTTCGGCCCAAAGCCGCTTCTTTTCCGAAAACAGATTCAACTTTATCGAATATATCTTTCAGAGATACTTTTTCAATCAATTCTTTTAAAGCCGGAAGATTTTTATCAGGTTTTTTGTCCGATAAAAATTTATCCTTAATAAAGGCTATAAAATCAGGGCTGCCCAGCAGCGTCGAACTCACAACCTCATCTAATGGGTTATCATGTTTCTTGTTAATTAGCGCGGTTACAAACTTGTGATACCCTTTTTGTGCAATTGAAACTTTTTTGCCGAAATATCCAAGAATAAAATCTCTATACAGCCATTCCGGAGGTTTTTTCTCGCCGATGTAAAATTTATAGCTCGACCACTCATATTCCTCCGGAGTTTTAACCATTTTCGCCCTGACCGGGTTTAAATGAATATATCGTGAAAGCTCTTTTGCGTATTCGTCAATATCAACAAGTATCGCTTTGTAACGCCCCTGAAACAAATGCCCGAATCGTCCGCGTTTTACATTAAAATAAGTTGTATATGCACCGTTAATATGCCGCATAATTTGAGGCAGATTTCCAGAAGGCGTTTCAAGCAACAGATGATAATGGGTGTCCATCAAACAAAATACATGAATAACTGCATCGTATCTTTTTGCTGCCGATTCAAAATATTCAAGAAACTTTGGCTCTCTGGTATTTTGCGGGGTCGATTTTTATCAAAAAAATCAGGCTGTTGTCCGTATTTTTGAGTCACCCGAATTTAAAGAATTTACACAGTAAATGCCATTATTTAAGCAGTTATTGAGATTTTAGTACAATACAGTCCCCATATATCCTAAAAATAGCGTTAAAAAGTTGTTCAACACCAAACGCATAAAATACGATAACTTCTTGAGATTAAAATGAAATACTAACCACGGGAAATACCAGAAAGCCGAAACTTTTCCCTATCACGCCTGCTCTTGAATATATCTTTCCGTTCATTACCACGGGAAGTCACATGATAAAAGGCGCCGGGGTAGGTTATTCTCAAGGGACGAGCTATTATCAATCCTTTTATATACAGCTATAATGTGATACGAATCTTATAGCCCTTTAACATGCTGTTTGTCAAGAATGATGACCTGACCCCTTTGTTTTTCTCATGCAATAGGGGGGGGGGGGGGGGGGGGGGGGGGGGGGGGGGGGGGGGGGGGGGGGGGGGGGGGGGGGGGGGGGGGGGGGGGGGGGGGGG
>Ga0255422_1242_pt1 | contig 11742 bp, 11 predicted proteins | sample ANMaggSeSYBR02D3_FD_182631 | JGI IMG/M metagenome (GOLD analysis project Ga0255422, IMG submission 182631) | Sediment cell enrichment communities from methane seep in Santa Monica Basin, California, United Staets - ANME aggregate JGI... | ecosystem: Environmental > Aquatic > Marine > Cold seeps >... | reverse complement strand
ATCTTTTTTAAAAATTGATTTCCTCTTTATTTAAGGAAACTGCCCGGCTGATCAGCTTTACCCGGACACCTTGATAGTCTTTCCGTCTGGCTTGGGCATTTCACTTAACGTTTCGAGTGTATCTGAAGTCGCACATATTATTTCATGAATCTTCCATCCTCTTTTGATGTTGGAAGTTTATGCACGTTTTTCTCAAGCCATCCTATTTTTTCTACTTCATGTATATCAAACTCTGGTACATATGGTTTGAAATCCAAAAGAGGGGTCCCATCTATAATGTCTAGATCCTTAATGTGGAGTATGTTTTCTTCAATCCTGACGAGACGCACTGTCGAGATGTCGATTGGATTAGGTCTACTTGGACCTCGTATTGCAAAGACTCCGCGCTCTTCGTTGTCCAAATACGGCTTTGTTTTTAAGGATACACCCTTGGATAAATGAAAGTGGAATATTAAAATAATGTGAGAAAAACCTTCAACATCCTTTAAGCCTTCAGCATATTCCGGAAACACCTCAACAGTTCCATCGATGTCCTTACCACCTGCAGGTTGTATAGGTGTTTCTTTAGGTTCTTTGAATGGAGAGTAAATGATTCCGATTAGTTTGTAGTTTATGTCATGCATAATTTCATTCCTTTATACGTACAATTTCCGATAACGGTTGGTGTATATACGAAGTTCCGAACGAAGCGTGGCCATATATCTGCCTGTTATACGCACCCGATAGGGTCGGAGCTTTGCGGAGAGTTCCACCCCGAAGTAATCATTAGATGGTTCAATAATTTATTTCAAATCTGATACACTATCTTTTTGATATTCACTCATTACTTTTTTGAAAAAAATATTCATCCTTCAACGGATCTGTTAAGTTCTTTACCCTATTTGTTGATAAAATTTCTTCTACGACATCAATAGAAGCATTTAATGTATCAGTAACCCCTTCCCAATGTGCACATGATATTTTTTTTCCATCAATAAACTCATATTTTCGATTATTTATGCTATTTTTATTGTTTTTGTATGCAGAATTTCCTCTAAAGTTATAATGAATACCACCATTATGCAAACTGTTACGAATTAATGCAGGAGTATAAAGTATATCGTGTTTGGAATCCCTATCAGAAATAGCTAATTCATTCAATAATCTATCTGTTATTTTCCAAAAACCACCTTTTGTAGAGCAATTTAGTCCTTTAAGGATATTTCTAAATAAATTTTCCATTTGAAATTGAAATAAAGTAATAAAAGATACTTTTGTAAACCACTCAAGGCGTTTACTTGCTAATTCAAATTGATTTCTAGAGATTCCCCAACTTTTTTCCAATTCTTCTGGAGTTAAAATTCCTTTCTCATATTTTGCAAACATACCAATTATAATTAAAGTAGATGTTGTGATAACATCACAATTTGTGAACGCTACTCTCCTTGCATCCGTACTCGAATAGTTATATTTGCTCCTTAAGGCTGTTAAACGTTGAGATAATTCCTCTATTGAGTTAAATCTCTTTTCCCAAATTGACTCGTTCATTCTTATCACTATTACTTAAATTTATTACAACTTCATATTTAATTAATTATTTTGAAACTTCTGGGTAGAATTGCGTATAACATAATATATCCGACTTACTTCACATATCCCGCCTATTTAGTATTATATCCGATCCTGACCCAGATATACATCCATCCGGACGAACTTCAATCATCACATACTTCTCTTCATCCGTCCCATTTATTAAATTGTCAACCCACCCAATAAAACCCTTGCAACTACGCGACCAACCCGACCTCTGCTTCCATCATATTAGTCTTACGAAGTCATGACCTCCTGCTGGAAGTATGAGGCATTGAGGTTGATGCTCGATAAATTATGTCTGGGAAGTTTTCAATATTTTTAATCCAATACTTGCATGGAAAACTGCTTCTTGAGCTTCATTCATACTAACATCTCTCCCATGTATGGCTTGATTACATACAGAAATGGCATATTTGAGGTGTGACATAGCCTCAATGGGAATAATTTTTTTTCGAATCAATACATTAAGCAATTGACCTGCGCTTAGACGGTTAAAAATAATACCATTAGCTTCAGCAATCTCGTTTAGTGTGATTTCTATAGATCTTCGCAGTCTTGCAAGTGCATTCCAACTTTCACCTGAGTTAAGTTCAACAAGCAGTTTAGTGAAATCTTCAAAAAGATCAGGTGGAATTTCTAATTCTGTAGTGTACTTTACTTCTTCAATTTCGTCTTTAATTTCATCAATCTCTTGCTTTAATTCAGCATCAGTCTTAATAAAAAACAGAAGTTTTTCAAAACATTTATCCACTGTTTTTGAGACATCTATACTTGAAACATATTCATATACATTGAAATCCCCGATAGTATTGTAAAGAAAATTCCCAACTGTTATCAGATCATCAGACGCCATAGCATTCTTAAATTTCTTTTCTTGAGCTTCCAAAAGTTTGTTTTTTCGAGAATTATAATAATAAATAACACTAAAAATTGTGACAAATATTGAAATTAATCCCCCCATTATCGATAAAATTGAAATGAAAATGTTTAAATTTAATTCCATTTTTCACTCCAAATTATCTGATATTTTCTCTATATCGAACTAGAAAGGGACTTATTCTTTTGAACTCAGATAATAACTTCAGTGCAGCTCCATATTGACGATGCAATGAACGGAGTTGATAAAGCCGATATGCTCCATAGATCGCTGTGCTTAGAGCCATAATTAATATAATTGAAATTTTCCACAAATCAATTTGAGGAGTGGTTTGAAGGAAAGTAATAATTGTAGAAATAAATAACGACGCTGCGGCACCTATACTGAACTGCGAAATCATTTTAACCTTTTCGAAATGCCACTCATACATCTTCTGAATTTTTGTTTCCGCATCGGGAACATCAGATGCCACAAGATCAAGTATATCTTTTATTCTAAGATCAATAATATGTCACCTCGTCTTACTATTTCTTTGTCATAAGAAATCCCTGAAATCTTAGTAGTGCAAATTGGGCAAATGTCAGTGCTAAATAGCGCATTAACCTTGCTTGGTCCTTCTGAGCAATATAAGGATGGCCTCCAGTTTCACTTAAAAGGCCGTAAACTGAAGATATTGTTTTCTTCTCCTTATGCTCAATAAGTCCTTGAGCCTCTAAATAATCACGAATTCTAGATGGTTTGGAATATATGGAAGTGCCAATGGGTTGTTCTGTTTCTACCAAGTGATGTCTACTAGCTATTTCTTGGAGTATTGATTCTAAAAACTTGCGTGAATTGGCTATACTATCATCCCATCTATTATCTACATAGTGAGTTTTAGTAAGGTTAAGATGATGTTTGATTGTGTTTTGATTATTAAGATTAAGATCTTTTACAAATTTTTCAAGGATTCCTATTTCATCCTCTGTATCTAGTACAGCCGCTTCAGAATAATATAACTTCCCATCGCTGAAAATATATCCGTCAATTTCAAGCTCAGATATTAACTTTGAAATTTTTCTTTTTTCAATATCTGTAACATATGATTCTGAGATTTGAGCCCAACAAAGTACATCTTCAGCAAGGTCTTTTAAGAGTCGTTGGCCAAGTTTGGATCTTTGTTTCCAATTCCAATTTTGTGTGACTGATGCAACAGTCTCCCCAGTATGCAGACGCATAATGAACTCTTTTAAAATCCTTTCGCTTTTAGTTCCTAATGAATTAACTGCATTGAGAAACCACATATCATAATCATTTTCATATAGGAAATCGTAAAGAATACTTTTTTTGAGACAGTAGTATGTTTTACTTCCGCTCAATCCCGGGATTCCTCTTGTAGAGCCTCTAAACTTTTCATGATATATTTCAGCGAGGGTTTTGGTAGTTTTCCGACTGAGCATTCAAGCAATATATACTACTTTCATATTGTATATTTATTACTATTTATTGTAATGAAATTTAAAAAATAACATTTTGAATTTTTATAATGTTTCCGAGCATAAGTCACATACCCTGTTTTGAAAACAGTGCATTAAGGCTGGTGCCGGTGTATTCTATCACAAAATTCCCCCACTTATGATACATCCTTATATCCTCATACACCATAGCACCCAGCATGGCAAGTTACAAGAGGATATCAAAGGACGTAATAAAAAAAGCCGATGTCCTTCTTGAGGTAATAGATGCCCGGTTTCCCGACGAGACACGAAACAGCGAGATAGAGCGTGATATAGCGCGTGCAAAGAAGCCGTTCATAATAGTCCTCAACAAATGCGACCTTGTATCAAAACAAACCCTTGAGAGAACAAAATCCCGCCTGTCAAAAATTGCACCCACGGTCTTTGTGTCCAGTAAGGATCGGTCCGGAACCACGATCTTACGACACAAGATACTTGAAATCGCAAACATGAGAGGGCACGAAATACTGGTCGGGTCCCTTGGCTATCCCAACACAGGCAAATCATCAGTTATCAATGCCGTGACCGGGAGACACAGAGCCCGAACGTCCTCAATATCTGGCTACACAAAAGGAGTGCAACTTGTGAATGCAGGTTCGCGTATCAAGTTCATTGATACGCCAGGGGTAATTCCCTTTGGTGAGAACGATGAGCATATACAGGGACTGCTTGCAGTGAAAGATTCAACACACCTGCAGGACACCATTGGCGTGGCCATGACGATAATAGAGAAAATATGCGCTGAAAACAAAACAGCCCTGGAATCTTTCTACCATGTTACAATAGAGGAACAGGATTCCTATGAAGTGCTTGAACTCATTGGCAGACAGAGCAACTTCCTTAAGAAAAAAGCTGAAGTGGATGAAACAAGGGCGGCAGTCAAGATAATCAATGACTGGCAAAAAGGGCTGCTTATGGTTTAGAGGCTGTCCGGCAATCCCATCAAGATCAAATTTCACACCATACCACAAAACTCTTTTTATTACAGCAACATATCTTCATGGATCGTTTCACGGGTAATGACCATGCTCATTTTCTAAAATGATCTGAAATTATTTTCCTCTCTCCCCTCTGGAGGATCTCACCCATTGTGGATTGGGAGACATCAAAGATTTTTGCAAGTTTTTTGATCGTAATCCTCTTTGGACAATCGTAATATCCTTTTTGAAAAGCTGCATGGATGATCTCTTCCTGTCTTTTAGTAAGCATATTCGGTTTAGTTAAATTAATAGTGCTCTTTAATTCAACCTTGCACCCATTCCCTTCAAGGTTATCGATCAAGTGGATCAGGGAACCTTCACCACCTGTTATCAGTTTCCATTCAACACTTCCATCCCCAAGACTCAAAGCCGATGTAAGGAAACACTCCGAACCTGTTAATGCCCTGCATGCAGCGCATTTGTCTGTGATGACGGAACCCAGAACACTACCGTCACTAAGGGAGGTTATATCGACACTGCATACTTCAGCATGCTCCTCGATTTCTTTTATGATGTCGTCGGTTATCCCAAGAGTGTTATCAATCTCAATTAGGCCGCGACCACCTGAGTTTCCATGCGGCATACATTCTTTGAACTTGATTGGAACAGGATATTTTGCAGTAATATCCTTAACCCAGTTATCTGGCATTGTGATTTTAAGTACTACTTCCCTCATTCAAACCCCTTCATTTCATACAAATGTCAACGGATGATAATCCATTTTCTCCCCACAAGAGGGGCACTCCACACTACCTATGTGGGGAATTACAGATATCTCTTTGGAACAACCTGCGCAATAGATCAGATCCCTTATCCCCAACCGCACCTCCAGCACTACCAATATCCTGTGCACTTTCCTGAAAATAACTTCCCTGTACTTAATAGCAAAATAATAACTAACCAGTGCCAGTACCGCTCCGGCAACCAGGTCAGTGATCCAGTGTATGCCCAGGTACACCGTAGAAAACATGATCGCAGCAGTGGACAACGCAGCGAACACTTTGTATCGATAAAGATTTGTCCTGTACACCACTACCATCAAAGCCAATACTGACAGTGCGGCATGCAGGCTGGGAAAATCATTATCCAGGAACGGGTCCACCACTCTCACACCCTGGTCGATGATCGGACTTAATTCATACAGCAGAGGTAAAACATTGGGCAGGGCGTATCCTGTAACCGTAACTGGCACGAAGATATAGAACGGGAATGCCGCCAGGTAGATGATGATAAAAGCTATGGTGAACTCTTCAAGTGCTTTGAGGTTGTGGGTGTATATCAATATTACGAATGTGAATATCATCAAAAATGAGAAAATCATCAGGTAGATGAATCCGTTGAGGTATGTTAGCATGGGCGTAGCAAAACCCTGGAAATGACTTACAAGGTCGCCTTCTATCATTAATAGATAACCGGTATAATCAGCATTCACACTGATACCCAGGATATTGACAATGGACGACTGGGACTGTACAAGCATATATACAAGAGAAGCAGATACAAAAAACGGCCAGAACCCTATCAAGAACCTGCGCCTGGATATACTATGTGTCTGTTCTTTAACTTCTCCTGGTATAAGGGTATAAATACCGACCACTGTCATCAATGCAAGAAGGGGCAGCATAATTATTGTCATTAAGTATGTCGAAGTCATTCCACTAACCTGGGTTGAGTATAATAAATCCAGGAAATATAAAGGTTTATGTGAAATTCCAACAAAATCTTATTATTCAATAATCTCATTCTATGTAGTACTATGTTCACGATTATTACAGGCACCCAATTCGGTGATGAAGGAAAGGGAAAGATTGTTGATCTGATGGCCAGGGAATATGACATTATAGTCCGTTTCCAGGGTGGCGATAATGCAGGCCATACCGTTGTTGTTGACGGCAAAAAGTACAAACTCCATCTTACTCCTTCCGGTGTGTTGTTCGATGCCAGGCTACTTATCGGTCCAGGTACTGTGGTGAACCCACAGACTCTTGCAAGGGAACTTGACACCCTGGCCGATGACGGTACAGTTGTGGATGGAAAAAAGCTTGGAATAGATGCAAAGACAAGCATTATCATGCCGTACCATGTGGAACTGGACGGATTGCAGGAGTCGGCGCGGAGCGTTAAGATAGGTACAACCAAACGCGGCATCGGCTATGCCTATATAGACAAAGTGGCCCGGGACGAAGTACAGATGGCAGACCTGGCAGATGAGCAGCAACTGCGCAGGCGGCTTAAAGAGCTTACTCCGATAAAGGCTGCCCAGATACAGAGCATGGGCGGCGACCCATCTATAATGGAAGATGAGACCTGGATCAGGACATATGTTGAACTGGGGCGCAGGTTCGCTCCCTTCATTGCCGATGTTTCGCATGAAATAAACACTGCTCTTGACCAGGGCAAGAAGGTACTGGCAGAAGGTGCACAGGGAGCACACCTTGACGTGATACACGGCACCCAGAAATTCGTGACATCTTCATCATGCATTGCAGGTTCGGCCTGTGCAAACCTGGGTGTGGGACCTATCAGGGTGGACGAGGTTTTGGGAATATTGAAAGCTTATATTACCCGTGTGGGCGAAGGACCGCTGCCTACCGAACTCAAAGACAGTACAGGAGATCATATCAGGGAAGCGGGCGCCGAGTTCGGCACCACTACCGGCAGGCCCAGACGCTGCGGCTGGTTCGACCTGCCCCTTGTAAAGAAATCAGTGGCACTGAACGGTTATACACATATAGCCCTGACCAAACTGGACGTACTGTCAGATATGCATCCGTTGAAAGTGTGTGTGGCATATGAGCTGGATGGCGTAAGACTGGATTACCCGCCAGAATCCACCGCAGACCTTGCCAGGTGTGTGCCGGTTCTTGAAGACCTGCCAGGGTGGGACGGGGACCTTACCGGTATTCGCAGTATGGATGCCCTGCCGGATGGTGCAATTGAATATTTATCCAGACTTGAGTCGCTTGTAGGTGTTCCTTTCAAATATATCTCAGTCGGACCCGGACGGGAACAAACATTTATAAAATAATGCAAAAATAATGCCCGATCATTTTACAGGAAGCAGCAAAATCTCATCGTTGGAACGTGTCCAATTTGATCATAATGCTGAAGGTAGCAAAGGCTGGCGTTAGGATACATTAGAGGTATATGAGAGTGTATGGGAGATGTGTGATAAGTGTGTGTGAGTGAATCGGGGATGTGTGAGGGATATATATGATCCATGAAGCATCGTTGTTTGAAAAGCTGGAAAAAAGAAAGGTCAAATGCCATTTGTGTGCCCATGAATGCACAATAGCAGATGGTAAAATGGGCATTTGTGGTGTACGGGAGAACAGGGACGGCACACTGTTCACTCTTATTTACAATACTGTATCCAGTGAAGCCGTTGACCCTATTGAGAAAAAACCCTTGTACCATTTTCTCCCCGGTACTTTAAGTTATTCCCAGGGCACTATCGGCTGTAATTTCAGGTGCAGTCACTGCCAGAACTGGACCATTTCCCAGGTTAAACTTGAGCAGGCACATATCAGGGAAATTACGCCCGAAGAGTCTGTTGCCCAGGCACTTGCTTCTGATTGTGCCAGCATCTCCTGGACATATAACGAGCCAACTATTTGGCACGAATTCACTTACGACTCTGCCAGGCTGGCCCATAAAGCAGGGCTGAAAACTGTGTATGTGACCAACGGCTATATCACAGAGGATGCACTACGGGATATTTCCCCGTACCTCGACGCTTTCAGGGTTGATATCAAGGCATTCAGGGATGAGTTCTACAGGGAAACGTGCCGGGCACACTTGCAGCCGGTACTGGATTCAAGTGTGGTGGCAAGGGAACTGGGCATGCATATCGAGGTGATCAACCTGGTCATACCTGGCAAGAACGATGACCCAAAAGAGACGCGGAATCTCATTGAATGGGTGCATGACAACCTTGGACCCCAGACCCCCATACATTTCACAAGGTTCTATCCCATGTATAAAATGAAAGATACCAGCCCTACACCTGTGGCTACACTGGAGAGGGCATGGCAGATGGCAAAGGATGCGGGGATGGAGTATCCGTATGTGGGTAATGTGGCTGGGCATAAGTATGAGAACACGTACTGTCCCGGGTGCGGGACGCTGCTGATAGACAGGAGCGGTTTTCAGATTGCGAGGAATATTATTACAGGAGATAAGAAGTGTCCCGATTGCGGGTATGGGATTACCGTGGTATTGGATTGACCCGGGGGAATATTTGAAAATGCTTGTGTGATTGTTTATGCTGTTCATAATATGTTGCGAATATATCAATAAATAGTAATAATATATTGGGAAAAAATTAAATATTATTCGCACTACAATATAGGACAATGGCATATGAAGAAATACTGATAAAGCAGAACAAACACTGGAGAGGCGAAAGTTTTCCTGTGGGAGTGGAACGGGATATCAAGGCCAGGGTAGAATCATTCCTTACAACAAAATACATTATCGCAATAACCGGGGTCAGAAGGTCTGGAAAATCATACTTATTGTACCAGCTCATTGATTCGCTCCAGTGCAGCACACCCCCGGAGAACATCATGTACGTCAATTTTGATGACCCGGCATATATGCAGATAAGAAGCGATCCAAGGGGCTTGGACGGTCTTTATAGCGATTACCTGAAACTTAAGAATCCTGCTGGCAGGACCTATCTGTTCTTCGACGAGATCCAGGCCATCCCCGGCTGGGAGAAATGGGTGAAATCTACGTATGACCTGACAGATTCAGTGAAATTCATAGTAACAGGGTCAAACTCAACCCTGTTATCCTCAGAACTGGCAACACTCCTGACAGGCAGGAATCTGCAGTTTGAAGTATTTCCATTCAATTTTAACGAAGTCTTGCGGTTAAAAGATGAGGAAGTCATAAGATCGAAAGATGTAAAAAATGTCTATGAGAAGAACTACGCAAAAAAAGATACCTTACGGCATTATTTATCCAGGATATTGCAATACGGGACATTTCCTGAAGTACTGCAGATGGATGAAGAAAGCCGGGATTTCGTTCTTAAAGAATACTATAAGGATATACTGTACAGGGATATCGTTCCCCGCTTTGAGATCAGGCATGTGACTAAACTGGAGGATGCGGCATATTACCTGCTCAGCAATATCTCAAACAGCATCAATTACCACAAATTGGGGAAGCTTATCGGTATACATGAAAATACAATAAAGGATTATCTATCATATTTTGAGAGATCATACCTGTCCTTCCAGGTGCCGAAATTTGCATATTCGGTTAAGGAGCAGATGAAAAGTCCCAGGAAGGTATATTTTATAGACTGCGGTCTGAGAAATGCTGTATCATTCAGGTTTTCGCAGGATATCGGAAGGTTGATGGAGAATCTTGTTTTCATTGATCTAAGGCGTAGGGGATGTAACATTTACTACTGGAAAAATGGAAATGAAGTTGATTTTGCTATTAAGCAAGGATTGAAAATAACAGAGCTTGTTCAGGTAAGTTATGATATAAGGGACCAGGGAACCAGAAAAAGGGAAGAAACTGCACTTGTCAGAGGGATGCAATTCTTTGGTCTGGATGAAGGGTTCATAATCACAGATGATTATTTTGGTGAAGTTTTAGTGGATTCCAAAAAGATCATTTATATTCCATTATGGGCTTGGCTGCTAAGAATATGAGTGATGCAGATGTGGTGCTGTAACGTGCCAGCCATGCAATTACGCTATGTATACGCTTTAGCTTAAAGATTATATGAATTATATATTTCAATAGCTATGCTCGGTGCCGGCAGCACCAATCAACACCTAAGGCCCCCGCACGTATCCCCTTCCTACTCAGCACATGAGCAATCGCACACATTCGATAGCATAAGTGGGGCGCATGTGGTTAATAGGCCGATATAATTATTTAAATGAAAAGATACTTTTCATTCACTATATGTTACATGTAAGACTAGTGTCGTGTCAACCATACAATATCGCTAGATATATTATCTGGCACTGTTCCATTTCCCAGTTATTTTTAAGACGCAGATTAACACTGATTTACGCTGATTTAAGGTTGTATCTGCGTTAATCAGCGTTAATCTGCGTCTAATATAATTATTGATTAATTTGATTTTAGAATTGTGCCCTATGTCCTTCGTAATCTGACACTTGACGGTTGACTTGGCACTAGTGTCGTGTCAACCATACAATATTGCAACATATATGATTTGACACGGTTATATTTTTCAGTAATTTTCAAGACGCTGATTAACACAGATTAACGCTGATTTAAGGTTGTATCTGCGTTAATCAGCGTTAATCTGCGTCTAATATAATTATTGATTAATTTGATTTTAGAATTGTGCCCTATGTCCTTCGTAATCTTACACTTGACGGTTGACTTGGCACTACCCGTCTTGATTCATTTACTGCTTCTTTACTATCTAGTTGCACTAAATTAGTTTCTGTGACTTTGATTAGCCAGCCATAGTTTTTATCTATATTATTGTGGAAATATTCAACATCAGTTAAAGCTGACCAAAAATAATACTGTTCTACACTAATGTCACCTGAAATATTTACAGATGGACTATAATTGCTTGGTAAATGAGGCTCTGGCATTCCAGAGTATATTCGTTATTTTTGGATTTATGAGATATTTAAGGCGTGTATTTATAAAAAATTTAGTAACTATTCAGCCATACAAATTATGGCTACTGATAACGAAAGTACATTTTGTAGCTTTTAATGAAACATTCATAGCTAATGTCTTACGATATCGATTCCATAGATTTAAAGAAATTATTGAAGTAAAGAGTAACGGCTTATGATAGTGT
>Ga0255422_1240_pt1 | contig 11816 bp, 9 predicted proteins | sample ANMaggSeSYBR02D3_FD_182631 | JGI IMG/M metagenome (GOLD analysis project Ga0255422, IMG submission 182631) | Sediment cell enrichment communities from methane seep in Santa Monica Basin, California, United Staets - ANME aggregate JGI... | ecosystem: Environmental > Aquatic > Marine > Cold seeps >... | reverse complement strand
CGGCTTTGAGTGCCAACTGTGCGCCCCAATAATTGGTCATCGGCTCTATGGGATGACTGTCAAATCTCCCGAAAAGAGATCCCCGACCAAGTATCTCCCTTGCCAGGATACTCATGGCAGAGCCTGTGACAAAATGAGGACAGGTGGGAGACTCTACCGCTTCCTGCATGTAACCGACGATATCAAACTCGTATTGTGGAAGACGGGTATTCTGAAATTCGTCCAGGAACATGACAATGGTTGTTTCATCTACGTCTGAAACACGACGGGGCAGCCATAGGGCATCCTTTTCCGGGATGATAACAGTCTTATCATGAAGTTCTTCAAATATGTTCAAGGCGCCTTGTATTCCCGGTGTTATTTCAAGACGTGTTCTGATAATCTCCGCCAAATCCTGATATTTTACGTTATGAGCGGAAAGAATAAAAGGATCATGAAGCCGAAAGGCTGTATACCAGCGCAGAAAATTCTCCACATATTCGGTAGCAAACATCCACCGATCTATGACAGTATCTCTAAAACTGTAGTATACAGGCACTACAGAGGAATTTCCTTTTTCGTAGTTATCCTGTCCGAAAAAAAGGGTATTTACCACCCGCTTGAATATCTCGGTCTTGCCCATCCGGCGTTGGCCTAATAATACAGTGGACATTGTCCTGCGACCTATAGCCTCAAGAGCTGCATTATAAAGATATTCCAAATGTTCCTCACGATTCGTATAAACCTCTTCAGATACCAATGGTCGAATCGCCCATCTGCTATTTTTCTTTTCTGCAACAAGTTGTTCGTTAATAGTATTCATTATGCCTCTAAGTAGTGCCTGAACGAAAACTCCGAAATATGTTTTTTAAATTTCGTTTAGAAATTTCCAACTCATTGAAATTACTTTCTTTTTTTAACTCAAAACCGTGCCTTAACGAGGTCTTCGTTCAGGCATTAAGTAATGTTAAACGATGTAATTGTCAAATCCTTCCAGAAAACGCCCTTGCAATTCTTTCTGATTAGCCACAGACACAAGGCGGGACACTTTAAATTGCTTTGGTCCTCAATTGTCATTCTCAATTATGGTTTTCCAAATTTTCTTCACATTCTCACGCAGATCAATAAATTCACTATCAGGTACTTTAGCGGGTTTTTCCTGAAGACTGAGCCTGTGAGCGGATGCTCTATATTCCAGATAGGCCTCCTTAAGAAAACGTGCCGTAGAATCGTCCACTATCTTTGTCTCAATCAATGTTTCCAAAAGGCGCACAATGTCTGTCCATCCGGCAAGTTCATTATATTCGCTGGATTTCAAAAGTACAAGATACTGAACTATAAACTCAATATCAACCATACCTCCCTGGTCCTGCTTTAGATCAAAAAACCCTGGCTCCGGGCTTAAAAGCTCCTTGCGCATACGTTCCCGCATTTCCCTGACTTCCTGTTGAAGCTTGGTTTTGCTGCGTGAAAGAGTAAGCACATCCTTGCGTATCTGTTCAAAATACCTCGCCAGATTAATATCTCCGCTTACAGCTCTTGCCTTAACGAGGGCCTGATGTTCCCACGTCCAGGCTTTTTCAACCTGATATTCTTTAAATGCTTCGATGTGACAAACCAGAGGACCGGAGCTTCCGCTTGGGCGCAACCTCATATCTGTTTCATACATGCTTCCTGCAGAAGTATGCGCGGTTAGAATATGAATGATTCTTTGCCCCAGGCGGGCAAAAAATTGAGCGTTATCTATTGGACGTATTCCGCCTTTTGTTTGTCCATTAGTCCCTGCATGAAGAAAAACCAGATCAAGATCGCCGCCATAACCGAGTTCAATACCACCCAGCTTGCCATAGGCTATAACAACAAAACCCCTTTCGCTTATTTTTCCGTCAAAAAGGCAGGTAGGCTTTCCATATTTTTTAATTAAATGATTCCAGGAAAGTTCAAGAACCTCATTAATTATTGTCTCGGCAATATCGGTAAGATGATCACTTACTTTCATAAGAGGAAGGGCATTTGTAACATCCGCAGCCGCGACACGCAATATATTGATCTGTTTGAAAATACACAATTCTTCAATTTGATATTCAAGATCCTGGGCAGGTATATGGTGCAGTTTTTTTCTTATCTCATTTACAATATCAGATTTTTCAGGTGGTATATATAGGGTGCGGGCATCAAGCAATTCATCCAGAAGTACAGGGTGGAGCGCCAGCAAAGAAACTATCCATGGACTTGCATTTGAAAGTCTAACCAGATGAACAAGAGCATCAGGATTCTCCAAAAGAAGAGCTATGTAACAGGTTCGCCTTTCTATTACTTTGATCAAATCGATTATACGGTTTAAAACAAGATATGGTTGTTCGGATTTTCCGACTTCCTTCAACACAAGCGGGATAAGCTTATCGAGCCATTTTCGCCCTTCATTACTCAGTAACCGTGTTCCCGGATCATTACGAAGATGTTCCAACAAACGCAATGCTTCATCCGGCCCGTCAAATCCAGCATTAAAAAGCACTTTATTGCTATGGTCATTTTCTATCAGATCAAGCCATACATTTTTCAATTCACTATCAATTTTTTCGCCTTTTGTCTCAAAATCTTCAGTGGCAAGCAATTTATTAAAATGATAGTGAACACTTCCTATGTGCCGTTTAAGCTCTAAAGCAAAAAACTCCCATTTATCAAAACCCATTGATGCGGCAAGACGTGCTTTACCAACAAGATCCGACGGAATTTTATGGGTCTGCTGATCAGAAAATTCCTGAAGCCGGTGCTCTGTATTTCGTAAAAACTCATATGCCTCTGTAAGATCATTGCAAACATCCTGTGGAATGTACTTTCTATTCGCAAGAATTTTTAACACATTCAGAATACTACGCTCCTGAAGAACAGGCACTACTCCCCCACGTATAAGCTGAAATATCTGTCCGAAAAATTCTATCTCTCTTATACCTCCGGCACCAACCTTAACATCCCCATCCATTCCCTTATGACGTACTTCAAGAGATATTTTGTGCTTCATATCCCTTAAAGATTCATAAACTCCAAAATCAAGGTATCTACGAAAAACAAAGGGCTTAAGTCTGTCCAAAAGTCTTCTACCTGCTTCTTTGTTACCGGCCAACACCCTTGCCTTGATCCAGGCATAACGTTCCCATTCCCTACCCTGTCTCTGGTAATAATCTTCCATGTTGTCAAAACTCATAACCAAAGGCCCGCTTTCGCCAAAAGGCCGAAGCCGCATATCAACACGAAAAACAAGTCCATCCGGAGTGGTTGTGCCAATCACATTTACAAGACGTCTGCAAAGGAGCACAAAGAATTCTTCATTGCTGATGGACTTTGATTTACCTTTTGTTCTCCCGGCTTCAGTATATGCAAAAATCAAATCAATATCAGAAGAAAAATTAAGCTCACTTGCTCCAAGTTTACCCATACCAAAAACCACAAGATATTCTTGAGAGCCATCAGCTCCTGTAGGATTGCCATATTCAGAACAGAGAGATTTATAAAGAATTGAAAGAGCCTCTTCGAGACATGCATCTGCAAAATTTGAAAGATCAGCCATGGTTTCCAAAAGATCTGCCCAGCCGGCAAGATCCCTCCAGGCAATTCTTACTTTCTCGCGAATTCTGAAACGACGTAGCGTACTGGAAATATTATTATTTTCTTTTGCCTCAGAAAGAAAGATTTTAAGCTTATTATCATATTCACCCTTTGCGTACCGTCTTTTAATATCGCCGCTTATAATAAGATCAGCCGGTATCTGTGGATTACGTATGCAGCTTCTGGCAACAAAATCACTGAAAGCAAAAACCTTTTTCATAACAGCAAATATTTCAGGATAATGCCTGATTTCGACCTTTGCATTCTCCGCTGCAGCTATAAAAGAATCCAGCTTATTCTTTGCTTCTTCTGCCAGTTCTTCCGGGATATCATTTGCTGATTTCATATTTGATAAGGTAATTTCAGATATTGTAACATTTTAGCTTTTTAAAAAGATATCCGCTTCAGGTGGATATGCTTCAGCCTTCCACCTTCAGCCTATCCACCTGAATCGTTACCAATATCTTTATATAACAGGAAACTATCAGAGTTTAAAGTGTTAATTCGTGGCTGACCGAAAACCCCTTGTTCCGAGTGGTCATTGCGAGGAGTGAGGAAGGAACGACAAAGCAATCCTTTTATTCCCAGGAAATCGAAAACTGTATCGAACGGGCTGTACTTTATAAATAGTTCCCGTGCCGGACAATCTCTCCTTCTACAAGGTAGATTACTTCTTCTGCGATATTTGTGGCATGGTCTGCTATCCGCTCAAGGTGGCGGGAAACCAAAAGCAGGTTAATCAGATAACTCACACGATCGGGGTGCTCGCCAATAGCATGTTTGACCACGTCATAGGCTTCATTCATCATATTATCCACCTCATCGTCTAAGGTGCAAACACGCAAAGCGATGTCCACGTCCATGTTTACAAAGGCATCTAGGCTCTTCTTGAGCATGAATTCGCTTTTTTCAGCCATCAAAGAATGATTGAAAGGGATATCAAGCCGTTGCCGTCTGGCAATAACCTGTACCCGTTCTGCGATGTTCACCGCCTCATCAGCAACCCTTTCCAGATCATTGTTTATCTTAATTACCGCTGCAAGAAATCTCAGATCAATAGCAACCGGCTGATACAAAGCCAAAATTTTCAGGCATTCTTCTTCTATTTCTACTTCCATCTCATCGATCTCATGGTCTGAAATTATAATTTTTTTTGCAGCATCACCATCTCTTGTCTCTAAAGCCCTTATTACCAAGCGAACACGTTCCTCCACCATAGCGCCAAGTGAAAGAATTCTTTTTTTTATTTTTTCCAGTTCTCTTTGAAAATGTATGGTCATGATAATTTCCCCATTTGTTATCCGAGACCTTTGCAAAACGCCCCCTTTTGCACAATTTCGGCGTCAGGCTTAGATTTTAATCCTCAAAATATTCGATATATTCCTCCGGTTAAAATCTTCGCCTTCCTTGAACTTGAGCAAAATTGAACATTTTTCAAAGGTCTCTATCCGAACCTTCCGGTGATGTAATCTTCTGTTTGCTTAAGTTTCGGCCTTGTAAAAATGGCATTGGTTTCACCTGTTTCAATAAGTTTTCCCAGATAGAAAAAGGCTGTTATGTCTGAAACCCTGGCTGCCTGCTGCATGTTATGAGTTACAATTATAATGGTAAATGATTTCTTCAATTGATAAATTAATTCTTCTATTTTTTGGGTAGCAATAGGATCAAGAGCCGAGCAAGGTTCATCCATTAGCAATATTTCGGGTTCCACAGCCAGTGCCCTGGCTATGCATAATCGCTGTTGCTGCCCTCCTGACAGGCCAAGGGCCGATTCATGGATTCTATCTTTAACCTCATCCCAGATAGCCGCCAGCTTAAGACTCTCTTCCACTCGGTTTTCAATAAGGCCCTTATCTTTAATGCCATTTACTCTTAAACCATAAGCCACATTCTCAAAAATTGTTTTAGGAAAGGGATTTGGTTTTTGAAATACCATACCGATACGGCTTCTAAGCATTACCACATCTACCGAAGGATCATAAATATCAAGGCCGTCTAATAAAATATAACCTTCCACTCTGCTTATGGGAATCAAATCGTTCATCCGGTTCAAACAGCGCAAAAAAGTACTTTTACCGCAGCCTGACGGCCCAATAAGAGCAGACACCTCATTTATATGAAAATCAAGAGAATTATTATGCAGCGCTTGAAACGCACCATAATAAAATTTCAGATTTTTTACTTCTATTTTTACAGGTTTATCCACAGAGCTTCCTTATACGTAACACTTTCCCCAAAAGGGGTGGCTTGTTTATATTAGTCCAAAAGTCTTGACACTCTTATTACTGCATACGCTTTCTGAGACGGGAACGATAAATTATTGCTATAAGATTCATGCCCAGAACAAGAAATATCAGCACGAGTGATGTACCGTATTGCAGATGACGCGTTGCTTCGATCTCTGTCCCGGCTGTAGCAAGAACATAAATATGGTATGGCAATGCCATTACTTCATCAAATATAGATACGGGCAAACTGGGTGTAAAGAACACAGCGGCAGTAAACATAATAGGAGCTGTTTCTCCTGCGGCCCTGCTTATCCCCAGGATTGTTCCTGTAAGTATTCCCGGCAAAGCCGTTGGCAATACAACACGATAAATTGTCTGCCATTTAGTAGCACCAAGTCCAAGCGAAGCTTCTCTGTATGTATCAGGCACAGCTCTTAAAGCTTCCTCGGTTGACCCTATCATAACAGGCACCGTCATTGCCCCCAGAGTAAGAGCCCCTGCAATTATGCTAACCCCCATTTTTAGCCAGACAACAAAAAAAGCCAGGCCAAAAAGGCCAAATACAATAGATGGAATACCCGCCAGATTATTTATTCCTAGCCGGATCACCCTTATTAGCAGGCCTGGTCTTGCATACTCATTCAGGTATATCGCAGACGCTACCCCAATGGGCATAGCGATTAAAATGGCTCCTATACTAAGACACAAAGTTCCCACAATACATGGAAGGATGCCACCCTTTGTCATTGAATCCATTGGTGGTTGCGTCAAAAATGTCCAGTTTATGGCTCTCCATCCATTTGCAATCATAAAATATACAATAATAAACAACGCAAGCCCGTTAATTAAAGCTGCAAGACGAAAAACATTGAACACAATTTTCTGCAAAAGATTTCTACGGCGTTGCAGAGAAGACTTTGAGACAGACATTTTATTTCCAGCCCTTACATTTTTTTTTGTAACACTTTAGCGCTTTTAAATATAAAAGTTTCCCAAACGACTTAACATCTTGTAATTGTTTAAATTAGTACACCGAAGGCGTACCACCAATTTTCAATTTTCAATAGTCAGTTTTCAATTTTTTAAAGCGTTGCCTCACCTACCTGTTTATATTTATAAGCAATATGATCCGCTACAATATTGAAAAGAAGCGTGAAGAGAAAAAGTACTATCCCTGTTGCGAAAAGAGCATAATAATGATCGCCGCGGAATGGGGCTTCAGCCATCTCTGAGGCAATACTGGCCGGCATCGGCCTTACCGGATCAAATATAGATTCCGGTATAAAAGCAGCCCCTCCTGCTACCATAAGCACAACCATTGTTTCGCCAATTGCCCTGGACATACCCAGAATTACAGCAGTGCTGATACCTGAAAGTGAAGCAGGAAGAACAACCTTTAAAATAGTCTCCAAAGGTGTTGCGCCTAATGCCAAAGAGGCTTCTCTAAGAGAATTCGGAACGCTGTGAATTGCATCCTCAGAAAGACTGCAAATAGTAGGGATAGACATAAAAGCCAGCATTAATGACGCGTTGAAAAGATTCAAACCAGTTGGGATATTAAAAACATTCTGCAAAAAAGGAGCTACAAGAACCATCCCGAAAAAACCAATAACAACGGAAGGAAGCGCAGCTAAAAGCTCAACCATGGGCTTGATAATCTCACTAATCTTTTTTGATGTTACCTCTGCGATATAGATTGCCGTGAGTATCCCGAGTGGAATTGATATTAAGGCAGATAGCAAAGTAACTGCCAATGAAGCTACAATAAGTGACAAAATTCCAAAATCAGGGGGTTCTGATGTGGGGTACCAGTATTTTCCGAAAATAAAATCTTTAACAGAAACTTCATCAAAAATTGGAATTCCTTCCATGAAAAGAAATATCATAATCATGAAAAGCATCACTATTGAAACCGATGCTACAACAAAAAAGAGTGTGTGCATAGTCCGCTCTGTAATCTGACGAGTATTTGCCATAATAATAACCAAAAATCTGTTTTTCTGGTTCCCATGCCCCAGCGTGAAAATATATACCGTCCGGGTTCCCACACTGGAGTATGGGGAATGAGGCATCTTGATCGCTCTCTAACCGTGAACTGTGAATCGTAAACCGTTACCTTATTGTTAATACAAACGCACATATCCACTGGCGGCAACGTGGTTTTGCCCCTTTTCGGGGTTAATAACATAATTAATAAAGTCAAGCGTTTCGCCTTTTGGCCAGCCATTTGTAAACATGAAGAGAGGTCTGCTTATTGGAAATGACCCGTTCAAAGTTGTCTCTTCTGTTCCTTCTATGCCATTTACTCTAAGCGCCTTTACGCCTGGGGTTAAATAACCAATTCCAATGTATCCTATAGCATATTTATTATTCGAAACAGCCTGAACTATTGCTCCATTAGAAGCCATGACCTGAGCCCTGGGAGTAATTCTTTCTTTTTTCATTACTTTCTTTTCCCATGTCTCAAATGTCCCGGAAGAAGTATCGCGTGAGTTCATAACGATCTGCAAATCAGGTCCCCCCAATTCTTTCCAGTTTTTTATCTCGCCAGTATATATGGCTTTAAGCTGATCAAGTGTAAGGTTGTTAATATTATTGCTGGGATGTACGACAGGAATGATGCTGTCATAGGCTATGGCAAAAGCAACTGGAAACACATTTTTCTCAACTGCCAGCTTTATCTCTTTATCCTTGATAAAACGTGAGGCAGTTGCAATATCCGTGCTTCCATCAATAAGCGCTTTGATTCCATTGCTTGACCCGCCGCCGGAAAGAGATATTTTTATATCAGGGTTCTCTTTCATGTAAGCTTCCACTGTTTTCTGTGCAATCGGCAAAACCGTGGTTGAACCCTTAATTACAAGATTCACGGCCTGTGCAGGATTTGTAGCAATAAAAAACAAGCCGGCAATCGCCATTACGACAATAGAGTTTATCTTTTTCATATTTTTCCTCCCTTTTTAATATGGTTACCTTAAAGCTTAAGTGTTAGTTTATTGTTAGAATATAATAAGATTTCCGTTAGCCCTAAAAGTTAATGACTATATCCAACTGCACGCGATCCTCGTCCTTTTTCTCATCCTTGCGCTCATCGTCACGTTCGGTAAAAAAACCAGTGGCTCTGGCCTGAATATTATCGGCAAGAAAATACCTGCCATGAATATAATGTCCTTTGTTATTGGTTCCTCCGCCGTGAAAGTCGGAATCAACGAACACAGCCGGAAATGCATAATCTTCCAATACCTGGTAATGATATTTTGCGTACCAATCCCCTTTTTTCTTTTTGTTCCCAACAGATAAACCTACAAGCCAGCCAGTGTCACGATCATCACCCCCATAGGCAGCGAGATCTGCAGGATCGCTATCTCCGGGATCAACCCCTTTTTCCATGAGTTCATCAATATCAGCGCCTACATTTATAATGTAGTTCCCGAATATGGAAAATGGCACGGGCAGGACATCTTTTATATTAACTTTTGCCGCCAGCTCCCAGCATTTGAATTCATTGAGAAGTTTCTTGTCATTGTCGAAAATCATCTGCTGGCCGTACTTGTTGTTGTATCCTAAAAATGTGTCTGTTTCATCCAGTGCGCCGTCTTTGTCCCATTCAAGTTCATCCAGGTTCTTAAAATCGTAATAAGTGCCTGCTAACTCAAATTTTATCTTTTTGGATGGTTTGATCTGAGTGCCTAATTGAAACACAAGGAGGGTCGGATCTCTATCGCTGTCCTTTATCTTTAATTCCTCAATAAACCACTGACCCAGATTGGAAAAGATGCTGATACTGTCTGTAATGTTAAAATTGAGGCTTTCTGAAACTCCTTCAGGATTGACATCAGGATCCCAGACCAGTGGGGTAGTAAACAGGGGGTTCTTATGTTTCCCGCCTGTGATCTTAAAAAAATCAGCAGGTTGCCAGGACGCGTATGCCCTGTCGATAAAGATCTGCTTGCCTCGAGCATGTTCGTCAAAACTCTGGTTTGTGGTATTCTGATAGCCTGATCCTGAAACCAGCCTGACCCCAACCTTTGTGGTATCTGTTATTTTCGTGTCAAAACCAAAACGAAGACGAAGCCGCTCACGATTGCGGTCATATTTGTCATCCCCCTCATCCCTCCATTGAGTATCATGGCGCAGCCTCAGGTCCCCCTTGAAATCAATTTTTTCTATTTTTTCTAAAAGTTTAAAAGTTTTTTCTTTCGCCTTATCTTCTCTTGCTTCTCTTGCTTCTTCCTCGGTAATAATTCCTTTTTGCTCCAGGATGTCCGCCAGGTCACTTCCCCTGGCCTGGAATCCGGTCAAAAGCACAAAACTCAAACAAAGTAATAGACTTAAGTGTAATCTTTTCATCTGTTTCCTCCTGTTAAATTTAATTTTTTTCCACCCATTCTCGGATAGAATTTAATCTTGAGTTATCGGCTATTCTTATATCTATCTGTTAGAACAAAATGACAATTGTGTTAGATTTTGGTTAAACCTGAATTGAAAAAGACAGGCATCGAGAATAAAAGTGTTTCGAAAAGTTTTAAACGGAGAAATTTAAGAAAAGGGGGAAGGTGGATGTCAACTCAACCGTGGGTACAGTATTTGACATGAGATGTGTGATAGTCATACACAAGTTGATCAGCCTGGCGGTAGCAAATGTCCGGTAAAATCTAAGGAACCTCCCTGAAATCGGTAATCTCTACGCCCTCTTCGTCCCTCAAAAGCGCCCTGGCATTCAGAATGGCCTTTTGCATATCCTCTTCCGGGGTTTTGAAATCCTCCCGTGTCCTGGATAGAGCTCGTTTATTTTTCTTGTCTCCAACAGATTGATTGAATTGATATAATCGCCAACACTTCCAGACTCGCCAATATAGGAAAGTGTGCCACCGGCAAATAGAGTATCCCCTGTAAAAAGGATCTTTCGGGTAAATTCATAAATGCAAATTGAACCGGAAGTATGCCCGGGTGTATGCACTACTTCCAGGATGTAGTTCCCGAGATCAAATCGAAATCTGTTTTCCAGCCAGAGATGAACTTTAAGAGATGGCTCGTTGAGATCGCCGGATTTATACATGGTAACGTATCTATCTTCAACGGTAATCTTGGTAGCAGCAAAGCGATGGGCAGCAATCAGGGAATAATCCTGGAAATAACGATTGGCTCCAATATGATCAAAATGTTCGTGGGTATTGATTACTATATCTATATCTCTGATCTTGAGTCCCAGTGTAAGCAAGGATTTTTGCAATTTTGAGAAATTTTTATCCACTCCTGAATCAATGAGAACATTCTTATAATCTCCCCTGATCAGGTAGCTGTGGCTGCTGGTATCCTCTCCCTTGAGCCGGAAAATGTTGGGCTGCAATTCTATTATCAGGTCATCTTTTACCATAATTTCTCCATTCACTCTTTTTTGCGCCTTCTTCATCCTCATAAATCTTAAAGAACTGATCCATGCGATTTTCCTTAAAATAGTTTAGTATCTCCAGCTTCAAGGAACATAGCTTTAAGCATCCTCCGAGAAGGTCAATCTCCTTTTTCATACCATTTAAAACTCCCAGAAGGGTGATTGGTTCAAACTTCTCTAACTCTTTGAAATCCATAATTACTCTTATGCCTCTTTCCTTGAGATAAGAGGAAAGGATACTTTTGACCTGAAGAGCCTCATTCTTTTTGGGTTGACCTGAGATTTTTACAATAAAAAAATCGTCGTCCTTTACTATATGATATTTCATAACTCGTTTGTCCTCTTTTGTTTGTCTTATCTTTAACCTTTATTTAAGAGCGTTGGCCATAAATTATACCGCCTGCAACAGCAGTGATTGGCGCTACGGTCACAAGACCGAAACTTCCAACGATTGTGTTTAATATTTCAGCAGCCACAAAGTTTATGTTGAAAATGTTTATAAGCGGAACTCCCTTTTTTTTCTCCTCGCTAATGAAATATGATTTATGTTATAAAACCTGTTCCAACACCTCAAGCATTCCCTTGGTAGTGATTTCCAGGGTGGACTCATT
>Ga0255422_1138_pt1 | contig 11996 bp, 8 predicted proteins | sample ANMaggSeSYBR02D3_FD_182631 | JGI IMG/M metagenome (GOLD analysis project Ga0255422, IMG submission 182631) | Sediment cell enrichment communities from methane seep in Santa Monica Basin, California, United Staets - ANME aggregate JGI... | ecosystem: Environmental > Aquatic > Marine > Cold seeps >... | reverse complement strand
CAGATCTTTACCGGGCCATAAGATTTTGATCAATAAGGGGCAAATTGCCTGCAAGGGTGTGGGGATCAAGTGCGTAGTTTATTAAACATATTTAAAAAAATCAGGTTTAAGAAGGCCGACATTCCCAAAGCATCTCCTCCTGATAAAATGTCATTCAAAGAAAGATACGATTGCTTTCAGAATCTTCTCGTCGATAACAACTCCATCCTGGAGATACAGGCGGATATGGAGGAAAAGCTCTCAGGAGATTATATCTTTGACATGCATTATGTTGATTCCAGGTGTGATATCCTGGTAGAAAAGGTTCAGAGTCTCATAGAAAATCTCAATAGCCTCTCAAACGGAGAATATCTTGGCCTTTATGATGCATTTGAAAGAATTAACTCTGGAATCAAAGATACCCTTATCAAAAATATCGAGATTCCGGTAACGGATTTCACCATACCTTTTGAAGATGTAACAAAAGATATGGTACGCAGTGTAGGTGGCAAGAATGCCAATTTAGGGGAAATCAAAAACAGGGTTAATCTCCCAGTCCCTGAGGGCTTTTGTATAAGCTCCCATGCCTTCAAAAAATTTATGGATTATAATAAGTTGGGAGATAAGATTGATATTTCTTCGGTAGATACAGATAGTCTGGTAGATCTCACCAGCGCAAGCAAGGCTGCGCAAAACCTGGTTCTGAATGCCGGCGTCCCCCCTGATTTAGAAAAAAGCATATTAGATGCCGCTTTTGAACTAAAGAGAAAGACAGGTCACAGGGCCGGCGGATTCTATGTATCCGTCAGGAGCAGCGCCATCCATGAGGATACCCAATTTACCTTTGCAGGGCAATACAAGACCGCTCTTAACGTTGCGCCGGAGGACGTAGTCTCAGCATATGTTGAGATTATCGCCAGCCTGTTTACCTCAAGGGCCATATTCTATTGTAAAAGCAAAGGCTTCCATGTGGAAGATATGGTTATGGCCGTTGGGGTGGTTGAAATGATTGATGCCAAGGCAAGCGGGGTTGTGTACTCGCGTGATCCCACGGATGAAGGCAAGCGGGGGATCATAATCAATGGGGTTTGGGGCCTGGGAAAATATGTTGTTGATGGTATAGTAAAACCGCATAGTTATGTGGTCTCAAGGGATATTCCCATGCCCATTTTGGAAAAAAACCAACCCGTGCAGCCGTTTATGCTCATATGCGGCCTTGAAGGGGGCGCAATAGATGTCAGGGTGCCGGATTATATAAGACGAATGCCGTGTCTGAGCGATGAACAAGTAACCACCCTTGCCGGATATGCCCTGGTACTTGAGAAACACTATGGGAAGCCACAGGATATAGAATGGGCGCTTGATTTGAATGATAACCTTCTGATTTTGCAGGCAAGACCACTTCGGATTATAACGGGAAAACCGAGCATGCCTGTTCCCAGATCTTTACCGGGCCATAAGATTTTGATCAATAAGGGGCAAATTGCCTGCAAGGGTGTTGGCGCCGGAAAAGTACATTTTGTCACCAATGATGAAGAATTAAAGAGCTTCCCGGAAGGGGCTGTTCTCGTAGCGAGACACACCTCTCCGAGATTTGTGACCGCCATGAATAAGGCTGGCGCTATTATTGCAGATGTAGGAAGCCCTATAGGCCATATGGCATCAATTGCCAGAGAGTATGGTGTGCCCACCATTCTTAATGCCGAGATAGCCATGAAGACCTTGAAAGCCGGCCAGGAAATCACCGTTGATGCGATTAATGGAAATATTTATGAGGGGCGTATAGAGCAACTTATTGAGGCAGGAAAAAAAGATAACACTTTTAAGGATACCGCGGTTTTTGAGGTGTTAAGAGGTGTTTTGCGGAGCATAGTCCCTCTAAACCTTATCTATCCCGAGGATGAGAAATTTAGTCCACAATATTGTGAAACCTTTCATGACATAACCCGGTTTGCCCATGAAATGGCGATGAATGAAATGTTCAAGCTCGGTGAAGGTGCACATCGAAGGAAGGGCGGGGCAGTGAAACTGGTAGTCAAGCTTCCTCTTGATATACGTGTGATAGACCTGGGTGGTGGTGTGGAAAACGGTTCAGACAAGAAGATTACAGTCGATAATATTGCCTGCATCCCCATGAGGGCTCTCCTAAAAGGGATGATGGCTATAGAATGGCCGGGCCCCCCACCTGTAAATGTAAAAGGCCTGCTCAGTGTAATTGCCAGTACCGCTATGCAACCCAACTCCGAGAAGTCATTATCTGAATCCAGCTTTGCTGTAGTATCCAGGGAATACATGAACTTCAGTATCAGGCTCGGTTATCATCTGCAGACCCTCGAGGCGTATGCAGGTGACCGCATCAATGATAACTATATCCGTTTCTTGTTTAAAGGTGGCGGGGCATCCCATGACAGACGAGCCAGAAGGACTCGGCTCATAAAGGAAATTTTAGAAAAGATAGACTTTCATGTTGAAAGGACCGGTGATGTCCTGGATGGCAGGGTGACCAAGTATGACAGAACCAGTATTGAGAAAAAACTGGGTGTAATGGCCAAGTTGACCGCATTCACCAAACAATTGGACATGACTCTGTTTAATGATGCTGTTGTAGATTGGTATATCAAGGAATTCATCAAGAAACATTATGTCGAGTAAACTATAGCCGTTCACGGCTTGAAACCGCCTGCGGCTTAGGGATGTAGTGATAAGGTCGAGCAGTTCTATAAATATACTTTGCACGGCTATAAACTGCGCTTTTTGAAACGGTCAGGATAATAAGGAAAAATCAAACCACGAAGGACACGAAGGGGCACGAAGATTAGAATTAATGCTTTTTATAATTTCTTTGTGTTCTTCGTGAGCTTCGTGGTGAAAAGACATAATAAAAAAGCTCAGATTTTGACCGTTTACAAGAGCTTGAAGAAACAGTAATATAATGGAGCGGCCGCTTGGAAAAATTCTACTTTTCCAGATTTACCTTTTCCGTCAGATGCAAAACAACCCTTTTCCTTCCATCTTACGCTGGTTCCACTCTCCGTGGCGGATTCGGCCATGCATTTCGCCGCATCATCTGCGCTTTTAAAGGCAAGGAATGCACAGATTGCCTTTTGCGGGGCCAATGTGTATATGCCTATGTCTTTGAAACACCCATTCCGGCTGATGCTCAAATAATGCGAAAATATACAGCAGCTCCTCATCCTTTTATTCTTGAACCTTCCACGAATAGCCGGAAATTCTATCAGGAAGGAGAAGATTTCTCATTCGGCCTCACCCTGATCGGCAGGGCAACGGACTATCTGCCATATTTCATCTATGCATTTGAAGAGCTTGGCCGTATCGGAATCGGCAAAGGCAGGGGAAAATATGAATTGAGGGAAGTAACCGATGAAGGCGGTGAAAGCAAAGGTAACTCTCTCCAGAAAAAAAGAGTCATTTACAGCGGAGACACAAAACTCCTGACTCAAACCAATCCTCCGATACAATGGCCTGACATTCTTATAAACCATCCCTTGCCTCCCCCTGCAATCAGCATTTCCTTTATTACCCCCACAAGAATCAAGTACAAAAACAGCCTGACCAAAGAGCTCGAATTTCATGTCTTTTTCAGAAGCTTGCTCCGCCGTATATCGCTCCTTTCATATTTTCACTGCAACCACAGGATAGATGACAGCGGATTCAAAGATCTTATTCAGCGAGCCAGGGATATTAAAACCGTCAAACGTACGCTCTACTGGCACGAATGGGAGCGGTATTCCAATCGGCAGAAAACCCGGATGAAGATGGGCGGATTTATGGGTGAGATCACATATAAAGGTAAGTTAGCTGAGTTCTGGCCGTATATCAGGCTGGGGGAATATGTGCATGTTGGGAAGGGAAGCGGGTTTGGGTTGGGTAGGTACAGGATAGAGAATAAAGGAGGGTAGAGGCGTGACTATAGATTACAGCAAACCGAAACGGATTTTTGAAGATTCCGGGACAGTTGATTCGAAAATGTCATACCATGTTGAGTTGGAAAATGTTGTTAATACAAAGAACCAGGATATCAAAACAATGGTTGATATGGGAAGATACTTTTCTATATTTGCCCCAAGACAAAGCGGCAAAACTACGTTTTTTAAAGGTTTTAGCTCAAAACTCGAAAAAGATCCAGCCTATGTATCTATATTTCTTAGTTTTCAGGCATATAAGAACGTCGACAGGCAAAGGTTTTATCAGTTAATTCAAAAAGAGGTATACAACCAGCTTATAAACAGACTGAATGCTGTAAACTGCTCGAAACGGGATGCTGTAAAGGTATGCCTGGATTCTCATAATCTGACAGATCATATCTCATTAAGTGAACTGTTTGAGGAATTAAACCGTATAATTGAATTCAAAAAAATTGTTATCTTTATAGACGAATTCGATGGCATTCCAATAAACGAACTGGAAAATTTTCTGACAACTTTAAGAGAGCTGTATCAAAAATATAAAGAACGTACAGATAAAGCTCTATATTCCGTAGGTTTAGTTGGCATACGCAACATCACCAAACTGATTGTAGGCGGTGTCTCCCCTTTTAACATTGCAGATCAGGTCAAACTCCCCCCATTTACCCTGAAAAATGTCCGTGATCTTTATGCTCAATACACAGAAGAGACAAACCAGGTCTTTACGGAAGAATCTGTAAAAAAAGTATTTGATGAAACAGCCGGACAGCCCTGGCTGGTAAACCGGCTTGGAACTATTCTGACAGTTGATATAAAACCGCAAACCACAGATCCGATTACTGCTGAAGATGTGGAAAAAGCCGTTGAAATTCTTTTGTATGAAGAAAACAGCCATTTTGATAATATCTCGGAAAAGGCCAAACAATACAAAGAGACTTTTATAAATATTGTTTTTGATGGGGTTGAATACATCCCTGGCGATGAGGAGCAATCCCTTCTTTTGACACATGGTTTGATCAAGGCGGAAGGAAAAAATATCAGGGTAAGCAACCCTGTCTATAAAAAAAGGTTTACCAAGACCTTTTTTCGGGAATCCGGGGCAATTGTGGATGTATCTGTTCGGGGCTACTTTAGACCTGACGGACTTCTGAACATGGAAGCCATCCTTTCTGATTTTGAGGAATACATCATGCAGATAGGTGTAAATGCCTTTTATGCAAGCCAAAAGCCATACGAAAAGACAGGACAATTTTTGCTTACTGCCTGGCTTTATCAATTTGTCGAACAGGGAAAAGGGGCGCTCAGTTTTGAAGTTTCAACCGGATTAGGCAGAATTGATATTCTGCTGACCTATCAAGGCAGAAAATACATTATTGAGACTAAAATAAATCGTTCAAGTCTTGAAAGAACTGCGCAAAAGGCGATTGATCAGCTTTGCAGCAAATATCTTTTAACCGAGCGTGTTAATGAAGGATACGTAATGATTTTTGACCCTAAAACAACAGTGGGTGAATTATGCACGCCGCAAGAACGGCTGGTACAGGGAAAGAAGATATTGATCTTTAATATCGGTATAGGAAGATAGGTGTATTTTAATAATCTGTGAAAATCCACGATGAGCCATGGGATTTAGCATGAAAATAGACAAAGACAATTTTTTAACAAAATACAGATGGGCAATCCGGCCGCTTGTTTCTGAAGATGTATACACAGACAGGGAGGAACATTTAGAATATCTCTATAATGCTGCTATTGACGCCATAACTCGCAGGACTATGTCCACTGTCCTTTTAGGGCAGAGGCGCATGGGAAAGACTGAGATATTCAAGCGTGTCGTGAACAGGCTTTTTTTCGGACAGGATAACTACCAGGACGAAAATGCCTCAGTAGTCCCTGTGTACTATAGTTTCAAAGATACTGTGGCAGATCGTTGGGATTTTTCTACAAAATACGTGGAGAATTTTCTCAGATGGTATACAGCCTTTCGCTTAAGAGAACCTGGTATTCTGTCTAAACAAGGAGTTGCAAGAAACGATCTGATTAAGCTTATTAAAACAAACCTTAACATAACCGAAGGTCTTCAAGGCGCTTTGAACGTGTATGACGGACTTTTAAAGAAGGATGTCACCATGCCTGAAGAGTGGGCATTGTGGCTTCCCCGCCGTGTTTCAGACTGGGATGAAAGCGCCATCATCATGTTTTTGGACGAGTTCCAAAACACCCGCCTCCCTCAATACAAGTTTGATATAGTCGGCTACATGCAGGAAGCCGTTGAATCACCTACCTGCCCTCATTTTGTGACAGGATCAGCCATGAGCATACTGGCAAGAGAGATACTCGGAAGAGGATCTCTCTTTGGAAGATTTCGCAGCCATCCCATAGAACAGATGACAAACTATTGGGGAGCGCAGTTGGCGTTTAATGCTTCTCACTATCATAAAACAGAAACAGAAGAAAAAATGCTGCCAATAATAGCAGATCGGTGCGGCGGAAACCCGTTCTATATTACAGCAGTAATCCAGCAGGCAGCAGAGCAGGGCAAACCAATTGCCAGCGAAGAAACATTAAACGAAATCCTCGCAGTAGATCTTTCCTCTGGCTTTATCTGGGCAGAACTGAATGACCAGGTAACAAAATGGATAGAAAGAATCAATGAACACAAAATCACCAAATGGATACTCTATCTTTCCGCCTTAGAAGAAGGAGACCGGCTTGATCTTGACAGAATACAGAAAGAGCTTGCCGACCGTGAAGGAAAGCTTGTGCCCATTGAGACCATCCGGGATGTGCTGGTAAAGCTTTCCAGGGGCGATCTTCTCCAATACATGGAACTTGGAGGCTGGTTCAGAAAGATAGATGATCCGATATTGCTTGAATTCTTGAAGGTGTGGGGGAGGATTGAGGTTGAGGGTCATGATCGTGCCAGGGTGCAAAAAGAGCTTGTCCGGCACTATCAGACTCTTCGACGCCGTGTTCATGACCATCTTGGATATCTTGCTGAAGTATACATGGCGCAGGTTTTGTGGAATGGTCAGCGCAAAACCCTCCCAGGCAGGTTTTTTCACAGCAATGAGGATATAACATTGCCCTGGCGTTTCATATATATAAGACATCGAACCAGACTTGGAGCAGCAAAAGAGATGGAAATTGATGTTGAAGCAGCAGCGGCAAAAGAGCACTGGATATGTGAAAGCAAGTGGTGGCATGGCCGAAAAACAGGCCATCTTGAGGTGGAATCACTTCTCCGAAAAGCCAAGGCTTTGAAGGAAGCGGAAGGAGAAGGTCTTGAAACAATGAGAGTCTGGTTTTTTGCCCATGATGGTTTTACTAAAGAAGCAGAAGCATTGATGTTTGAAAAGGCTGTGCTCTGGTCTACAAGAGATGACCTTGACGGTTTGCTTCAGCTTGTTGGATTAAGGCAGTTGCCGGATATATAAAAAATCGTCTTGGCAAAGACCTTGAATTTCACATATTATGCAAGTTAAAAGCTATACGAGGAGACAGGACAATTGCTTTTTGAAAATATAGCCGCTTCAGGTGTAATCGAATTCAAACCAGGAAAAACTCACGCATAAGATATCGTAAAGAAAGAACTTGCCGTGGATGAAAACAATAGTGACGGTTTGACGAGCACTATCTAACCTTTTGATAATATCCTGCCAGGTTTTTTCTTAACGATATCTAATGCGCTCAAACAGTTTCCTGCTTTGAATTCGATCACACCTGAAGCTCTTTCCTCAGCCGGTTAATGTTGTATAAAAAAGTTTGTAAGTTTTTGTTATGAAGGAAATTATACGGGACTGGAAGGTGTTGTGTGAAATATAAGTACCAAAATCCAGCTCAAACCTGGTAACTTATTTTTTGCGCTATGTCTGAATTGTTTATGGAGATACAAATGCTATGAGAAATACTGAGACAATGAGTTTTCTATTGGTGATTGAAACCCAGAAGGTGAAGTCGTATCTCTTTGCTTCTCCCATTATGCGGGAGACGCGCGGAGCAAGTCTCCTTTTGGATCTTTTGAACCGAAAAGAGATAAGAAAGATTCTCGGGAAACCCGATGAAAGAAACTATAAAGTGATCTATCTCGGTGGAGGTACTGGCAAAATATTATTCAGGGTTGAGAACGAAGCAGAAATATTCAAAAAGAAAATTTTAGCGCTCTATCGACAAAAAACCATAAACGCACGTGTATCGGTAGAAATCGTGCAGCGAGATAAAGATGCAAATTTTACGAAATGGATGCGTAGCGGAGTAAGAAAAAGCCAGCAGAACAAGCTGGGGCATGCAGAAGGAATCACTTTGATAGGTGGACGCTGGATAAGGCCATGCACATCATGTGGATACGAACCAGCAGAAAAAATGTTTTCAGAACACGACGAACACCGGCTTTGCAAAGCCTGTTTACTAAAAAGAAGGGAGATAAATAATCTCTATACAAAGATCAAGCCCACAAAAAGAAGTGACAAAATGTTAAGGCATTCATCCGAGTTGGCAATTAGTTATACAGATAATTTTATCTTTACTACTCTTGCCAAAAAGAATGAAGATGAAAATTTTAGAGTTTTGCTGTCCCAAGATTTCAATGATATCGGCAAGTCTTCCAACCCTCTCAATTATATGGGCTTTATCTATGCTGACGGCAACCGCATGGGCGAAGTCGTAAAGGCATTGGGAGAAATGTTTCCTGAAGATAAAGATGCCCAACTTGCCTACAAGGCTTTTTCCGAGATTGTGGACAGGGCTACACGGGAAGCAGCAGTGGAAGCAGTAATGGAAATAGTGACTATGGAAAAAATTGAAACAGAAGAAGGGATTGCCCGTTTTATACCTGCCGAATTTGTTATGGCCGGCGGGGATGATTTGATGCTGGTTGTGCCAGCCCATAATGCCCTGGAGGTGGCTGTTTTGTTTATGGAAAAGTTTCAGGAAAAGACGCAAAAAATTCAGTCAGAATATGTAGAGCAATGGAAACTGCCTCGGCCATTTGCTGGCTGCGGTCTCACAACTTCCGCAGGAGTGGTCATTGCACATGCCCACTATCCGATAAGCGGCCTGATGATAATGGCCGAAGATTTGATGAAGCTTGCCAAAAAAAGATCGGCTGAACTTGCGTTTAAGCTGAAATCAGGAGATGCGGAGGGCAAGGAAACCGGAACATTGGACTTTATGGTTCTGTCGGAAGCCGGAAGCGAACCTGTTAAAGAACGGCGAAAAAATGAATATACTGCAAAAAGCCATTACAACAAAAAAATTACTCTCACCGAAAGACCGTACACCACTGCCGAAGCCCGCCGTTTGTTGACGACTATTCGTTCTCTCAAGGAATCAAAACTCCCGCGTTCTAAATTAAAGGCGCTTTACTCTGTGCTTTTCCAATCTTCCATGCAGGCTCAGTTTGATGCTCTTCGCATCAAAGAACGCTTGAAAATAACAGGAGATCTGAAAGAAGGAAGTATTATGCATAGAGTGGTAACAAGTTTATCCTGTTTTCCATTCCGGGAAAAGAGTGATGACGAATGGACTACTCCTCTGACTGAAATTATTGAGCTGTACGATTTTATTCAGCCAAAAAATAAAGGCTCAACCGGAACTGGTGTGATGCCTAACACCTTCAACCGGAATCAATGTGATCAATGAAATCAAACTGTTACGCAAACTATTGTTAAGATATCAATCTTTTAACGATGGTATTAAAAACAAAAAAAATGGCACTTTTTGATTTTGATGTAACTACCTGTAAAACAACGCAAAAATGGCAAAAAGAGGGTCATTTTACCACACCAGTTCCGGTTGACCCAAAATAAAGAAGACGATATTGAGGAAATAAAAGCATTGGAACCGGAGGCGATTCATGACTGAATGGACATATACCCTGAAATTTCGATCATCTGTCAGCGTATTTAGCGGTCTGGCTGTGGCTGGGCTTGTGGACAGGATGGTGGTGCGCAATCATAAAAAAATTGTAACCGTTCAATCCCTCACTCAAAACAGAAAAGAGGAGAGTGAACGGTTACAAAAAATCCCCTTTATTCCAGGCTCATCGGTCAAAGGCCGCTGGCGTTTTTTTGCCGAACGGCTGCTGCAAAATGGCGGTTTGCCTGATGATTTGAAGATTCATAAAACAGGTGAGCCTTTGTGTAAAAATCTGAAGAGTTGCTGCACTCTTTGTAAGCTCTTTGGCAATCCGGCATTCCCCTCAATATTGTTGGTGGGGCAGGCTGAATTGGACGAATCTACCAAATTGGGCAAATCTACCAAAAAACTTTTCGAGAATCTTCTTGAACAAAATTCAAACCCTGTGATTCATCCTGATTCGGAACTGCGACCCGGCACTGCTATTTCACGAATCACCGGAACAACCCTAAAAGATTATCTTTTTTTTAATGAAGCTGTGCCGCCTGTAATTTTTTCGGGCAAACTGATAATAAACGGTACGCTCAACGATAATGAAGAAAAGTTTCTCAAGGCATCCGCAAGACTGGTGGATCGCATCGGTGGTCGAAAATCCGTGGGAATGGGTGGTCTGGATGGAGGTATTCGGATTGCAAGTAAAGGAGGTGCTAAATGAAACCCGTAACGCAAATCGGCTTGAGCATCACTACCATAAGCCCGTTATTGTTGTCGGCAGGGCCTCCGGCAGGCAATCTCATCGAAACTCTTGATTTTATTCCTGGCAATACTGTTCGCGGCCTGCTGGCTCAAAAATACATAACTTGTGTCGGAAAAGATGATATTTTTAAACGACTTTTTCTTTCCGGAGAGACCCTCTTTGGATTCGCCAGCATCAACGGCTCTCAGACCATTCCGCTTTCAGCTCGTTCCTGTAAATATAATTCTGGATTTATTGAAGACAAAGAGCATGGCGTCATCGACATTCTTCTTCCTGATCCTGATAAAGAAGAAAAACGATGCATAGAGGCAAACTGTAAACATCCTGTGGACTATTTAGAGGGATTCTGGAATCCTGAAACATGCAAGAAAGAAAAGATCAGAAAACGCCTTATCACCCGGACAGCTATAGACCCTGTGCGGGGTAGCGCCAGTCATGAACAGCTTTACAGCCAACGGGTAATCGAAGAGGGTCAAACTTTTGTCGGTGTTATTGAAGTGCCTGATGATCTGAAATCCGATCTCAAATCGCTTTTTTTTGGCCATTTCACCGCTTATATCGGAAAAGGTCGCTCCCGTGGTCAGGGATGGGTGGAGGTAAAGGAGGCTGAACCTCCTGTATTCTCCTTTGAAGGTACACTCAAGGAACGGTTTGAACGCTTCAATAATAACAAAGGCCTGCCTCTTCTTGCTGTTACATTGCTAAGCGATGCTATTTTTCATGATGAATATCTTCGTGATTGCACAGCCCCTAATGTATCGCACTTGAAACCGCTTGGTATAAATGAGAAAAAGAATGAATGGAAATTAAAACACTATCAAGCATTTGCTTCTCAACGATTAGTTTATGGTTTCGACGGAGAGCCGCTCCAACTTCCAAGACAGCCTCGCCTATCAGTTACAGCCGGAAGCGTATTTCTTTTTGAACCGGAAAATGGGATAAAGCCCACCGTTCCAAGTGGCAACGGCATTGGCTGGATTGGCGACAACAACCGGGAAGGATTTGGTCAGGCAGTCCTGTGGCATCCTTTTCATTATCAGTATCAATAGAAAAAGGAGGTGAATTTGTGAACGAGCAAGTCGAAGCTGCGTTGGAACAAAAGAAAGCATTTATAGAAATCGAAGGAGATCTCCTTATCAAAGCAATAAAACTGTACAGTATGGGGTTTAATTCCAAAAATATTTCATCATCTCAGATGAGTGCTGTGGGTGAACATCTGAGACGATCCGAAACTATAGAAAAAGCTCAAAGGACAGTTTGTGATTTCATAAATCAACGATTAAAAAGGCTTAAAGATAAAGACAAAACAGATATTGCTGAGAAAAATACATCCTGGCTGATACAGGCAAATGGGAAACAGGATAACGCCTCGTTAGGCAAGATTTTGATAAAGTGGATTCAGGAAGAAAGATATTTGGAAAATGTAACAAAATTTAATGATAGTGGGCGCTTAGCTGTGTTGAGACGTTTTTGGAACA
>Ga0255422_1235_pt1 | contig 12165 bp, 8 predicted proteins | sample ANMaggSeSYBR02D3_FD_182631 | JGI IMG/M metagenome (GOLD analysis project Ga0255422, IMG submission 182631) | Sediment cell enrichment communities from methane seep in Santa Monica Basin, California, United Staets - ANME aggregate JGI... | ecosystem: Environmental > Aquatic > Marine > Cold seeps >... | reverse complement strand
TTAAGGGCTAGGTTGAGCGATTTTTTGCGAAGAAATGTGCCAAGATCTTGATGTGGCAAGGAAGGCAATATCATAAAAAAACGTGTTTTGATCAGTTTTCTTTTATTTACAAGCCTCTTCATCGTCGCGTCCTGCGGGGAGAACGATAACTCAACCCCCGAAGCAGAGCCTCCGAGTCTCTCTGTTGCCGCTGATCCTGAAACAATCCAGCTTGGCGAATCGACAACCCTTTCCTGGAGTTCTACAGATGCTGATTCCTGTGACATTGAACCCGGAGTCGGCAGTGTGGCAGCAGATGGATCGATCGCGCTTTCGCCGGCTCAGACCACCACATATACGATCACGGCCACTGGGCCCGGAGGCACGGCCACTGCAAGCACCACAGTCACAGTGATCCATCCCGCTCCGAGTGCAAGTATTTTTGCAGATCAAACAAGTATTGTGGCCGGTGAGACGGTTCTTTTCTCTTGGAGTTCGGCCCATGCGGATTCCGCTGTCATTGATAATGGAATCGGTGCTGTTTCCGTAAACGGCTCGACAACGGTTTCACCTGCGGCGACCACGAGTTACACAATTAGGGTTGCAGGTCCGGGGGGGACAGCCACAGACAGTGTTACCATCAATGTGAACGATCCCTCTCCTGTGAGCATCAGCGCCGCACCGACAACTATTGAACAAGGAGGATCATCCAGCCTGTCATGGACCTCGGCCAATAGCCAGAGCGCTCACATTGACAACGGTATCGGTGTTGTGCCTGTAAACGGATCGATCACTGTTTATCCCGACTATACCACCACATATAGCATCTCTGTTATCGGTGTTGCCGGCTCCGCAAGCGCTCAGGCCGTGGTCACTGTGATGGGCAATCCAAAGCCCCAACCGGAAGGCTCCTTTGGCGAACAATATGAGGATCTGATCCCGCCTGATGCCACCCTTGAATCATACGACACCAAGCGGTTTTCTGTGATAACCGGCCTGGTTCACGACCTGGCAGGTTCTCCCATATCAGATGTTTCTCTCACCATCCACGGCCACCCCGAGTATGGAACTGCCGAAACAAATACTGAAGGCCGGTTTTCTATTCCAGTAGAAGGTGGAGGAACTATCACGGTTGTCTACCAAAAAGAGAGCCTGATCACTGCCCAGCGGCAGGTCTATGTCCCCTGGAATGACGTTGCCATTGCAGAGACGATTCAAATGATCGCTGAAGACCCCGCAGCCACCACCGTCACCTTTGACGGAAACCCGAACACGGTAGTTGCTCACCAGAGCACAGAAGTAGCCGATGAGTTTGGCAGCCGCTCCTGCACAATGGTCTTTACCGGGGACAACCGGGCATATCTAATAGATGAACAGGGGAATGATATTCAGGAACTTGCCACCATTACCACCCGGGCAACCGAGTTTACCACGCCCGAGTCCATGCCGGCAAAACTTCCCCCCAACTCTGCATATACCTATTGCGTTGAACTCAGCGTGGATGGCGCTCAGAGGGTGAGGTTTGACAAACCAATCATCACCTGGGTCGATAATTTTCTTGATTTTGATGTAGGGAGTTTTGTCCCCGTGGGCTACTACGATCGAGATCGGGGTGTCTGGGTGCCCTCTGACAACGGCGTAGTGGTTCGGCTGCTCGATAGGGACAGCAACGGGATCGTGGATGCCCTGGATGCGGACGGCAATGGTCAGCCCAACGACCTCAACAACAATGGATTGTTCAGCGATGAAGTAAAAGGGCTGGGTGATAGCGAGAGATATGCCCCAGAATCCACGTTCTGGCGGGTTGCTGTGACCCATTTCACCCCCTGGGATTGCAACTGGCCATTTGGCCCTCCTGATGATGCCGTTTCTCCGAACCCCGAAGGCGAACCCGATGCCGACCAGCAAAAAGATGAAGAAAAGGATTGCAAGACTGGCAACATAGCCTCTTTCGTGGAAGAAAGAAGTCGTATTTTCCACGAAGACATTTCTATCCCCGGCACCGACATGACCCTGCATTATGCCAGCAACCGTGTACAAGGCTACAAGACCGTCATAAACGTGCCGGCATCCGGGGACCAAGTCCCTGCAAGCCTAAAGAGAATAATTGTCAATGTCAAGCTGGCAGGCCGAATCCTGGAACAAATCCTTGAACCCCTGCCCAACCGGAAGGCGGCATTTGAATGGGACGGCCTCGACCACCTCGGCAGACCGGTCAGCGGTTCTGCTACAGCTCATATCAAGGTAGGATTTGTCTATGATGCGGTCTATTTGTCGCCGGGAAATTTTGAGATGGCATTTGCCCAGGCAGGCAGTGATGCAACATGGATACGTGCCAGGCAGGAGGTGACCTCCTGGAAGCGCGATACTTTACTTGTTGGAGCAAGAATCAGCAGCATTGCCGAAGGCTGGACCCTGTCTGCTCACCATCATGTGAACCCTGTGGACGTCTCCGTCCTTAACAAGGGAAACGGCACAACAAACAGAAATAATGCCCACATTATCGAAACCGTGGCAGGCGATGGAACAGAGGGTTACAGCGGCGACGGTGGTCCTGCTGTTCAGGCCAGGCTGGATCATCCGAACGGCGTGGCAGTAGACGCATCGGGCAGCATATACATCGCAGATTCGTACAATCACTGTATCCGGAAAGTGGATACGAGCGGCATCATCACAACCGTGGCAGGCGATGGAACGGAGGATTACAGCGGCGACGGTGGTCCTGCTGTTCAGGCCAAGATGGATTATCCGTTCGGCGTAGCAGCAGATGGATCGGGCAACCTGTACATCGCAGATTCGCACAATTACCGCATCCGGAAAGTGGATACGAGCGGCATCATCACAACCGTGGCAGGTGATGGAACACATGGTTACAGCGGCGACGGCGGCCCTGCTGCCCGGGCCAAGCTGGATTGGCCGTACGGCGTGGCAGTAGACGCATCAGGCAACATATACATCGCAGATGCGTGGAATCACTGTATCCGGAAACTGGATACGAGCGGCATCATCAGAACCGTGGCAGGCGATGGAACACAGGATTACAGCGGCGACGGTGGCCCTGCTGTCCAGGCCAAATTGAGTCGGCCGTGCGGCGTGGCAGTAGACGCATCAGGCAACATATACGTCGCAGATATGTACAATCACTGTATCCGGAAACTGGGTCTCCCCTCCACCTTTGCCAGCACCATGACTGCCGGAGATATCCCTTTTGCAGAAGCAAATGGTCTGGGGCATATTATGAGCAGCGCCGGCCTCCACAAGCAGACCATTGATCTTGATACAGGCACAGTCTTGTATGAATTCAGCTATGACGATGACAATAATTTGCTTTCCATAACCGACCGCTTTGCCAACCGGATCACCGTTGACAGAGACGGGAGCGGTATGCCCATTGCCATTATCTCCCCTGACGGCATCACAACCGGTTTGACCTTAGACTCAAACAACCACCTGACTCGCATTACTTACCCGGACAACAGTTTTTACAGCTTTAAATACACTTTGGACGGCCTGATGACGGCCAAGATAGAGCCCGAGGCAAATGGCTTTGAACACGAGTTTGATGCTTCGGGCCGGTTGACAAACGCAACGGACGGTGAAGAAGGGCACTGGCAATTCGCACGATCTGTGCAGGAAAACGGCGATATTCTATATCAGAAACTAACCGGCGAAGGCAACCTGACTTCCTACCTCGACCATACGTATTCCACCGGCGCCTACACCTCAACAATCACCGATCCCACAGGCGCAGAGACCCTGTTTAGTCAATCATCCGAGGGCCTGACCACAACCAAGTCCTTGTCCTGCGGAATGGACATGATCTTTGAATATGGGATCGATTCGGAATACAAGTTCAAGTATCTTAAGGAAATCACTGAAAGCATGCCCTCAGCCTTGGAGAAAGTTACGCTTAGAGAAAAGACGTATCAGGATACAAACGCAGACGATATCCCGGATCTGATCACCGAAACAGTGACTGTTAATGGCAACACAACCACCCTTTCACACGATATCATCCAATCCCAAAAGACCGTCACCTCCCCTGAAGGCAGGACTGTGACCCTGCTGTACGATCCTGACACCCTTTTGACCAAAAGCATGACCATTCCGGGTCTTTATGAAACAAACTACGGGTATGATGCCAGAGGGCGGTTAACGTCCACAAGCGCCAAAACCAGGGCGACTACGTTTGCCTATAATGCGCAGGGATTCCTTGAATCCATCACCGATCCTGAAAATCAGACTACCATATACACCTACGATGCTGTGGGCCGAATGACTGCGATCAACCGGCCGGACAGCACAACTGTGGGCTTTACGTACGACCAAAACGGCAACATGACTCTGCTCACCAATCCATCAGCCATTGATCACGGCTTTGGCTACAACACAGTCAATCTCAAAAACTCATACCGGACACCTCTGAGCGGTAGTTACAGCTATATATACGACAAAGACAGGCGGCTTATCCGGACCAACTTCCCGTCAGGCAGCCAGATCAACAATATATATAACAAGACCAGACTTGTACAGATCCAGACACCGGAGGGAAATATTGATCTGAGCTATCTTTGCGGCACAAAGCTGGGCTCAATTACCAATGGAACAGACACGATCACATATGAATATGACGGAAAGCTTGTCACCTCTGAGACCCTGACTGGGACTCTGAATCAATCCCTTGCTTACAGCTACAACGATGACTTCAACGTCCAGGATTTTACTTATGCCGGTAATACCCGGATGTACACCTATGATAATGACGGTCTCTTGACCGGGGCCGGCGCCTTCAGTATCTCCCGCAATTCTGGAAATGGTCTGCCCGAGGCCGTCACCGGTGGGTCCCTGAACCTGACTCGCAGCTTCAACGGCTATGGAGAGGTGAAAGATCAGGCATTTTCCATAAGCGGCACAACCCTCACCACCTGTAATCTGACCCGTGACAATGCAGGCAGGATCACGGCCAGAACCGAGACCGTTGAAGGGGTCACCTCCGATTACGCCTACACCTACGACGTCATGGGACGACTTCTCACCGTGACCAGAGATGGAGTCGTAGTCGAAGAATACGCATATGACGCTGTTGGAACCCGGATCTATGAAAACAACGTACTGAGGGGTATTTCACAAAGAGACTATGTCTATTCCGATGAGGATTGTCTGCTCACCGCTGGCAGCGCCAGCTACAAATACAATGCAGACGGCTTCCTAACCACTAAAATCGAAGTGACAGATGTTACAAGCTATGACTACTCATCCCGCGGGGAACTTCTTGGAGTGACCTTGCCGGACGGCACGCTCATCAACTATGTCCATGACCCATTGGGAAGGAGGATAGCAAAGAAAGTCAATGGCGTGACAACCGAGAAATACCTCTGGCAGGACCTGACCAGGCTCCTTGCGGTCTTTGACGGCAGCGACAACCTCATCATGCGGTTTGAGTATGCAGATGCCAGGATGCCCATTGGTATGACAAAAGACGGCTCCACGTATTACCTCACCTATGACCAGGTGGGTTCGTTGAAAATTATTGCAGACACCGCAGCAAATGTGCTAAAAAGAATAAAGTACGATTCATTCGGCAACATCATCGAAGACACGAATCCGTCATTTGCCATCCCCTTCGGCTTCGCCGGAGGCCTGCATGACAGAGACACAGGCCTTGTGCGCTTTTGGCTACAGAGACTATGACCCGGATACAGGTAGATGGACCGCAAAGGATCCTATAGGCTTTGCAGGAGGAGATACGGATCTTTATGGGTATTGCCTGAATGATCCGGTTAATTTCATTGATCCCTGGGGGTTGAGTGCAATAGGGGACATTGCATCTGGGATTAAAAAAGCTATTGTAGCAGGAGCCAAGGGTGGTGCCTATTCACTTGGGGAAGCTGGTAAATTTATTGGTGGTCCTATTAAGCCGTCGGAGCAGTTCTTAAGTAATACAGAGCAGTCAGCTATGATTTTCACAACTGCTTCACTTGTTACTGGTGATATTCCTGCAGCAGGGATTTTTACGGTTATAGGCGGACTTGCAACTGCATTAAAGAGCACTCTTTATAGTGACACTCCATGTAATGATGCGATCAAAGAGGGTGTAAAAGCACTCTTTCCAGCCCCTGTAGGTTTAGATCCAGTAAAGAACGAAATAGTCAATCGCACTATTGATATGTATATTGATAAACATAATGTTCCTAAAATGTGACTCAATATCCCACATTAAAGGCAATGGGGGCAGGGCAAACGCACTTGGATTAGTCCGAATTTAGCCACTTTAAGGTAAGTTGATGCTATTTTTGCTACTTTTCTTGCTTCTGTAAACGAAATTGCGGGTAATAAAAGTTATCTTAAGTTTGGGAGTTTGTCTAACTTATTGAAAAATTAGTACATCCAAATGCGTTTACCCTGGCAATGGGGGTAGTTTTGAAAAAAATCGCATATCTTGGAAAGGGGCTTTTATGATATATATGATCATAGGATTTGCTTTATCTCTGCTCTCATTTGCATGGATTAGTTTTGCTACATATTATCATGGTTGGGGGTGGATTGGTATAGTGGTCGGAGGATATTTTATTTTAAAGGGACGGGAGAAGATGGGATTGAAAAATAAAACGGGGAAATGGGGACGTTATGTAGCGAGTTTAGTTATGTTGTGAGTTTTGGATATACTTCTTTTTAAATATCAAAAATATATTTTCTTTGAATTTAATTTTTATACTTATTATATTCTTTAATAAAAAGTGGTTACAAAAACTCGCAACATAACATCTTGTAATCATTTGACATTATATTTTCTTTGTGCTATGTATATTATAATTAGAGAATAGGAGAAAATGGCATATGATTTACTTCTGCTTTATAAGCTCTGCTCTCTATAGAACAAGAGCAGACCTCGCGCGTACGCTTCAAAGGCGTGAGTCCTTTGGTTCTTTCACTACTTAAAAAATAAACACCCAGAAGTATATCAGTATGCATATATATAAGTTCGCTCAAACGCGGATTATTATGTTACGAGATTTTTCTAAAACATCTGTTGGCGGGCGTAACCCGCTGTTATATAAAGAAATATGAAATCACTACAATTTGGGCCTTAAATTATGTTATTTCAATAGGTTATATAGACTCGCAACATAAGGGACGAAGATAAAAGTATAACTTTTTTTTGAAGAGACAGAACCAAAGGGTAAATGGGGTCAGGTCAAGTCTATGGTTGACCATTGCTCAAAATTAATAAGCGTCAAAAGCAGACGTGACACCTTATTTATATAAGCCCTATTGACTTAGCTCATCCAAAATGTTTGTAACTCTTTGATTTATTAAGATTTTGTAAGCAAAAGGGCGCAAAACAATATATTCATTAAAAAACAGCCACTTATGCAAAATTAGGTCATTTAAAGTCAATAGGGCTTTTATATATTTATAACTGATACTGAAACCATTGAGTATCCTGAGCTTGGCTTGGAGGCTGTTTTTTTGATTACGGTCAGGAATTTTCCTGCGTTTATAATAATAGATGATAAGGGCGGCATCCTTCATAACAGACTAAAAGTAGTTTACACTTTTTATCGTAGGTTGGGTTGTGCGGTCATAGATGTTGGGTTTCGCTTGTTTTGCAAAAATAACACAACTATGCGCTTTTAAAGATAATATTATCAAATGGCGAAATCCAATAATAATATTCGCTCAACCCAACCTACGATGAATCCCTTAAATGTGTTAACTGAAAAATGAAGGATGCCATAAGGGCAATGATTTTTATGAGAACCTTTTGGATTAAACTGTGTTGCACCCAGCCAGGCGACTTGTTAATTTTCAAAGGAAAAAGGAAAGAACAAAATGATAGAGCATACATTAGTCATAATTAAACCAGACGGCGTGAAAAGAGGTATAGGTTTCGAGGTGTTGTCTCGCCTTGAAAAAGCTGGATTAAAGGTTGTTGCACTAAAGATGGTTACCTCTACACCTGAACAAGCAAAATATCACTATACATATGAGGATATCGCGGTCCGGCATGGCGAGGAAATAAGAAATCAACTTTTGAAGTACATATCAGAATCCCCTATCATCGTGACCGTTTTTGAGGGTGTTGAAGCAATTGAAATAGTCAGAAAACTCTGCGGAAGCACTGAGCCAAGGAAAGCTCCCCCTGGTACAATCAGGGGAGATTATTGTCACCATAGCTATGCACTATGTGAAAAGACAAAGGTGGCGGTCAAAAATGTAGTTCACGCATCAGCCAACAAAGAAGATGCAAAAAGAGAAATCAAGGTATGGTTTACTCCCGAAGAAATTTATCAATATAAACGTTCCGACGAATATGAGCATTATTGTGGATACCAAAATGATTAAAATGGGTGCCTTTACACATGGTTTATTAAGAGAATTTGAGTATGACGAAGAAACCTTTGCTTCACTGGAAGAGGTACTGAGGAAGATACAAGTTTTAGGCTTTCATGAAAAGCTTCTGGATTACGAAGAGTTGTTTGATTGGCGCAGAGGCGGGGCAGAAACTTATGTGGCAGCAGCCGAATTAGTCATAGAACAAGATACGGACAGTATCAAACGGCGTAAGTTTATGGCAAAGGCTATAGTATCAATGGGAATGCCTCCAGAGGTACGAATCAAGAATTGGATGGGCCGTTATGAATTGCTAAAAAGGCATGGGGTAAAAGTACCAAACATCTATTCTCATTTCAGGGGAGTTTTTTATCAAGAATACATCGAGTTGTCGATTGATGAGTACTTATCACATATTGGTTCCAGCAGCCATAAACGGGCACTTTTCAAAGACAATCTAATAACAATAGCTATGATTTTAGATAACCTCAGATTTTATTCTATTGCTTTCATTGGTGATTTGCGATTCGACTGTAATGGAAATTGTTATATTGTTGATGTAGGAGAAGATTTGGGCGGTCCAGGTCAAGCACATGAGGGATCCTCAAAAGCTTTCGATAGTGCCTTGACTTTTCTCCATAATATCTCGTTAGCAAAACAAACAGGAGTATTATATGGATAAAATTATAGAGGATTCAACTCTCGACCAAGCAACCAGAACAATAGCCCTAAGGATTAAATATCCTGGAGCCTTTCCCAGAGTCGGCAGCGCAGTTCTAGTAGAGTCGGATGGGAAAGTACTCTTGGGCATCAGGCAAAAAGATCCAGGAAGGGGCGACCTTATAATACCTGGCGGTGGAGTAAAACCATTTGAAACGATCATAGACGCGGGGATAAGGGAAATTAGAGCTGAAACAGGTCTAGATGTAAAAATTACGGGTAGAGTTGGCTGTTATGAGCTGATCAATAGAGATACTAACACGCATAAAGTGATCATCTACAGCAAAGCCAAAGTTATTGCTGGTACCCTAAGAGCGGCTACAGATGTTTCAGATGTTAAGTTCTATTCCCGAGAGGAACTAAAACAAGCGCCGGTTAAGGGATTAATAAGGGAGGTGTTAGAAGATGCCGGATGGCTGGAAACTCTGGAATCGTATTAAAAGACCAAGGTTTAATATGAGAAAAGCATTAGAAAAAGGGGAAAAAACAAAGGCATGGCCATTGGTGCTTGTTGGTCTTGTTTCAGTAATCCTTATTCTAATAGCAACGTTATCACAGACATTAGATTTTTTATTACAGCAAGAAAAAACTTTACAAGAAAACGTTTTAAAAGCCTACTTGCTGCCAGTATTTGGTTCAGTGTGTTATGGCATAGGCGGGAGTATGCTGGCCGTAGTTATCGTGTATTGGGTATTAAGAAGGTGTAAATCAGATCCTACTGACCAGATATTAGATAGAATACGACAGAGTGAGAATGTGCTACATGGCACCATCAACTTTGTTAAGAAAGGCCATCAACTTGGCATCGAAGATATAGTTAAAAAACGGTCGGAATACCGAAAGGAGTATTGGAATGCTTTCGTTGAACGGACCAGAGAAAAGTGCTGGCTGATGGGAACTTCCCTTTCTAAATGGTCTGAAGATGCAGAGTTTTGGAGAATTGTTCGCGAGAAACTTCAAGGCATAAATAATTACGAACTGAAATTATTAATTCTGGATCCTAACTCTGAAGAGGCAGTTTATAGAAACACTCAGGAAGACAAAACCACGAATCGGATTAAAAGATCCATTGGGAACTTTCAAAAAAACTTTGACAGAATTTTCAAAAATAATCGTGCGAGCAAAAACAAAGCGGAAATACGTCTTTACCGACAGCCTCTTAGTAACTCCATTCTTATCTTTGACGATGAGCTAATAGCTGGGCACTACTTGAGTTCCTTGCCCAACAAAGATGCCATAGCGCTTCATTTGAAAAAAATATCTGGTCCTGGTGGCGATCTGTTTACAGAATATTCAGAACATTTTAAGAGTGTATGGGACAAAGCTTACAGAATCTCTGATCACGATGATGATAAATTAAGGTCAAGTAGAGTTGTGCATAATTGCAGATTTTGTGCACCCGATCATAAAAGCTATAAGGACAAAAACCACATCTTTTACAAAGATGAATATTTCTATGTCATGAATTCATGGGGGCAGATGATTGACGGATATCTGCTAATCAATACTATAGAACATGTCAATTCGTGTTCAAAAATATCGGATGATCAGATCGATAGGTTTACAGGCCTTAAACAAAAAATAAAGTCCGTTCTATTAACAGTTTATCCGGACAGAAAAGTTATATTCTATGAGCATGGTCGTAGCGATTATTGTAAGATTACAGACGATGATGATGACCATTGCTATCATGCACATTTGCATTGTGTTCCTGTTCATATGCCTGTAAACATCCACTCTAAAGTAAAAGATGAGTCCTTATGTTTAGTCTATAATGGCCCATCCGACAAAACCTCGCTGAAACACGCGTATGCAATGTTAAATCGGGAGTATTTGGGTCCATACATTTACATTGAACAAAACGATAATATTTGGATTTATTGTGGAACGCGAAATCTGAGAAGACAATTTTTGAGGTGGGCTTTGGCTAAGGCACTAAATTGTGCGGAGGAAAAAGCATGTTGGGTAACGGCGATGGAAAAGGAATCCAGCAATGAATTTCTTAAAGGCAGTTGGACAAAAATAATCATCCAAAACAATCATTTTTTTTGCCACCCCACCGATCCATTTCAGTATAGCTGACCAAATCAAAAACTCACATATTTTCAATAAATATCAACGATAATTCCTTTATTTATAGGGGAAAACAGTTTTATTCCCATATGTGTTCTCTACCTCAATTGACTAGGCCAATCCTGGCTTGACAATATATATTCCTGCAGGTGTTTTTGTCATAGTATAGGGATGATGATTTTATTGGTTACCGAAAAACTATGCTTTTTCAACTGGTTGTGCTTGACAATTCTAGTTTTGTCGTGATATATGTTCTGACATATTTCATATATTATGACAAAATTAGGATTGCGGATATGGTCAAAAAAGAACTCCTCGATAAGGCGATGCGCCACTTTATTTCTGCCCAGGTAATGACACTCTCCCAATTGGGGGTACTTCTGTCCTGTTCACAACGCTCGGTACAGAGATACCTTTCTAAGTGGGGTGGTTTTCGTAGTTATAATCATAATGGGAAATACTTTTCTCTCCCGGCTATAGCTCATTTCGATTCATTTGGAATTTGGAAATATAATGATATCGGTTTTTCTAGATTTGGAAATCTCAAAGAAACAGTTGTTCATTTGGTTGCCCGTTCCCCTGACGGCTTGACTGCCTCTGAATTAGGTGAGGTACTGAGCGTTAATGCTCATTCTTTCATGTCTCAGTTTCGTGTTGATCTGCGCCTGAAAAGGGAGAAATGTGATGGGGTGTTAGTGTATTTCTGTTCCGATCATGATATTAGGATCGCCCAAAAACGAAAACGATTTACAGACCAGCCATTGTCTACTTTTCCCTCAAACACGCAGGCTGTAACCATTTTAGTCTCACTACTCAAGAATCCAAAGGCAACTATAGAGGAACTCGTAAAAACAATTAACAAAGAGCAGAATGGTATTTCCATTACGATGGTTGAACGATTGCTGGAGCATCATGGCTTGTTTAAAAAAAGGTGACACACATCTTGTAAAGAAGATTCTTCAAGTCTATCTTGAACATTTATGTGGGGAAGGAGAATTTTTGGGTCAGCCAGAGAGTTCGCTGAAACCAAAGGATATTGAGAATCTTTTGAGAAAAGCG
>Ga0255422_1232_pt1 | contig 12327 bp, 8 predicted proteins | sample ANMaggSeSYBR02D3_FD_182631 | JGI IMG/M metagenome (GOLD analysis project Ga0255422, IMG submission 182631) | Sediment cell enrichment communities from methane seep in Santa Monica Basin, California, United Staets - ANME aggregate JGI... | ecosystem: Environmental > Aquatic > Marine > Cold seeps >... | reverse complement strand
TGGTACTGCCACGGCCACTAATTCATCCCTTCTGTAAATAAGAAATTGACATCCATTTTGAAATGACCTACAGTATGGCAGTTATTAAATATTAAATTATTTATTTAGTATATTTTACTAAAAATCGATAGGCATCAAAGTTCTGCGCCTACGACTGTCTGTGTGGCGGTGACGTTCTCACTTTCACGTATTGTATCTACCAGTTTGTTCAATGTGCTCAAGCCTTCTACTTCGCTGATGACTATAAAATCATATTCACCGAACACGTGGTATATTTCCTTGATGCCATTTACACTCATAAGCTGGTTGTATGCAGCCTTCTCCTGGCCTGGTACAACATTGACCATTATCACACCTATTACCATATATTGTCACCATCCTTTTTAGTTGGTATCGTCATGCGATTTTCTATTTGTTATTAATGGTTTTAATGTACTTTAAATGTATTGTTCTAGTGTGTGGAGTGGCTGTTTTTACTGTGGGTTCCAATTTTATTGTGATGAACAGGATTCCCCTTGAGAGAACCAAAAATAGACAAGATGGACTGTTCAAGCCGTTTGCCTTTCATGTGCTTATGCATGAGTATATTCACTCACCGGGATACCTGGATGAGCAGTTGGTGAGGCAGATGGTGTGCGATATCTCAAGAGCGGTGATGGGGGACTCGCATTTGGCAACGCAATTGGCACAGGACCTAACACGATTTATCCCTGACCCGGTATATCCTGAATTGATTAGATACCGAAGGATTTTAAGATGGAGCTGGTGGAGGGATTTGACAGGGGGAGTGTGAATTATATTAACTGAGGAGGAGGGGGATTTACTTGGTTTTTGTGCAGGAGTATGAATTTGGCATTATGCGTCATGACCTTGCGTTCCAAATGCAGGGCATCGAAGTGGGCGCATTAGTTTTAATGTAACAACTCACGTTTTAGAAGTCACCCAACCACTTTGAGTTTCACCATCACCGAAATTCAGGTTTAAGTTTTTCAATTTCTCCTTATTGTCAATTCAGATAAAATTCTTACCGAAACTTTTTTATATTTTTAGATATCTATTAGATATCTAATGAAAAAAGTTCCCATAACACCTGCAACAGAATTAAAAGTTAACAACATCCGTGGTTTCTATATCAGAAAAGTCAAACCATTTGGAACAAGCGCAAAAGTCGATTGCCCGAAAGAACACTTAGGAAAAACCGTTTATCTAGTAATCCTGAACAATGACGAATGAAAATAACACCGAAAACTTGAATAAATACATCCGCGATTTAGAAAGAAAAAACGCTAACTTAGAGAAAGAGCTCGAAAAAGAACAGAATGAGAAGATAATCGTCATTCAGGAAAATAAGAAACTCGAAAAAGAAAACAAAGAACTCAAAAAACAACTTACGCAATTTCTGGCATCTTTATCAGCTCTTGCAACATCAGACAAAACCGCTGAAGCTGGTGGGGTTCCTTCTTCAAAAACATTTTACAAACGAAATAGACAGGAAGGAAAGAAAAATGCCACAGGTGGTCAACCCGGACATGCTGGTCATGGAAGAAAAAAACCAACACCAAACTTACCCCCTGTGTATGTCACATTGGATGAATGTCCAGACTGTGGTATGCCTTTGGACGAACCCGTTAAGGGTGCAGAGCAAAAGCGCACTGTGACGGATATCCCACTTCCTGAACATATTGTTTATGAAGTTATTTTTCATAGATACTGGTGCAATAAATGCGAAAAAATTATTCGCGGAGAAGTCCCATGGTTACCACCAAATCAACACTTCGGGCCTGCCGTAGCTTCCTGGATTGCATATCAGCGAATGTTAGGATTGAGTATAGGCAAGATACAATCCAGCTTGTATGAGACATATGAAATCATTATGAGTGAAGCCACTATTCTTAAGCTGGAGAAATGGGTGGCAGATACACTCAAGGAAGACTATGAGATAATTCATAAGGAGATTGTAAAAGCAGCTGCTGTAAATGCCGATGAAACAAGTTTTAGAGTTGATGGTAAGAACAGTTGGTTATGGGTTTTTACCTCTACGATGGCTTCTTACTATAAAGTTGCTCCAACTCGTGGTCATACTGTACCGGAAGAAACTCTGGAAGGATTCAACGGTGTTTTGGGCAGAGATGCATGGAAGCCATATGATGTAGTAAAATGTGCGGGACATCAGCTTGACCTTCTTCATGTAAACAGATGGTTTGAGAGAGCTGAGATTAAACACAGAATAGAACCTCGTACTCTCTTAACATCTAAGCCTGCTAAATTAACGAAACCAGGAAGACCTCCAGGAAAGTTCCTTGAATTCGTTGATGGAATTCGATCAATTCTGAAAAGAGCAATTGAGTACACGGAGAATGATCCACCTCCATCTATGGAAGAACGCAAAAATGCTTGCAAAGAATTCCAGAATGAGATGAAGGTATTACTTGATAGGGAATGGGCTGATGAGGATGCCATCCGAATATCAAAGGAGCTTCGAAAGCGACATGATATGCTATTTACGTTCATGGAGTTTGGGGGTGTGGCGTGGCACAATAATGATGCAGAGCGTGCAATACGTCAAGGTGTGCTTCACCGTAAAATTAGTGGTGGTAGGAGGACATGGAAGGGTGCTGAAGTATTTGAAGTGATTTTGAGTGTTTATGAAACATCAAAGAAAAGAGGACAGAGATTTATGGGAATGGTCAAGAAAAAGTTTGATCTGTCTTCAGAAAACGAAATTCAAAATGTTACTGCTTCCTAAAGGTGAGTAGTTACGTTTTAATAACTCCATTCAACATGTCCAAGCGCTGACCGGTTAAGCTCTTCACGCAGATGCTTCCACTTAGGCAAGAATTCATCCATATAGGCAATAAACATTTCATTGTGATTTCGTTCAATCAAATGCACCATTTCATGAACAAGCACATATTCTATACTCTCGATTGGTTTCTTTGCCAACTCAGTATTAAGCCAAATTCGTTTTGCTTCATGGTTGCAGGTGCCCCATTTAGTTTTCATTGATCTGATGCGTATATCGAACACTTTTATATTCATCTTTTTTTCGAATTTTGCAACATATTGCGGTATTAACTCTCTGAGCTGTTGCCTGTACCAACCTTGTACAATATCATCTCTCTGTGCCATGGTAGCACCTTTACGAACATAAAGCTCAATAGAATTGTGTTTCAAAACGACCTTAGGCGCAGCATTGTGTTCTACTACTTTCAACAAATATCTTTGTCCAAGATAATAATGGCTTTCGCGAGTGACATATTCCCTCGGTGCTTCTCTTTTTTGATTTTCAAATTTGGCTTGTTGTTTTCTAATCCAACCCAATTTTGAAATGCTAAAAAGCCGAATTGTTTCCAGATCCATTTGTGTTGGTGCTGAAATCGTCACTCTGCCATTGGGAGGATGTACACTCAAGTGAACATTCTTTATGTCCTTGTGAATAACATCTAAACAAATATCGCCTAATTCAATTGTATTATGACTAGTATTCATTTTGCTGTTTTATAATTTGAAAGATTCTTTCCACTTCTGCTTTATCATTCAGCACTTCAAATATTGCATGTTTGATTTCATTTTCGCTAGGGATGTTTCCCCGCCAATCAGCACGTCGATTATCGAGCACTGCAGTATCTACTGAAAGTGCTAATTCCTCATTCTTCCCAAGATTATTGTATAGAGCTCGTTGCGCGTTTGTTTTCATTCCGGCAGGCAGATCGTCACGAGTAAGATTCATCACCCGTTTTGCCAGCTCGGTGATTATTTTTAAATATTCTTCGTAACTCACTGCATTTGCTTTTCGTTGTCTTATAATTTCGCTCAAGAGCTTGGACATCTCGTCGAAATACGCTGGATCTATCAAATGGTCTTTGATAATTTTGGAGCGCACATTGTTTTCAATTGTTTCAGCGACCGCTTCTTTACTGCTTCTTATTCCTTCGGGAAGATTTTCAATTGCATCAGCGATGCCAATGTGTACCATAATATCAAGCAATGATTGGTCGCCAAACGGATCAATTCGCCTACTGTCTTCCGCTTGAATATAAGTATCGATCAAATGCCTCATATCCGCTTCATAGGTTTTCATGTCGAGTTTTTCACCACTCGCCATACGAATCTCTTCCCTCAATTTCAAATATTTATCAACCTTCTTTTTAATGGTTTCAATTTCATCGGCGCTGTATCCAGCTTCACTCATTTCATTCTCAATGTTGGTATATGATCGCACCAATCCAACTGTATGCTTGTATAGCGCAGTTCGCTTCATTTCACTATCTTTCAAGTCTTGTTTGTTCTCTGGATTGCCGCAGAAATAATGGATATGCGCTAATTGATCTTTTGGTGGCGATACCGGTTCACATATCAAAGCAATGGCTTCCAGTGCGTTATCTAATCGCTCTTTGCCTTTTGCCAAACGATCCTTCAATGAAATACCAGTGTCTTTATCGTTAGGATCTTCAGAATCCAGTTCTGAAGCATAAACATCATAGGCATCCCCTAACTTAGAAAATAAATCTTTGTAATCCACAATATACCCAAAGTCTTTATCTTCAGTGTCCAGTCGGTTTACACGACAAATCGCTTGAAACAGGCCATGATCTTGCATTCTTTTGTCTATGTACATAAATGTACAAGGAGGTGCATCAAACCCGACCAGAAGCTTATCCACCACAATAAGCAGTTTCATATTTACCGGCTCTTTGATGAATTTTATCTTGGCTTTGTCCTCGTAGGTTTCTGATTTTGATTTGCCTGGTTCCGGAGAAATATCTTCCAGCAATTTGGAGTATATATTATACACATACTCTTTCCCAGTCTCAGTGTTTTCACCCGTGTCTTCGGTAGTAATATCCCTGGTGGCAGGATTATACGAAGTAATTAAAGCGCATTTTCCCTTGAGTGGTGTCTTTTGAAACATCTCATAATAACGAGTGGCTTCATAGATACTTCCCGCAACCAAAATCGCATTTCCGAAACTGGAACTAAGACGAGGTTTTATTTTAAAATCATAGATTATATCTTTAATTATTTTTTCTGAACGTGTTTTGGAGCTCAATACGTGTTGCATCGTGCCCCATTTCTTTTTTAATTCACGTATTTGATAATCATTCGATTCTTTTGTAGATTCTCCAAACCATTCATCTATTTTTTCAGGAGAAGTAATCCGTTGGTCAATATCACGTGCTTCATATAGCAAATCCAAAACTACGCCGTCTTCCACTGCTTCATTGAATTTATATTTGTGAATGTATTTGCCAAAAACTTGTAAACTGGTTTGCTTGTCTTTTTTGAGCAGGGGTGTTCCGGTAAAACCAATAAATACGGCATTTTTCAAAATCGCTTTCATTGCCCTGTGCATTTTGCCGGATTCAGTGCGATGGCACTCATCCACAAATACAAATAACTCTCCCACTGTATTATTTGGACCACTCTCTAATTCTCTAATATAAACATCGAAATTATCTACATTGCGAGCTCCAAATTTGTGTATCAGAGAACAAAGCAAGCGAGGCAAGGGGTTGTTTAATTGTTCCATCAAATCCTTGCCACTTGTTGTGCGCTTAATTTCTTTTTCTCCGGCTTCATGAAATACCCGTTCTATCTGTTTATCCAACTCAATACGATCCGTCAACATCACTACGCGAGCATTGGGATTGTTTTCCAAGATCCACTTGGCAAGCCACACCATGATCAAACTTTTGCCACTGCCCTGGGTGTGCCAGATAATCCCGCCTTCTCGTCTGCGAACGAATTCCTGCGCCGCTTTAATACCAAAATACTGATGCGTTCTTGGCAGCTTTTTGGTGCCTCCGTCAAACAGTACGAAGTCGTACAAGATTTCCAAAAATCGTTTTTTATCACACATCTTGAGCAGATATTTATCCAGTTGAAGCATACTGTCATCCTGCTCGTCTTCTTTCCATTTCAAAAAATACTTTTCGGGAGTTTTAATAGTCCCGTACCTCAAACCCTCGGTATCATTGCCTGCAAAGACGTATTGAATAGTAGAAAAGAATGATTGAATAAACCCTTCTTGTTGGTTGACTCGACTCTGGCGAATACCATCCCCGATAGACACGGTGCTTCGCTTGAGTTCAAGTACGCCAAGAGCGATACCATTAACGTACAGAACAATGTCAGGGCGCTTTTCACGATTGCCTTGGATCGTCACTTCTTCGGCAATAGCAAAATTGTTATTTTCCGGATTCTTCCAATCAATGAAGTGTATCTGTTGATTGTATTCTCCGACATTTTCCACAACCCCGATCCCATATCGAAGCAATTGGTAAACATTTTGGTTATTGGTGTAGAGGCTTTCACTGTAATTGTTGGCTGTGCTGCGGAGTTTGTCCAGGGCACGAGTGATTAAGGTATCGCTATATCCGCAACTTGATAGATATTTCCGAACCTCTGATTCTTCGATGTTGCTATTGTCCGGGCGATCTTCCCAGTTTCCAAGGTAGTCATATTCAAGCCGATTACGAAACAACGTCACAACTCTGTTTTGTGTGGCTCGTTCTATTTGCCCTACATTTTGATTAGTTTGTGCCATGTATTCGTATCCTCCCGGTTAAAAGCTGTTGCATCATGCCTTGCTTGATCATGGTGTATTTATCTCGTGTTTGCTCCAAGGCTTCAATCTCGGAATCCATGTCAGAGAGGATGGTGGCAATGGCGGATTGTTCGTTTTTGTCCTTAGAAATATTCATTTCGATTTTATACATTTCCGACTTGTTCAATTTTGCCCTCGTTCCACTTGCAAGAAAACTTAGAATATTTTTGTGAACTAAAGAATAATAAATAAAGTTTTGATCAACATGTTCTTTAGCCTTGAGAATATGCGCATGATTATTAACCCAGCTCTTCCCATACATTCTATATGCAATTGGTCTATATGCATATTCATCGAAATACCCACCATCTTCTGCGATTAAAATAATATCATCGTCAATAACATAGTCGTTCACATAATCTAATACTCCATTGGCCCCGCAGTATGGATAATCCCCTTTAATTTTTGACCTTTGTTCATCATTTAGTGGCACTCTTAAATTATCTAAGCACACTATAATTTCTTCAAGATTCTTTACATCCCATTCACCACTGAACCCCGTCAATCTTTTTTTGCCGGTGAGAAGCTGTTGCATCGTGCCTTGTTTGATGGCTATCTTTTTGGTGATTAGTTTTTCCAAGCGTTCAATCAGTGCGTCAGTATCGGAGAGAATGGTGGCGATGGCGGTTTGCTCGGATTTGTCTTTGGAAAGTGGAATTTGAACATCTTTAAGATTTGATGCACTTATATGAACAACTGCATCCCCTTGACCTTTGCTTGCTTTTTGCTTAACAGCTATTGGTGAATTTAACAAATATCCTAAAAATAAAGAATCTGTACTATGAGGTGATAATATTACAATATCTCCCCCTGCATAGGCGTCAATACTGTCTATAAATGCAGCACATTTCCCGATTTCTTCTTTTGTTTCTCCAGAACCAGCAAACAGTATGTCACCCACTACCATTTTTTTTGCTGTAGTGGCTATTTTTTTAGAAATAAAAGAATGATATTGTTTAATATAATTGTTATGTCGTGTATATAGCTCGCCATACCTAATACAAGGCAAGTCGCCACTTTGAGACTGATCCTTTCTAACCCCTTGGCCTTTTGAAAATGATCCAATCTCACCCAACTTCTTCACTTCCCAATCCTCCGGAATCACCCCCACTTCGGTTTGCTTGTATCCCGCCTTCACTTCAATCATTACAACCTCTCATCATTCATCCAGCGTTAATTTTCATGGGGATTTTTTGAGCTTTTTTAACTGGTTTCGTTCAACATCGCTGATGCTTTTGCTTGGTGTGGATAAATCTTCACACAATGTTTTTGCATTTTCACTGGTTATTACTCTTTTGCCGGTTTTAGCTTCAATATCCTTGCGCGCGTTACCTGCCACGCTTCCGCCTTCATGGGCCACGATTTTGTTTTCCTCCAAATTATTCGGCTCTCGTTTTTCAGAAATTTCCGTTGTCGCGGTTTCTGCCAGCATGTTCAAAACCAATTCCAGGTTGGTCATATTATCACGCAAGCTTTCTTTCTTAAGATTTTTATGTCTCTTGTATTCTTTGGTCGCCATTCCGGTCCACGCCTTAGTAATCTCATCCGTCAGAATGGCAAACTCCAATCCTTCTTTAACTCCTCGCTTTTCCCATTCATCAGTCAAAGCTTTGCGAATTTCAATACTCTTGAGGCGCTGATTGATCCATTCCGGGCTATATCCTTTTTGTAGATAAGTTTTAAGCGCACGATTGATCGCCAATTCCGGGTCGGCGGTTTCTTCCAGTCTTTCATACCCGACACGAGCAAGCCACAGTTTGAACGGCTCGGCGTTTGGTGAAGGAATTGACTGGATAAGACGGAGCATAGTTTCAGTATCTGCAACATCAGTGAGACGCATTTTACCGTCTTGAGCGATCATTTTCAAACCGTTACATTTTGTAACGGTTTCATTTGCCCCCTCGTCAATCAAGCGTTTTTTGAGTACACGCCAATAAACTGGAGGATTATTGCTATTCGTTAGGACAGCTACTACATCAACAACAGCAAAATACCAAAGTTCTTTTTCCCCATCCCAATGGCGACGTATCCGCTTGCCTTCAAAAATTGCGATGGCTTTATTTGTTGCTTGTTCTTTCATATATTGCCCCTTGTTAATTGAGGATAAATCCCATTTTTTCAATATGTGCATCTACTTTTTTGGTAAGCGTTTCGGTTTCAGTAATGAGCATTGGAAGTGGTGTCGCATAACGCTCGGCAAGTTCTTTGATACGCTGAGTAAGTCGCTGGCTGATGCGATCCATCTCACCCTTGACCGCCTGCTCAAGAGTCGCCACCCATTTGTCATCCACCACCAAAACCTTGATCTCCGATTCGGTGAGTGTTTTGTATTTGTCAATTACCTTGGCATCAAGTGCCTTCTCGGCTTCTTTTATTTTCTTCTTCGCTTCGGATTCTTGCCCACCCAGTGCAAGATACTTCTCCATTACTTTCAGCTCTTCAGCATCCTCTGGTTTGTTTTTAATTTCTTTGATCCGGGATGTGACACTTGCTTTGTTTACCTTTTCGAAATCCGCAAAATATCCATCCTCGCCACTGTGTTTTTCGATAAGTTCCTCAATCTCTCGGCTGGCATTATCGAGTTTGGCTTGTAGCTCTTCCATTGCTTGCTTTTCACTGGCAAAATAACGATTGGTCACCAGATACTTGGGCACGAGGTCGCATTCCATTTCCCTCTTTTTCCCTTCCACTGCCACAAGCTCCGCCTTCCAGCCGTCAACAGCGATCAGATACATATCATCTTGCACTGTCTCTGCCCAATATGCCATCAAATGCTGATAAATATCATACGCATCGATCAAACTGGTCTTACTAAATGTAGCTAAAATATCCTCGGATATTCCATGAATAATTTCCTTTGGTTTCGCGCCGATGGTCAGATCTTTGAAGAGAGTGGTATTTTTATCTTTCCAGGTATCAAAGGTCGCCTCTATTGTTTTGGCGTATTTGGTAAATTCCGGATGTGAAAAAATGGTGTCTTTGATATCTTCCTGTGTGATTTTAAGTGTGTTATATCCCTCTCTCTCACTCTCGCCAAAGAGCGAAGTTTTTAGTGTTGGATATACGTCCCAGTAGTTTTGCAGATCTTCAATGTCATCTGTTGGAATGCCGCCCTTAAGATGTGCTTCAATGTCTTGCATATCTTCAGCTTCTTGACTATCTATGTAGCGGGGAATGTTGAGGTTAAATTCATTTTTCTCAATCTCCACCACGCTCACCATGCGGGAGTATTTTGGGATCTCCAGTTGTTTGTTAAACACATCCACGATCTTGTGAATATCCTGAGCACGTAGACGGTTTTTGTTTCCGTCCTTTGCAAAGCCCTTGCTCGCATCAATTATAAAAACGCCTTTGCGATTGTCAGCGTTTTCTTTGTCTAGCACGACGATGCATGCCGGAATACCAGTGCCATAGAAAAGGTTAGCAGGCAGTCCAATGATACCTTTAATATAACCACGACGGATTATGTTTGTACGGATCTCTGCTTCAACATTGCCACGAAAGAGCACGCCATGAGGAAGAATGCATGCACCTTTGCCGGTGGTTTTCAGTGAGCGGATAATGTGAAGAAGAAAAGCATAATCTCCATTTTTTGCAGGCGGTGTACCAAAATGTTCGAACCTGCCAAAATCATCCGGGTCTTTTACGCCATTACTCCACGATTTGAATGAGAATGGAGGATTGGCTATGACAAAATCAAAGGTCTTGAGTTGATCGCCATCTTTGAAAAGTGGAGTGGAAAGGGTGTTTTCTCGCTTTATCCACGCTGTTGCGTTGTCGTGTAAAATCATATTCATACGAGAGAGTCCGGCAGTGGCATTGTCCATTTCCTGACCATAAAGTTGGACCTTTTTATTTGTTTCATCTGCCACTTTCAAAAGTAAAGAACCCGAGCCACAAGCAGGATCATAAACGGTTGGAGTATTGTTTGTCGTACTTGCAATACCGATAGTCTTGGCGATGATACGACTCACTTCGGCAGGAGTGTAAAACTGCCCTTTGCTCTTACCGCTCTCAGTAGCAAAGTGTCGCATCAAATATTCATAAGCATCGCCGAGAATATCATCACCTTCGGCGCGGTTTTTACTAAAATCAAGAGCAGGATTTTCAAAAATCGCAATCAGGTTGGAAAGTTTCTTGACCATATCCGGCCCACTACCCAGTTTTTCCGCATTGTCAAAGTCCGGCATTTCCGAAAGGCGGTTGGCTTCGGCAATCGGTGCAATTATTTTTTTATTGATGTCTTCGCCAATGTTCGGATTGCCTTTGAGTGCAACCATATCCTTAAAGCTTGAACCTTCGGGGACAGTGATCGGGGCATAAGGTTCGCCAGCGTATTTATCGGAGATGTATTTTATAAATAACAAAACCAGCACATAGTCTTTGTATTGTGATGCATCCATCCCACCACGAAGTTCGTCACAGCTTTTCCAGATAGAGCTATAAAGTTGTGATTTTTTAATTGCCATAATTATTTCCTACATTAACTGTCTGTATTGTATTTCATCTTCCATAATAAATTAATTGTTTTCGTATCGAAGCGAAGAAAAAACCTTATACCCCACTATATAAAAATAAAACCCAAGTTTGACATATCCCACTCTTTGTGAAAGAGAATATCTTCTCTTTTAGCAAAAAATCATTGTTTTTCTCAGAAAAACGTATTTTACAGTTTACAACCAAAATTGTCCGGCATACTCACATAAGATTTTAAATATAGCACAATAAACTTTTAAACCACCTCCAACAACACTTTACAATAATGTCCCCCACCAAAACCTTCCTGAAAAACTACTTCCCCACCGCCCGCAGCGTCACCACCTAGCCCCGCCGCTTCTTCCAGGACATGCCCATATCAGGCGGCTTCATTTAACCCAAGGGCTTCGCAGTCATGACCGTATTCATCATATCGCTGCTGTACGCACCAATCATACTCATATCCTGGGCACCCTCACTTTCCCTGGATTCTAACGTGGTTTTCACCCTCATAGTAACACACCCTGGATTGAAATCCATAAGGCATTGGAAGGATGTTCAATGGTATTCTATCCTATGAGACCGAAATCGGGCTAAAAAGTGGACGAAACCTGAGAAAAACGGCTCTACGCTATTATATATGGGCAAAACAATATCTATGACACTAGGCAAACATATCACAAGAGGAGCCTATCGAATGTATAAGTGTTAGAGGTTATCGAAATGTCCAAGATTTCATCATTAAGAAAGGATATTTAATTCCCATCTCCTAAACAACTCCCTGTGCCCTCAGCACCCCAATATCATCCTGTGAGTATCCAAACCCCTTGAGAATTTCCCCAGTATGTTCCCCCAGCTCGGGAGCATGGCTGCGAATCGTACCCGGGGTGCGTGAAAACTTCGGGGCAATTCCCAATTGTCGGTATGCGCCCCAGCGTTCATGCATCAACTCCACCACCATCTGTCGGGCCTGCATATCAGGATCATCCATCACTTCTGCCAGGTTTTGAACCGGTTCACAACAGCAATCCCAGTTGGCAAAATGATCTATCCATTCAGCCTGGGTTTTTTGTTTAAAAAGAGCTGCAATATCTTTTTGCAGCGCCTCCTGATGGGGTCCCGGTTCAACATAGTCGGGCCGGTTCCATTGCGTATGTCCCACAGCCTCACAAAAAGCGCTCCAGAATTGGGGTTCCAGTGCACCCAGTGCCATGGTGCGACCATCATGTGTTTCATAGAGGTTG
>Ga0255422_1226_pt1 | contig 12459 bp, 10 predicted proteins | sample ANMaggSeSYBR02D3_FD_182631 | JGI IMG/M metagenome (GOLD analysis project Ga0255422, IMG submission 182631) | Sediment cell enrichment communities from methane seep in Santa Monica Basin, California, United Staets - ANME aggregate JGI... | ecosystem: Environmental > Aquatic > Marine > Cold seeps >... | reverse complement strand
AGGAATTCGGCAGTAGGGTGTATCGTAATATACCAGGTGCCTTATGCGGATTTGTGCTGTTGCGAATTCCCCCCCTCTTTCCAGAATATATACTGAAAACACTTGAGTGGCTTATTTTTGAATCTGGTATTGAACTTAAAAGAAATTATATTGTGATCGATAAGTCAAAGGTCCGTTCTTTCCCTATGGTTTGAGTGATGGGAAGACGAAGATAGGTTATGCTGGGTACAAGCACTTTGCTAAAAAGTGAAAAACATGTGGATGTTCCGATCTCTGATAGATGACTGATAGAGCCAGCATCTGAAATTGCTTTAATCTCCATGAAGTCCCCATTGAATGTCTTCTTCAATTGCTGCCTCAAGTCTCACCAATTGTTTTTGCTCTACCATGCTGCGAACAGCATCCCGGATGGCTTCTGAACGATTGGCATACCACCCTTCTTTGATCAAGGCATCGAGTTCTGCTACCAGTTTTGATGTCAATTTAGCAGGTATTGTCTGCAATTGTATCACCATGGTATACTATGGTAGTTTAGCTTATATTTTTTTTGGAGGACGAGGTGCACAGAACGGCAGCCAGAGCATGCTGGATAGAATCAGCAGGGGTCATACGGTTGAGGATGTGAAATATGCTGTCGAACTATGCAGGGACTACGACCTGACACCGGTGGTGGATGTTATATTCGGGCTGCCTTATGAGACAGTCACTGACCAGCAGGAGACGCTGGACCTGGTTGGATTTGTGGTAAATAAAGGCGGGCGCATACATTCCCATTACTTTACACCATTACCCGGGACGCCGCTGGAGTATGCAGTGCCGTCGCCTGTGGGTAAGGATGTGAATCGGGTGATGGGGCGACTGGCCCTGGCCGGGAAGGTTACGGGTGTGTGGGAGCCGGATGTTCGCAGATGACACAAGGCTGGCTACCGCCCACACACCCTGTCAGCAGCGCTAGCGTCAAGTCAACTCTATAATGTTGTAAAGTATATGTCATATGTCCCCTATATTCAATTTGAGGGGAATAAATATGAAGAAATTCATAGTGACACTTACTAAAGATGAGCGAGAAACTCTTAGCGCAATTACTTCAAAGGGAAAACATAAATCACAGAAAATTCTTAACGCCCTGGTTCTACTTGGGTGTGATGAGGGTGAGTACCAGACAAAACGTTCGACCAATGAAGAAATTGCCCACATACTGAACATAAATATGAGAAAGATCGACCGGGTGAAGGAACGATTTGTTTCGGAAAGTATCGAGGTTGCACTCAACGGAAAAAAAAGAAACCGCATCTACGATAAAAAAGCTGACGGCGATTTTGAAGCTCATTTGGTTACAGTGAGTTGTGGTGAGCCACCCGAAGGCTTTGCGAGATGGTCTCTGAGGTTGTTAGCCGACAAGGTTGTCGATCTCGAATATATTGATAGCATCTCCCATGAAACGGTACGCCGTATCCTGAATAAAACGAAATTAAGCCTTGGAAGCAAAAAGGTTGGGTAATTCTTCCAGAGCAAAACGGTAACTTTGTTGCGAATATGGAAATTGTGTTGGATGGGATGTTTACAAACGTCCGTTTGATCCACGATATCCTGTTGTATGCATGGACAAATCAAAGCATGAGAGTTGGTTGAATATGGCTGAGATTGAGTTGAACGTGCTCACAGGTAGTGTTTAAAAAGAAGAATCGATGACATTGAGGTTGTCAGTAAAGAGGTACTGGCATGGTAAAAATACAGAAACAATAAAAATGCGAAAGTTAATTGCCAATTTACAACTGATGATGCAAGGATTAATTTATCTCGGCTTTATCCGACACCTGAGGGTTGACTTGACACAAGTTTATAGAATAGTGCCGTCTTTACCATATTATTCTAACCTCTCATTAGGTTACTATATGTTTTATTAAGGACAAATAATAAATTCGGTTATAAAAATGATCAAATTATGGGACTATAAGATGAGTTTTCAGCATAATCGGGATACTCTATCCAACAGCATGAGATTATTGCTCGCAATATCATTATTCATTCTCCTTACCACCCCAACAAGTGCCATCAACATTGAAGAAGGCGTGACAATCCCCATCATGGCAGCATATTCCACTATGGAAGGGGAGACCGGTGTACTGCTAAATGCCACAGTCATCGTCACCGAGGGCAATGGCCATGTGTTCGTGGATACCCAGCCATACACGCAGGTAGACCTGCAGGGTTCGGCCAGGATGGCTACACTTGTGGCATCGGACATTACAGGAATTGACCCAACCAAACACGACTTTTATTTCATAATCGAAGTGACCTCCCCCATCATCAGCGGTCCATCTGCCGGTGCCGCACTCACTATAGCCGCCATAGCCGACATAGAGGACTGGCAGTTGATTGATGGTGTTGTTATGACAGGAATGATCAATCCGGATGGAAGTATCGGACCGGTGGGCGGCATCCCGTATAAACTCGATGCTGCTGCACAGCACGGCACATCCTTGTTCATCGTACCCGAAGGCCAGATGAATGTAGTAATAATAAAAAGCACTATTGTACGCAAAGGGGCTTTCGTTGCCGTAGAAGACAAGACAATTGAAGTGGACCTGTTTGAGCGGGGTAAAGAGCTGGATGTGGAAGTAGTAGAAGCAATAACCATCGAGGACGCAGTGGAACTATTCACAGGTCATGAGATTCACAGGTCCGAACCACCTATAGGCGTATGGTCAGCAGAATACCTGGACGTGCTACGTCCGCTTGGCAGGAATGTACTGGATGAAGCAAACCAATTATACCTTGTAGCAGTGAATGAGACCACACTGTTCCCTAACACCCTGGATATACAAAAAGGACTGCTGGACAAGGCTCAGGAGCAATATGGTGAGCAGCAATACTATGGGGCCACCAATACGGCCCTAATGGTCATGAATAACCTGAAGTTCATACTATGGTGGGAAGAATATACCAATGCCACAGACCAGGACGAATATCTTAATTATCTTTACCAAACCGTAAGCCTGGAGGTCAACCACAGCCGCCGGGAAGTTGAACGGTTCAAAGATGATGGGGTGAAGGACGTAGATGGTGTGGGTGCTGCCGAGATAAGGGTAGTAATGGCAGAACAGTTGCTGGAGGATGCACGCTCAACCGAAACAGAGGTTGATTATATTGAGACCCTGGCACTGGCATCCATGAGGGCAGAAACCGTACTGTGGTGGCTTTCACTTGTGAATACGGACCACACAACCGATGGCGATATGTTAAAAGACAGGGCCGGATGGTACGTGGGAACGGCTTCATCAGTGGTCACATATGCACGGACCATTATCAGTGAGTCCGATAGCATGCACGGGCTTTCAGGACTGCTGGACGAGGCTGATGTATCCCTTGATAGAGCAATGATAGAATATGAAAGGGGATATTACAGTGGTTCCATATATGATTCGCTACTGGCTTATGTGCAGGCCAGTACTGCTATTAGCCTGATGGGATATTCCGATGTGGGTACAAAGATACAGCGCGGTGCCAATGACGCAAGAGTATCGATTGAAGAGTCAAGGAATGCAGGTATTGAGCCAGTCCTTGCTGTTAGTGCATATGAGTATGCGGATTCGCTGGAGTCGCCCAGCCAGCAGATTGTGGAATATAACTATGCCAGAGTGCTGGCAAAGACCACATTACAGTTGACCACAGTTTCTAACGTGAGCCACAGTGATGTATCTGTAACGCCCATTCCGCTGAAGACTGTTAGCCCGACACCAACCCCTACCCAAATACCTGCAGAGGATGGGCTGGACGTGCCTGGTTTTCCAATCCTTATCGGGATATTGGGAGTGTTTGCGGTAATGATACTACTCAGGAAGTAGCGGGTGCAACTGTATGTGTTTATACTTTCCTATACGTCATGCCTGATATATCCCAGCAGGTCATCCCGTCCCAGTTCATGTATCCGGCTCCTGATCAATCCGGAAAGTGCTTTCACATCCCCTTTTTTCGCACTAACAGGTATGAGTTTATCAGGCCATTGTTTCCAGGGCGGCAGGATGTCCAGCCTTTTGGCCACACCATCCATCACGTTATCCCTGTTCTTGTCCTTTGTTTTATCAATCTTATTGACAGCAACAACCACATCCAGCTCCAGTTCCTGTAGGAACTGGTACATCTCAACCTCAAGTGGAATCTCCCCCCGTCCACTCCAGCGGTCCACAATTTCTGCGAATGACTGACTATTTAACACCAGTACAGCCAGGATGATACGGTCACTATGGTCCTCAATATACCTGACAAATTTTGTTTTAATAATATCCTGCTTGCGGTCCTTTACCCCGCTCATAAAGCCAAAACCAGGCATGTCAGTTACAATCAGGTCGCCGGATGTCAAATTTTCGGGCCTGCGGGTAACACCGGGGCGCCGTCCGATGGGAACATGCTTACCAGTAAGGCTCCTGATAAGTGTTGACTTGCCTACGTTAGAACGTCCAACGAACACGATCTCATATTTAGAAGCATTTTTTTTAGGGGAAGCCATAACAGTGTAATAAATGACAGCAGACTGCAATAAACCTAATTGAGCCAATGGCATTTTGACAAAAATATCTTATTTTTTAATTATTTATGCGGATATTATATTAACCATAGAAAACAGCAAGAACCGAAACATCAACTGTCATTGAAGAATGCTCACCCACAGAAACCATCACCAATTCTGATCCCACAACGCCAAGGTCATCCTGGCCCTGCTGATATCGATCCTCGAAAACACATAATCCAGCACTTCATCCTTTGCCTCATCAACCGCATCAACATTACTCACACACTGATCAGTAATACCAGAAGCCAGCACATCCACCTCCCCCGCAATAACAGCATGAACCTCCTCCCTTGCCACTTCCTGCATATACCCCGTAATTTGCTCGCTAAGCTCCAGGCTGGCATCTTCAATAAATGCCGGATCATCCTTTAACTCAGCCAGCACCTCATCCATAATAATGTCGCTGATACCTGTTTTATCACCTGGATTACTGCCCGGAACCACACTTTCCACCTGCTGGTTTACAGCAGCCTGTGCCTTCCCGATAGTCTTTTCAATAGTCATCTTGACTATCGTCCCTACTGCATCATCCACAGTCTTATTTATTGCAGCATTGATATGTCCGGCGATCTGCTCTTCAGTTTCTTCCCTTGGCACCTCATTAGCGCTCCCAAGAGCAAGACCGATATCCTTCAGCTCATCTGCGATCAACTCCTCAACATGATATCTGGTAAATTCAGTATCATACGGCATAGCGATCCAGCTACTATCCACATATGCAGTATCAGGCACTGCCGGACCCATATGCGTTTCCCCTCCAATGGGCACATCCCGAAACGGTCGCCATACGATGGAGACATTGTAATTATATCTATCACCTATTTGCATGTCAAGGTAATTACGCATCTGTACATCCACATTTTCCCTGTACTCATCTGTAAGCAGGTTCAGCCTTACAGATTTGTCAGCGTGGTATATAGTAAACTGGGATGCCACCGACTCGCTTGCAAGGTCTGCAAATATCTTGTGCTCTATCTCCCGTCCAGCCACCAGTTTCTTTCCAGTCCGGTAGAAACCTGAATCATTAGCACCGGGGCCAAAGGTTTCAGTCACTAAAAAGTCCATCTGGGTGCCTGCCACAGCATAGGAAAAATTATCCACCCTTCCATCTTGCAGGGACCCCAGCACCTGTGAATTGTGCTCTGTTACACTGGTGTCATGCAGTGCTATTAACTGGATATTGCTCACCATTGCAGGTAACAGCAGCACCGCACTGACCGATACCAGCATAAGGAATAGCAAAACATCGAAAGAACTTGAAAAACCCCTGGTATCTTTGATCATTTGCATACTATTTCTCCCATATCTTTACCGTCAATGTCCCCGGCATCTCTTCGACCTCGTTCAACTTGATAGTCACAGGAACGGATGCAGACATGCCAAGCTCTTCCGAAGTCCCCACTACCTTGCTGTAAGTTGGCGGAACTTCGATCTTAAATGAAAAATTATAACGTGCTGCATACTTCCCCCTCAATTCGTTTATGCCCCCCACATCCAGCGACTCTACCCTGGATGCATCTATCAACTCGGGACAGCGTGGGACTGTCAGCAGCGGGTCATTCCCAAGCAGTTCTGCCAGGGATAATGCATCACCGTATTGCTGTGCAATTAATGTCTTCTCCTGGTATATCTGGTACGTTTGTGCAATAACCGCAATAAATATTACAAAACCGATGACTGCAAGGACCATGGCTACCATGTCGGAGTTGGGTTCAACTATGGCTCGCTCATCTTTGGTAAACAATGGTGACCCCTCTTCTCTTAACCATAAGCACATCAGCCTCTATTTCGTTATCGATTAACACACGGTTGTGAAATATCGTTATCATATATGATAATTGCTAAAAAATATTAATATATCATTCAGAATATAAATCTCAAGTATGGATATAATTATATTATGCCTCATTGGCCACGTCAGGCAGGATAAATTAATTTTGACACCGGAGGCAAATCAAAAAATATAAATATGTTGCTTTGTACCATTCCCGAACAACATGATAAAAATCTGGAAATGCGAATCCGGCATAGTATTTTTTGTAATAATTGGAATACTGTTTGTAATGATAGCACTAGCAGTATCCACCAACGTTATAGAAATGGATAAAAAGATGGCCGAGACCATACAATCGGAAGAAAATGTAAAAGGTCCGGATGATGCTTTATCATTCTTCATGCGTGATATAAGAAGAGCTGCAAATTACGCAGCTATGAAGGCTTTTAAACAAATGGGAGAGACCCCCGTAATCGATCCCGATCCCGGCAGCCAGTACAACCCCGGAGGCAGTCAAATCGATGTGGCAGAGTTCAACAAGAACTGGGCCAAAGGCATGATAATGTACAGGATTAACAACTACATCGAATCCAATTATATGTACAATCGTTACGATTATCACGGATATGCCGTGAATGCCGAGCCCCTGGAAAGCTGGGAGGGAATTTACTTTATCCCCATCTATATGGGCCTGGACAGAAAACTTGAATTCCCCCCGCTTACCCCGGACCTGCTTATCCCGGAAGAGACCCATATAGTCTACTGGAAAGTCGTCGTACCCATGAACATATCCATTGTGGACCTCGCCACAGACGAAATAGTAGCAAATGAAAGTATCGAAGTGGAGAACCTGATCTTAGCCAGGTATCCGCTCCTTGAATCCCTCACAACAGAATACGAGACCAGGCTAAACGGTTCCAATGCACTGATGACCGAAACTACTGCCTTTGCCATGGCATATACCTGGGCCAGGGGATACCACCAGTATTACAAACCCGGAGGTCCTAAAAATATCGTCGATAATGAACACCTCGCACTTACAGTGAACGGAGGAATACTGCTGGACCAGAGTTTTTTATTCAATTCAGCTGACCCGGAGAGTATCATTGAGTATGGCATGGAGACAAAAAGGGTACTGGAAGGTAAAGACATTAGCATGAAAGAATTCGTATGCAATACCAAACTGGACAATGGCAGTTATATAATCGATCCCAACGGCGATGCTGCCAATTCCACAGGAGACCCGGATAATGCGACTAAAGCAATGGAACTGGCTGCACAATTTGACTTCAATGCCACTCCCATAACTGATCTTCTCAACAACAATTCAATACCTGAAGGTTCAGCCACCAGAAACCAGATCAACAAGATCATCCCCCGGGTCTATAAAACCAGACTGGCAACCGGTATTGCCAGACAGACTGACGTAGATATGGGAGCACACAAAGGGCATAATTCAAGCCATAAAAAATATGGCTGGGGTGAGCCTGACAACATGAGGCGCCTGGAAGTACTGCCCAGGGATACATTCGTGCCCGGAAACCTCTACGGTGAAGTATGGGAAGTAACATGGACACGAAAGCATGTATGGCGGCATTATTATATAGTGGAATATGCCTGCGAGAAGACCAGGACAGTTTCATATACTGATTCTAAGGGAAATACTTCTACCCGGACTGAAACATATATGGGTACGTGCACCCGTAGGGAATACAATGAGATGGCGACCAATGATACGAGAGTGGACAGGGTCGCTATTACACTGAAAGCCAAGGAGAACTCGAAGACAAGTATCAATCTGGATTATGCCGACACCACCCTTTCAACAGTTAATGATGTGGTCAAGGCTTTTACTTTCAGGGATGTGACATATTCGTCTGCCCATACTGATCCTGGACTTGAGGAAGCGTATGATAGTTATAAGTCCAAGATATTTGACCCTAACATGACGGCAAATATCAAGAATAAGGGCTTGAACAGTGATAATTACAGACCAAAGACCTTTGATGTGACTGCACCGGGATGGCTGAAGGGGGAAGCACAGGATGCAGTAGATGAGATCAACCGGGAGATACGAGAGGATATCCATCTTGATCCTGATATTAATTATATGAACTATCCCAATCCTGCTGATTCTATGCGGGCTACTGCTGTTGACCTGACTGCAAAGATCAAGGCGAACCAGACCAGGTATGTGGATAAGGACAGGTATCGTAGCGGTGGGAAGTATTCCAGTTGCAGTGCTAAAACCATCAGCCAGGTGCGGGAGTGGTATGTGGATGAAGTGTTGTATCAGGTGAATGAGCAGTACGGTGGTGCATCAGATAATATCAATAAAGAGATAGATTCCAATTTCGGTGAATCGGCAGACGGTGTGCGGGATGCCAATAATGCGGGTGCCAATCTGCTAAAGTCTGTAATGTGTTTTCCGATCGGGTTTACTATGAAGGCTGAGCATGTGAGGCCGGACGGTTCGCATTTCGAAAAGGATGAACTTGCCTACTGGGATGAGAATGTAACGCTGGGTGTGAATATGGTGCCGAATTACCTGCGGCATGATAAATTCTATGACCCGGAACAAAACATCTGGATAGATGCTGTGAAAATGGGTGAAAAGTATATAGCCGATCCAGCCCGGAATCCATCAAGTGAAACATTTATTCCCCTTTCACTGCAAAATATCAATGTTTTTGCTGATGTTGCCTTTAATACAATTCCTCTAAAAAATGGCGGACAGCAGGTATTGCCGCCATCGCCCAGCACGGCCTGGGTGGCAACTACTAATATCTGGAAGATCAGGGTTAAAGGGGAATTTCATCAATTTCACTTATATGATTTTGATAATGAATGTCATCCACACCCGATATTTGGGCATGAAGCGCAGATTTATTCAAGAGAAGATTATGTAGATATTCGTGATCCAGCTACTGGATCAGTTCTAGGCGATAATATGGCAATTAAATTTGAGTTTACTACCGGGACTTTTATTTTTGTTCCTCCGGGTCCAAAAGGAGTCGGTGATAGACTGGAAGAAGGAACTCTTGAAAATTCGATCGGAGCGACAAATGAAGGATGGTAATATGAAATTAGTTAAAATAATAATGTTGTTACATGTGATGATTTGTTTAACTTGTAATGTTAGTGCTTTTGATAATGAATTTACCAATGGTTCAGTATATTTTAATGATAAAAAATGTACTGTCTATGATGCTGAATTAAAAGTTGGCGAGCCAGCCACCATTAAAGCAGTAATATACCTGAAAAAAAATGTTGATGTTTCAACTGTCATTGATGCTACTGGTTTTAATCGTAAAGAAAAAAATCAACCATTTGAAGTGATTGAAGGTTCAAGTGAATTTGCAGAGACTGCCAGGGAATTTGGACATAACGCAGGTGAAACAGTTACTTTCGAATGGATTGTGCAACCAACAGATGTTGCTGCAGGATGGACAATTCCATTAAACATTATTTTTACGTTCTATGATCGAGATGAAAAAGAAGGCATTCCAATAAAATTCACAGCAGCCAACATCATGGTCCACGACGAGCACTACTCAGGCCCCGCCCCCACCCGCACTACCACCGACCCCTCGTCCACGAACCAGTCGCAGTCCCAGGGGTCGCCCGGATTCGGGGTGGTGGGTGCGCTGATGGGGATACTGCTGGCAGTTGTATACAGGGCCGGGAGGGCTTGATAGACTACGGCTAGACCATGGCAGTTGAAATACAATTTGTATTATATTTTGCACCGCAAAGGACGCGAAGCCGACACAACATTGTCCTTGCATGCTTTGCGGTGAATTCACTTTGATGCCTTCCTGCACTTTTCCTATATACGAGATGTTATGTGGGTTTTATCGGTAGTGTACTACTTTATGTCTGATAATGCAATTAAGTAATACTAGCATCCCGGTTTTAAGTATACACCAATATTTTTGGTTATTGAACATGATATGGTGTAGACCATATCTGTATATTAGAGAAGAGCTATTTATTATCTACTGTTAGGCAGGTCACTACCGTTTTATCAGAGGCTCAATTGAACAAATCACCAGAACTGACCATTTAATAAAGCATCAGTACGGTCGTTAGTGCTCTGGTTCAATTTCTTAATTTCTACCAGGTACTGCCCATCCACATACAGTGGCTCACCAAACTGCGCATCAATTCCCAATAACCTCAGGTGGTTTTCGAAAAGCTGTGCCGTTTTCAGGCTGCTGACCCTTATCCTCACATTTTCAGTGATACGCTCGCCCCTTTTTCTTTTTCGAATAGTCTCCACCATTGGTTTTAAGATACTCTCACCCAACCGGCAGCTCCTGTCATGCAATGCACCCTCGTCTTCATCCCACTCTACTGACTGGAACCCCTCCCTGACAACCCTGGATAAAAAGAAATCCCTGCCATAGTCATTATAGAACTGGAAAGCATACCGCAAATCGCCATTGTTACTCTCAGAACATGTATATTTCAGGGCAGACAGTTTCATTTCCGGATCCTTTATCACAACACCCTCATGTCCTGCTGCTCCCAGTTCCCTGACCAAGTCGGTCACTACCAGGGCAACGGCATCAGCCGGATAATTCCCGAAGTGCCTTACAGTCTTAATACCATAACGTTCGCACAATTCATTTTTCATTTCAAGTGTAATGGGCCTACCAGTATCTTTCTCCCTGATATCGAATACATATAATGCGATGCTTTCCACTTCCGGATAAATATCCTTAGGGACATATGGATTATCAGGACCCACCATCTCACCGCATAGTACCAAGTCGGGATGGTCCCGGAAAAATTCAAGTCCTGTCTCCCGGGTTGCTTTTTCTGTGGTATACGGACACACCAACCCGCCCCTGGTGAGAGCAAGGACCTGGTCTTGTATCTTTACAACCCTGACATTGTAACCGTTCATTTTTTCTTCAATAGCAACCAGTGGCAATCCTTTGAAGTGCATTTGAATGGTAGGTTCAAGTACCATAGCCCGATGTATCTTCGGGAAGCCTTTTACGATCTCGATGCCACTGACCAGATTGAAAAGAGTGGTCCCTGGCTCCACTCCCGATATCCCCTTTTCGAACCTGTAATATTCAGGAAGGAATCCGGAGATCCTCTGCAACACTCTTCTTTTTATCATTCCGGTTATCTTTGATTCCGGCATTCCCAGTGCTTTAGAAGCAATTCTTATAAATTCTTTATCAAAAAATTCCTGATATCTTTTCATGAATTGTCTAACTAAATATTCCTGGTAATGGCATCAAGAAGACTCCTGCGTGTTACCAGACCCACAAGTTCGTTTTCCAGGTTCATGACAGGCACTCCACCAAGGTTTTTCTCCAACATCAATGAAACCACATCCTTGATCGGGGCATTTGTCTTTATAGATATGACACCACGACTCATAATATCTTCTGCCAGCAGGTTCTTGATCCTGCTATCCTGTTGGTTGCCTGAAACAAGGTCCCTGAATGCCCGCAGCCCATTAGCAATATCATGCTCAGTGATGATTCCTATAAGTTCACCATTTTCTACAACTGGCAGCCGTCCAATATCATTATCAAGCATAATCCTCCTTGCATGGATCACCCGTTCCCCTGGCCCGATAGTGACGGGTTTGCGCATAATCTCTCCGGCATATGAATTGCCAAACGGATAGTTCTCAATGACCTGTTGCGGCGTAACCCATCCTACCACATCATCATTGTCAATGATTAGCAGTATCCCGTTGTTTTTGTTCATTAATATAACACCATCAGTAACAGGCATATCCGGCAGTACTTTATTGTAGTTATCAGTAGTCGCCGTAGCTACATGCATGGCCGAAGCAGGAAGGTTTGATTTTTTCCTTGTCCCCAGTTCCCTTGTTATTGTACGCATGGTGACAATACCATGAATAATGTTATTATGCATCACAAGGAGTCTTCTGGTTCTGTATTTTTCCATAGTGTCAAGTGCATATGATAATTTTTCAGATTTATCAATTGTTACCGGTTCTGTCATTATATCCTGCATATTCATTTTTTCACCTACCGTGCTATAATTGCCTGTATAATGTTTTTCGCATATACGATGCCTGTTATCTCATCATCAACAACGAGTATGCCACTGATGCGCT
>Ga0255422_1224_pt1 | contig 12581 bp, 13 predicted proteins | sample ANMaggSeSYBR02D3_FD_182631 | JGI IMG/M metagenome (GOLD analysis project Ga0255422, IMG submission 182631) | Sediment cell enrichment communities from methane seep in Santa Monica Basin, California, United Staets - ANME aggregate JGI... | ecosystem: Environmental > Aquatic > Marine > Cold seeps >... | reverse complement strand
GAAAATAAATCTTATTCTTAAACCTTGAATAATCTCGGATGATTGTGTTTTTCTATATTTTTGGACAAATGGTTCGGAAAGTGAGATACAATAAAATAACTGATTAAATAGAATTACGGTGTAGTGAACATGCTCAACCTCCCGGAATGGACTTACGACGAGATGAAACAGACCGGTGTAGACTACTCCTGTATGGAGCAGGTGCAACGGTACGATGATATGCACCAGAGGTTTCGCGACTATGAAAAGGATAGCGATGCGATCATAAAACTCCTCGAACTGGACTCAAACAGCACAGTTATCGATATGGGTGCAGGAACTGGCGCATTCGCACTCCACGCTGCGAAACACTGCCAAAAAGTCTACGCAGTGGATGTATCTTCCGCCATGCTGGAGCGCTGCCGGAAAAAGGGCGAAGAGATGGGGCTTTCGAATGTTCTATACTGTCATGGTGGCTTCCTGACGTACGAGCACGAGGCAGAGACGGCAGACGCGATGGTGTCGATAGCGGCATTGCATTATCTACCTGATTTCTGGAAATTGGTCGCTCTCATGAGAGCAGCTGAGATGTTAAAGGTAGGAGGACGGTTTTTTCTGTTTGATATTGTATTTCCATTGGAAGCAACAGACCTTCGAGATCGAGAGCGCCGAATATGGTGATGGATTCCAGGCAACATACGTCTGCATCAGGCGATAGGGTATGACCAGCAAGTAGAATGCTTGCCCGAAATGAACTTCTGCACTTGCAAACTGTATCTCACCGGTTTATTGGGAAGGGCTGCCATTCGCTCCGAGATTATGCGCCTGGGCGTCCCGGGCGATCGGGGTACTTAACGTAGGCTGTGAGGGAAAACCCCTCGAAAGATTTAAATATTTTGTAAGACCGATCTTACATGGTGTTATATATGATCAATATCGCAATAACAAAACTCAGTTCAAAAGGGCAGATAGTAATTCCTTCGGAAATGAGGGGTGATTTTAGTGTTGGGGAAAAACTTGTCATAATCAAGAACGAAGAGCAATTAATCTTGAAAAAAGCGAGCGATTTGGACAAAAATTTCGAAGAGGATATTGCTTTTGCCAGAAGAACGGAAGAAGCTCTAAAGAGATATGAAAAAGGACTCTACAAAGAGATGAACGCCAGAGAGTTTACTGATGAACTTAAAAAATGGTAACTGTTGGTTATGGCCCTTCATTTGAAAAGAAGGTTCGAAAGATTAAGGATCGGCTATTAAAATTAAAAGTCAAAAATAAGATTCTTAAAATCATAAACTCGCCAGAAATTGGTAAACCTATGAGATACAGCAGAAAGGGTACCAGAGAAGTTTATATTCCTCCTTTTAGGTTGTCTTATTTATATCTGAAGAATGAAGAGAAAATAATTTTTTTAGATTTATATCATAAAGATGAACAATAATTTAATCTATACCTGAAATATCATGCTCAATTAAGTACAAGTCATAGCTTGACTTATGGACAGGATTCACAGGATTTACAAGATGTAGCGGCTTACTTAATATCATGTCGATTCTGTTAATCCCGTCGACAATTCACATTTATCTCGTTTAATTTCACATGTTTTCCCATACATTAAATAAATATATATCTACTGTTGTCATATTACTATTTCTACTACATAACTGGATTATGAGATCGTGCCCCGGTCAATAAATAAAAAGGAGAGTATAGGAATGGGAAATGGAAAGAACAGCACCGAAAGCACTGTACACAACACAGACACCTACCTGCAAAGCCTTATTGTGACAAAAACCCTGCAAGAACCCGTCATGCGCCGTGCAATCCATGCGCTCAATCTCCCGCTGGGAAGCCGGGGCCTTGACGTAGGATGCGGGATCGGTCTTCAGGCATTGTTGCTCGCAGAGGCAGTGGGACCCGCCGGACATGTCACAGGCATTGATCTATCCCCTGAGTTTATAGATTGTGCGAGAAGCATTGCAGAGAAGGCGGGCATGTCTGAGCAAGTCTCTTTTCAGGAGGGGGACATGAACAAACTCCAGTTCGACGACGATACTTTCGACTGGGTATGGAGTGCGAACTGCGCAGGATACGCGCCCGGAGAGCCCCTATCGCTACTAAAGGAGCTTGCGCGGGTGGTAAAGCCAGGTGGAAGTGTGATCATCCTTGCATGGTCTTCGCAACAATTGCTCCCTGGCTACCCTGTGCTGGAGGCACATCTGAATGCGACATCTTCAGGGATCGCCCCGTTTGTTGAGGGGGCGGGTCGTTGGGTGAACGCTTTCATTGTGGGATTCTTCTTTCTGATGCATCAGATTCTTGATCGATCCGGTTGAATTGGAATTTTTTTGATAGGATCAACACTTTTTATCACTTTGTTCGGGTTAGATGGTATCGGTACTTGAGCACCTTTGTGATCCAGATTAAAATCTGCAATGATCACCTCTTCTTGTCCCTTTTTAACTTCACATAACTTATATGTAGAATCTTCGCGTTCTTTGCATCCACCGTCTGCCAGTCCTCCAAAATAGTTTTTGTTCAACTGCCCGAAGATCCCTCCGCCCAGTGCACACTACCCAATCACGCATACGCAAAGTCACGACGGCAGCACCATCCCCTCCGCACCCCCTTGATCCTGCATGCTGGCCGGGCGGCGGCGATATACACATACCGCACGCCACGGTCGCCGTACTTGACTACGGTTTACCCGAAAATCTCCGCCACCGTCCACGAAATTGTGGCACCCCCAACGCCCGCCAGCGTCTGTGCCGCATCCGATGCCTCCTGGTGAATGATGTGGGCCGGGATGCGTTCCAGGAGTACCAGGAGAGTATGATGCAGGTTCTTCGGTGATCTGCCTGCTTGAACCAGCAGCTACCCTTCGTCATATTTGCAATTTTGTCGTGAAGTCCTGCATTATATAACCGAGATTGTCGGAAAAGCCTAATTTTTGAATATTTTAGCTTTACTATCTAAACATGGACGGGCGCAGCATAGTGATTTAGTTTTAACAATATTTCTGGAAGTTTTAATTTAGGCGCTTTTCAGGTACTTTTCCGACAATCTCTAACCTGATACTTCGATATATCAAAAGATTTAAGTCCTAATACCTTGCAAACATTATTAGATCGGTCAACCAAAAGACCAGTCTGAACAAGAGGTGACAATACCAAACAGACGACCACACTGAACCGCTGCATGATGAAAATTTAAAGCCGCAGAGAATCGTAGACATCAGGAAGAGTTGCCGCATCCGCAAATTGGAAGTCCCGAGATTCACTAATGGCACCGACCACCACCTGAAGGGGATTCGCATTTCAGGAAGGGTTGCGACCACACTTGCCGATTTACGAGTATCAATTCCTGACAAAATTAAAGTTCAACATCAGGAGGATGAACAAAAGATGAAAAAGCTACTAATATCAGTTCTGATAATCGCTGTGTTGGTGGCATCCGGTTGCATCAGCGACAAGGATGCCACAACAGAAGAACCGACTGAGAAAATAAATCAAATAGACGCCACCCCGCTCATCCCGCGTGAGGTCTTATTCGGCAATCCGGACAAGGTCACAGTCCGTCTAAGCCCGGACGGGACCTGGATCAGCTACCTTGCCCCTGTAGACGGTGTCTTGAACGTCTGGGTAGGACCTGCTGCTGACCCTGATTTAGCCGAGCCGGTCACAAACGACACCGACCGCGGCATTCGCATTTACTTCTGGGCTTACACAAACGAGCACATCCTGTATCTTCAGGACCAGGCTGGCGATGAGAACTGGCGGGTCTACAGCGTGAATCTGGAGACCGGCGAGACCACTGACTTAACCCCGCTTGAGGGCGTACAAGCCAGGATCCAGGCACTCAGCCAGAAGTTCCCTGAAGAGATATTAATCGCCTTAAATGACCGTGATCCCACACTTCACGACATTTACCGTGCCAACATCACAACCGGTGAGAAGAGTCTTGTCATGGAGAACGAGGGTTTTATAGGATTCACAACCGACGACGATTACAACGTCCGCTTTGCTGAGCGAGCGACACCCGACGGCGAGAAAGAGATACTCAAGGCGACCGAAACTGGGGATTGGGAGCCGTTTATGGCAATCGCAATGGAGGACTTGCTCACAACGGGCATTGCCGGGTTCGACAAGACCGGTACGGTTCTTTACATGATCGATAGCCGCAACCGTAACACCGCTGCGTTCTTCTCGCTGGACCTTGGAACCGGTGAGCAGACGTTGATCGCTGAGGATCCGAGTGCGGATACCAGTGATGTCATGATCCATCCGAGTGAAAATATTGTCCAGGCGGTTGCTTTCACCTACGAGCGCAAGCACTGGCAGATCATTGACGAGTCCATTGCAGATGACCTTGCCTACCTGAAAACGGTTGCTTACGGAGATATCGAAGTTGTAAGCCGAACACTGGACGATGAATACTGGATGGTCACCTACGGGGTAGATGATGGTCCGGTGCAGTATTATCGCTATGACCGTAAAGAAATGAGCGCAGAGTTCCTGTTCGCGCAACGTGCGGCACTGGAAGGTTTGTCTCTCGCAAAGATGCATCCTGTGTTCATTAAATCGCGTGATGGGCTAGACCTGGTCAGTTACTACACGCTGCCGATTGGAAGCGACAGTGATTTCGATGGGTACCCTGATGAGCCATTGCCGATGGTATTGTGCGTCCACGGTGGACCATGGGCACGTGACAACTGGGGCTACAACTCCGTGCATCAGTGGCTTGCTAACCGTGGCTATGTTGTTTTGAGCGTTAACTTCCGCGGCTCCACAGGATTTGGGAAAGCGTTTATCAACGCAGGCAATCTGGAGTGGGGAGGCAAGATGCACGATGATCTCATTGACACTGTCGATTGGGCAGTCCTGGAAAGGATAGCTGACCCGGATCGTGTAGCGATCATGGGGGCCAGTTACGGGGGATACGCAACGCTCTGGGGCATGACGAACACGCCTGATACGTTTGCCTGCGGCGTAGATATCGTGGGTCCGTCAAACCTGACCACATTATACGAGACGATTCCACCGTACTGGCAACCGGAAATCGAGCTCTTTGCAGCGCGCATGGGCGACCCCAGAACAGAAGAGGGTAGAGTGCTTTTCACCGAGCGATCCCCGCTGACCTACGTGGACCAAATCGAAAAGCCGCTCCTGATCGTTCAGGGCGCAAATGACCCGCGTGTCAAGCAGGCAGAGTCGGACCAGATCGTCCAGGCAATGCAGGATGCAAACATCCCTGTGACATATCTGCTGTACACAGACGAAGGACACGGCTTTGCCAGACCTGAGAACAGACTCTCGTTTTTCGCCGTTACCGATGCGTTCCTCGCCGAGCATCTGGGTGGGCGGTACGAGCCTATCGGTGATGATTTCGAGGGATCGAGCATCATCGTCCAGTCTGGTGCTGAAGAGGTGCCGGGGCTAGCAGAGGCGATAGCTGATTAGCTGCCAATGAATCGATTACCGCTGGACGTCCCGGGTGCTGTGTGTCCTGGGGTGGCTGGCGGATTTTTGGCAATATGTTTCTTGCAGAAGATGTAACAGAAAAGTATGACATAAAAATCTTTGAAATGCTTCCGCTTTACATGAAAGCGGAGGTGCTTGAAAATGCAGTTGTTGTATGGGTGGATGATGAACCTGAGATGATGTACTATCTCTACCGATGGCGCCGTCTGATCGAGGACCAGTTGCTTATCCGGCAAAAGATGACTGCTTGAAGACGTTCATACGTCGTGATATCCGGTAGTCGGCAGCAGATCACCCCAAGAGCATCCCAAGCAGGTATCGCACGATTATGCTTGCACCGATCGCAACCAGAGCCCCCACAATCCCGATATCGCATAGCTGGTCAAGGCAGTCCAGGTCCCGCATGCCCCCCAAGATCTGACCGGGTGATATGAAGCGTGTGGAGTTCGAGATAGGGAGAGCCGGGTATGACAGCGATCGGATTTGGGGCAACATATATCTGCACCAGGGGGTAAGATAGAACCGGTCAATTATACTACTCAGCATGAGTAATTCGGAACTATATATGACAGCCACAGAGGACACAGAGGGGAAATACTCTGTGTCCTGTCAAGTAGAGCCCATAGCGCACCTCTTGTTGGGGTAATAGCCCCGAGATTACTATGAGCCCCCTCACAGAACCGGACATGAAGATTTGCCTCATCCGGCTCTTCAGAAGCACATCCTCTACGGGTTCAGGTTGTATAGCAAATGATATATATTCGGCTTCGGGAGTGGATTGAATTGGATGAAACGATTAAACTGATTCCAGTTGTAACTTTTCCTCTGGCTGCGCCTGTTTATCCATTTGAAGGCGAGTCTCATGGTCTGATAGTAGAAGTTCTGTAGCCATCGTATGTTGCCGGCTCGTGTCCACGAACAATTGACAATATTTGAATAGTTTTAATGTAATTTCCTCTTTTGAAGGATATTAATGGATTCAGAACTGGATTTATCAGAATTTTGTTGTTTGTATGATATGGATAATGTATTACCCACAAAACTAATAATATACGTAGCAACTCCCGCTATGATTCTAAATGCATAGAGTAAAAGAGTCACTTATTTAAACAACATTAAGTATCATTTTTTAGGACATTGCCCACTATTACGCCTTTAAAAAGCAGGAATATTATAAAACCAAATTGAAGCCTCGGGGGGGATTTGAACCCCCGACCTAGTGATTACAAATCACTCGCTCTGCCGGGCTGAGCCACCAAGGCGCTGTTTTGCCAGATAAAAGTGGACGCTTGAAGGTTATAATGGCACATAAAATCTTCGGTGTTCCGCCTGACAGGAGAAATAATTCAATGAATGAACGAATCGCAAAAAAGCCCTATTCCAGATCGGCGATACTATCAAGAACAGTATCAGGCCTTATACCTAAAGATTCAATATCCTCTATCCCTGATGCCCCTGTAAGTACCAGCACGGTTCGCATCCCGGCCCTTGTACCTGCCAGGATGTCGGTCTCCAGCCTGTCCCCAACCATAACGTACTCTTCACTTCTCATCCCATACTCCCTGAGCAGCACATCCATGATCGGCTTATTAGGCTTACCGATCACATCAGGCACCACACCCGAAGCTGCCTGTATAGCAGCTACAATACTCCCTGCCCCTGGCAGGAAACCATGCTCTGTAGGCAGCATAATATCATTGTTAGTAGCTATGAACCCTGCCCCGTTCATAATCAGGTCCAGGGCCCGGGTAAGCTTCTTATATGTAAATTCCCGATCCAGACCAGCCACCACATAATCTGCATCCTGTTCACTAATTATATGACCTGCCCGTTTAAGTTCTTCAACCAACCCCTGTTCTCCCACAGGATATATGGTACTGCTGCCATACTTCTCTTTAATATAGACTGATACGGCATAGGCAGAGGATATCACATCCCCTGCATTACACGGGATACCCATATCCACAAGCAGTCTGGCAATAGCCTCCCTGGTGCGGGTGGCATTATTGGTAAGGAATACCACCCGGCTGCCTGAACTCCTCAATCTGTCAATGGATTCACAGGCACCTGGTATGACCGTTCTCCCGTGGTAGACCACACCGTCAAGGTCAAGAATGTATGTAGCCGATCTGTTCATATTCCCTACTTCATCATGAGGATACGGTTCATAGCCGTCACAAGAGCCTCAACCGATGCCATCACAATATCCTCATTGGCAGCCCTGGCAGTCATAATCCGGCCCTTGTCATCTTCCACACCAATGATAACTTCTGCAAGTGCATCCGAACCACCTGAAATGGCCTCTATCTTGAAATCCCTCAATTTCATTGTCCTCTGGCCATTAATGATACTCTGGACAGCGTTCAGTGCCGCATCTACCGGGCCAACACCAATACTGGCTCCTACCTTTTCTTCACCCCTTACCATGGCCTTTACAGAAGCAGTTGGAGTGATGATATTTCCGGTCATTACAGAGACTTCGATCAGGTCTATGGGACGTTCGGATTTCTTCACTTTGCCCATAATAGCTTCAGCAATGGCAAACAGGTCTGCATCTGTGATGGATTTGCCCTTGTTGCTAATGCCCTTCATCCTGGCCATGATCTCGTTCAACTGGTCATTGTCAGGTTCAAGACCTGCATCCTTCAGTGTCTTTACGACCGCATGCCTGCCTGCATGCTTGCCCATCACAATACGCCGCTTATGCCCTACCATCTCAGGTGTCATAATGCCTGGCTCGAATGTATCTGTCCTAGTAAGCACGCCATGGGTATGTATCCCGCTCTCATGTGCGAATGCATTATCACCAACAATAGGCATTGTTGGAGGTATCCTTACACCAGTATACCGCTCCACTATATGTGCAGTTTCCACAATGTACTCGGTATTGATATTGGTTTTTGCACCGTAGATACTGTGCAGGCTCATTACAGTCTCGGCAAGGTCTGCATTGCCGGCCCGCTCGCCCAGGCCGTTTATGGTGACCTGTACCTGCCTACCGCCTCCCTCTACTGCTGCCAGGCTGTTGGCGACGGCAAGCCCGAAGTCGTTATGGCAATGAACATCAATGGGGATGGTGATATCCTTTCTTATATCTGCTATCAAAGCCTTCATGGCCGATGGCACGAAAACGCCAACCGTATCAGGAATATTAATAACATCGCATCCTGCTTCCTGGACCGCCTTGCTGATCTGTAACAGGTAATCAAAATCCGTCCTGGTGGCGTCCATGGGGCTGAACATGCATTTTACGCCGTGGTCCTTGATATGCTCCACAGCCCTGATGGCCATGTCCAGTACCTCTTCCCTGGTCTTATTGATGGTATGGATGCGCTGCACATCAGATGTGGGGATAAAGGTATGTACCATATCAACTTCACATTCCAGGCATGCGTCAAGATCAGAAAACACTGACCTTGAGAGTCCGCATACATCCAGTCTAAGACCCATTTTAGCGATCTCGCCTACGTTCTGCTTCTCCCCTTCCGATGATATGGGAAACCCGGCTTCAAGTATATCAATGCCAAGCTTGTCGAGTTGTGAAGCAATCTCTTTTTTCTGTTCAAATGTAAGAGATACGCCAGGGGTTTGTTCACCATCACGCAGTGTGGTGTCGAAAATAGTTACGCGCTTATCACGGATCGATTCAGTAATATAGAACCCGATCCCTCATTTTAAGTTCTTCCATATTAAAAACCTCAACTATAGAATCGTTTCATAATATAAAAGGGTTGTTGAAGCATCCTGATCCTCTGCCTGTTCTGCTATCATACTATTCCCCAGGGAATACTTTCACTGTGCTCTTGGATGTGGTTTATCACTGCTGTAGTATATCCATATACCTGAGGTGATACAAAATGGAAGATGAGTTTTGGACTGGTATTGTAAAACGTGCTGCCAAACACCAGCATATCAAACGCCGCAGCCAGTTCAGCCGGCATTTCAACAGGATGCAGACATTACCAGATGACCAATAAGTGCAGGTCAGTTCGCAGTTATAGGTATGTATATCAATATAATCCACATAAGTTAATGTATGGAAGATGTACCAGGTGACACTGGAGTTAACAGCCATAACAAGGCTGATAATGAAATAAATGATAACAGTGAAAAACTTCTTGTGCTCCCTCTTGGTGATGAATCAAAAAAGATAACCCAGGTCATTACCAATGACACTGCCAGGCATATAATGGAACTGCTTGCCGAGCACTCTATGAGTGCATCTGATATCGCCAAACAACTGGATGTTCCCCTTACCACTATAAAATATAATCTCGAAAACCTTATGGACGTGGGACTGGCAAAGATCGAGCGAATAAAGTACAGCGAGAAAGGAAGGGAGGTCAAGGTCTATGCACCTGTACGTAAACTTATCGTTGTGGTGCCTGAAAAACTTGGCAGTGCATCAATTACCGAAGTTCTGAAAAAATACCTTGGTGTCATTCTAACTGCTGTTTTCGCATCAGGTTTTATTGAACTGTTAACAAGTAAATTTACCTCCTCCGAAAGCATGATGCCAGATGGTAATGCCCAAAGAATTTTTGAAGAAGAGGCTTTAATGGACTCTTCAATGGATTTTATAGGCAACGGTTCAGGAGTAGCAGAGGATTCAATAACGGGTATGGTGAATGATTCAGCACAAATGACCCAATCGAATGCAACTGCACCGGATACTTTGATCATCCCTGAAACCGTACCTATAACGGCTGAAATGGCAACTGAAATGCCATCACACATACCTACCCTATATGTTGAACCAGCCGCCCTTGAAAAGGGTAGATCAACTCTTGATCTGGATTTCACATCCCACCTGGGCTTGTGGTTCCTTATGGGGTGCCTGTTCATGATCGCATTGGTAACGATCGTAGATTATTACCGGCAAAAAAAGGCAGCCAATAGGAAATGATCACTTTGATCACACCATTGAGTTACTTTTATTATTTAGTCGCACATATTCCAATAAGATCGGACTTATGAGGATAGCATTAAAGATTGCATATATCGGCACTGAGTATCATGGATACCAGATACAGCCTAATGTGCCGACAATTGAAAAAGAACTCTTCAGGACTCTTGAAGAACTGAAAATCATTACTGACCTTAAAGGTGCCAGATATACCGGTTCCGGTCGGACCGATGCCGGAGTCAATGCCCTTGGACAGGTGATCGCTTTTAATACTAATACCCCTAAACTGGCAATACCCAGGGTAATTAACAGCAAACTGCCGCCCTCTATCTGGGTGTGGTCAAGGGCTGAAGTACCTGATGATTTCGACCCAAGGCGACATGCTGTGAGCCGGGAATACAAATATTTCATTTGTGGTGAATGTCTAAATATCTCACTAATGCGCAAAGCATCAAAGCTTTTAAAGGGTACCCATGATTTTGCTAATTTCGCGACACAAGATGGGGATAAGTCCACTGTACGGACAGTTGAACGAATCGATATAAGGATGGAAGGCAGGTTAATCAATCTTGATGTCAAGGCTGATAGTTTCGTATGGCATATGGTGCGTAAGATCGTTACAGCTCTTCATATGGTGGGGGACCAGACCCGTGAAGTTGAATGGCTTAAACGCATGCTCCATCCGGAAGAGTTTGAAGAGGGACTGGAACCGGCACCGGCATATGGGTTATTATTAAAAAATGTGAACTATGACCTGGACATTCCCTGGGAAGATGATTCCTATGCAAAAAAGGTTTCCGGACAGAGGCTTCATGAACAGTTCATGCATTATGGTGTGATGGCAGAGATATTCAAAGAACTTAAAGATAACATGCAGCCACCTGAAGCCTGTGATTGAATTATGAACCTGATCGCTTTTGAACTCTCGGGTGAGCATCCCGATATACCAGTAGCTGAAGTTATCGGGGCCCTGGAATCCGAAGATATTGAATTTTCTGTTCTATATAGATTAGATCAGGTACTTATTGTTGATATCTCAAATGCGAATGCAAATGTAAATACAAACAAAAACACGGATCAGGTGAGCAAACTTAGCAAACGCCTGGCCTTGACCTGGCATATTATCAATGTGCTGGGTATCTCGGATTCAACCTTACCTGGTATCATGAACATGGTTGAGAATGTGGATTTTGATGAACCTGCGTCCCTTACATACAAAGTAAGGGCTAAGAAGATTAAGCGTAAAAGTCCTATCTCATCTGAGGATATTGAACGAAAGATCGGCGGGGTGCTCTACAATAAAGGATATAGTGCCAACCTTGTAGATCCCGACGTCCGGTACCGGGCAGTTCTGACTGATGGAAAATGTATTTTCGGTCGTGTGCTGGCATCTGTTGACCGTGGTTTATTTGAAGACCGCAAGCCACAGAACAAACCGTTCTTCTACCCGGGCGTCCTCATGCCCAGGCTTGCACGCTCCCTGGTTAATATCGCTCGCGTTGGACCGGGCAGCATGATACTTGACCCGTACTGCGGCACTGGTGGAATACTGGTGGAGGCAGGGCTTATGGGTGCGGTGACTCTGGGTTGTGATGTACAGAAGAAGATACTGCTGGGTGCCAGGATGAACCTTGATTTTTATGTGCCTGATCATTCCCTCATGTTCCAGGATGCAGGTAATATGGCACTGAAGGATGGCTGTATCGACTGTGTGGTGACCGACCCGCCTTACGGCAGGTCCGCTCTTATTCAGGCCAGGTCCCTGGATATTCTTATGAAACGTTCTCTCCAGGAGATATTCAGGGTCCTGCGTCCAGGCGGTCGGGCAGTGGTGGTTTCTGAATGTTCTGTTGAAGAGTGGGTGGTATCTGCCAGCTTTTCAGTTGTTGGTGTGTATTTACAGAGGGTGCACCGCAGTCTGACAAGGAGGATTACTGTGCTTGATAAACTTGAATAAATTATATGTTATTTAAATTTAATTTGTAACTATTCAGCCATACATAAACGTTATCGTTAGACTGAATAGTCCACAAATAAATAATTGTACACAATTTTCAAACACCTTTGAAATCGATGGACTTAGACTCAGTATTAAAAATTGAAAAATGTATCATCATCGACACAAATAATCTAATTTTCGCCAACGGTATCCAGTCTTAAGGAGGGCTGAATAGTTACTTTAGTTTTTCAATTAAGTATTCTCCATCACTTGAAGTTAG
>Ga0255422_1215_pt1 | contig 12778 bp, 13 predicted proteins | sample ANMaggSeSYBR02D3_FD_182631 | JGI IMG/M metagenome (GOLD analysis project Ga0255422, IMG submission 182631) | Sediment cell enrichment communities from methane seep in Santa Monica Basin, California, United Staets - ANME aggregate JGI... | ecosystem: Environmental > Aquatic > Marine > Cold seeps >... | reverse complement strand
ACTTATAACCAAGCCCTGAAAATCTATAGCCACGCCGAAGGCGTACCACAACTTTAGCTCACTTTAGGCATTTTAGGCACTTAACAACGTGTCGGGGTACTTTTGAGAACTTAATATAAACACAGCCTCTCTGGAGGTGATAATTTGAATAGAGGAAATCATGAAACCCATATATTTTCCATTTACGTATATTTCCGAACCGGTTTTGGAGGCGCTTTCCGCCTTTTTCAAACAGATTGTCGTTTACCAGCCTTCAAATCTAAAAATACCTGAAAGTATGCAAAAACCGGCTGATAGCGATTTGCTTGAAATTCGCATTCCAGTTAAGGGAGATGAGAATAAAATTGATAACATTCTAAAAGACTACAAAAACTGGGCAAACATTCATCAGGAAAGTGAACTGGCTTTTTTTAAGACAAAGCCGGATATAATTCCCTTTTTTGGCGAATCCTACACATCACAAATCAAAGCAGATATAAAAAAAAAGAAGCAGAAACAACAGAACGAAAAAAAGCAGGACTCTCTTTTAAATGCAAGAATTTTTCTTCATATGGCCCAGGAATTCGACTCGCAAAGCTGGGAAATAAACAAAGAGCTTCTATTATCGGAAGAAAAAACATTGAATCTAATTGATAATCTCAAAGGAAAAGATGAATTATCATTTAAAAAAAATGATAAAGAAAAAACAGTAGAAATAGATTATCAAAGCGAGTATATGACACTTGATCGAATTATTGCATGGACACATTTGCTGCAATACGATCAAGATATGTCAAACCTGTTTATAACAAACAGCCGCTCAGTTGTTGAGCATCTGGTAGAAAAAACCCCTGAGGCAAAAATTGTACTTAGTATTGATTCAATACCTCTGACCAACAGCAGGGATAAAAAGACAGAAAAATGGCAAAAAAGTTTAATCAAGCAGCTTGAATTACTTCAGGAAAATCCCCTGCCTGCATCAGAAGACATCAAAATTAAATCGCCTTTTGATAAAGACGACGGCAAAAAAGTTTCATTAACACTATATCTTGTCCCGGGCGAATCTCCTTATAATTTTTTTACCCGCAGTGCCTGGCATAAAACGCCTGTTAAAGAAATAAATAAGAAAAGCGGATTTAACAATACTCTGATAGGATTTGTTGAATTTTAATCCACAGATTACGCAGATTACACAGATTTTCACGAGTTAGCTGCTTATAATTATTACCCCAGAAAAAATTATCAAAATTTATCAGAATACTTGACTATCATTATTAATTGGTATAATGACTTTTTTGATATGTAAAAAATCAAGTTTGATTTTATAATCGTTAATTAATTTTTTAAGAAAGGAGACTTTTTCAAATGGCTTTTAAACCTACTGTCGACCTGGACAAATGTGAAGGTTGTGAAGAATGTGTGGAAAATTGCCCTTCTGATGTTCTGGAAATGAAGGATGGCAAAGCATTCGTAGCTAATGAGGATGAATGTCTTGGCTGTGAAACATGCATCGAAGTTTGCGAACAAGGCGCTATTACCGTTGAAGAGATTTAATTGATTCGCACTTTTTTTATTTTTCTATTAGCTATTAAGGTGGGCCACAAGCCCACCTTTTTAATTTTCTGAAAAAATAATCAAAACGATTTCTTTACGGAAGCATAAAACTCCGCCATAAGCATCCACCAAAAACATACGATGGCCTATTCCCTTTCTTTTTGCTGCAATATGTAATTGATTTATATCTTTGTTCTCTTAGATAATGCCTGATAATAATTCTATAATAAAATATCCTGACATGGCTCTTGTAAAACAAAAGCTTCATAAATCAGGAGGTAAGGATTTATCTGCTAAAATATTATCTGCTCTATCGTCATTACCCATTTCCAATAGTATAAAGCCTGAAGAAACCGTAGCTGTGGCAGTTGGGAGTAGAAACATCAGTAAAATTGACGGAATCCTTTACTATTGTTTGAGCTTTCTAAAAACAAAGGGACTCAAGCCTTTCATAATACCAGCCATGGGAAGTCACGGGGGTGCCACAAGTGACGGTCAGAGGGATGTCCTTGCAAAACTTGGGATCACGGAATCTGCGATGGGAGTTCCTGTTGTTTCGGATATGGATGTTGAATGTATAAGCGAGGTTCCAAAAAGTCCGAAAATATATATTTCAAAAGCAGCTTTAAGGGCAGATCATATAGTAATTATTAATAGAATAAAGAACCATACCAAGTTCAGGGCTGATATAGAAAGCGGCCTGTGCAAGATGCTGTCAATAGGTCTCGGCAAAGCAAAAGGTGCGGCTGAATTTCATCAATGCGCTATAAAGAATAGCTTCAGAATTATTGAAGATGCTGCAAAAATTATAATTAATAAGTGTAATATTCTTTTCGGAATAGCCCTTCTGGAAGATGGATTTGGGGATTTAGCCCATGCGGAAGCAATTTTACCATCATCAATTATAGAACGCGAAAAAATACTTCTCAAAAATGCTGCCGCAATGATGGGACATATCCCATTTGACCTTCTTGATATATTAATCATAGATTATATCGGCAAAAATATCAGTGGAATTGGCATGGATTCCAATATTACAGGCAGACACAGGGATATCATGGGAGATTTTTATACTGCTCCAAATGTTAAACGTATATTTGTAAGGGAACTATCATCTGATTCAGATGGCAATGCCCACGGAATCGGCCTTGTAGATTTTACCACAAAACGGCTTGTCAATGCACTGGATTTTAAAAAAACATATACAAATGCGATCACAGCGATTTCGCCTGAAAAAGCGGCAATACCGATACATTTTGATACAGACCGTGAATCGCTTGAAGCATGTTCAAAAACCATAGGTTTAAACTCAATGGAAGGGGCACGTATCGTCAGGATTAAAGATACAGCGAGCCTCGAACTTTTACAGGTTTCAAAAGCACTTTTGCCGGATATTTTATCAAATCCCAATCTAAAACAGATAACAGAATGGACTCCTTTTCAGTTTGACAATAATGGCAATCTGCCCGAATTGTCTTCCTTATTGTCCCGGTAAAAGGTTATGAAAGAAGATCAAATTATCCATCATTTTATTTTCCAGACAAAGTTTGGTTATTCTGCAATTTTTTATAAAAAAAGTCCGTTTTTACTAACAAGAATAGTTCTTCCTAAAACAAATAATAAAAACAAACAGCAAAATTACAAGCCGCATCAAAAAGCTATTATTATATCAAAATTAATAATAGATTATTTTAATGGGACGCCTGTTCATATGCTTAGGCTTTCATGGGAATGGCTGGATGCAGGGAGACTTACTATGTTGCAAAAATCAGTATATTCAGCCACTGCAAAAATTCCATATGGAAAACTGAGTTCATACAAAGAAATCGCTGAAGCCATTAACAGACCCAATGCCTATCGTTTCGTAGGCACCACACTTGCCAAAAACCCCTTTCCGATCCTTATACCATGTCACAGAGTAATCCGAAGCAATAATACAATCGGCCTGTTCGCCGGAGGAAAGAATCTGAAAATAAAAATGATAGAACTCGAAAGAAGTACCGTTAAAAAATTTGGCATTGTTAAACAAGAATAGGTTTAAACAATTTTTATTGTATTATTTCAACGTATTGCGATATATAAAACTATCCAAAATTACCAATGCCCTTTTTGTGATGTTCTATTTTTTTGTTTTGAACTTTGAGATCTTCCGGCTTGTCCGGGTTAGGCCTTCATGATTTTTATGATTCGTTCATCCAGGCAAGAACGCAGAAAGGTATTCATCGGCTTCTGATCACCAGATTCGTAAAAAGCCAGCATCAGTTGATTAAATTCTAACTGTCTCTTGGCAGGAAGATTAATCACAGGATACCCGGCACTCAACAATAGCCCGTTCATAATGAAACGTCCCATGCGTTTGTTTACATCATAAAAAAATTGACATCGAGCCATCGTAAGAAATAAGAAGATTGCCCGATCATAAATATCCGCTATTTTATAGGCTTGAGCCACCATATTATCAAATAAAGCAGGCAACATAACGGCTTCCGGTGGCATATACTCAGTGCCTGCAATAGTAACCCCGCCAGAACGGAATCCGCCACATTCCAAAGCTTCTTCTTTGCCTGCTATTTGATGAAGTTCACATGCTTTTTCAGCCGTGACTTCAAACCGACCTTTTTCAATCCATTCAAATAAAGTACGCCATGTTTTACCCTGGTTTAGAGCAATTTGCTGATCAGATATCTTATGTCCGCCAATTGTTACTCCATCTAATAGCGTTTGGATTTCCGGCAGGGTAAAATTGATGCCTTCCAGGTTTACTGCATCAAAAACCAGCTCGGCTAATTGGCGTTTAGCAAGCATCAAGGCTTTATCCTGATCAGGCTTCATATTCCACTGGTTATCTTTCACTTTTATCATTTGTATTTTATTATTAGTGACTACTCACGTAGTCAGGCTAAAACGTTTTAGGTCATAAAACATGATTCTTGTGGGCTCTTCTTTGTCTTCATCGTGCAAGAAGTCAAATTCATTTTTTTTGTAAAATCTTAAGACCTCTTTTCTATTGTAAGCGTCGATAGTCAAGAATCTACAACCGGTTCTGTTGTCCGTAGTGAAGAGTGCTTTCAAGTAGTGAACAGCATCCTTGTGGAAGAACTCATTTAAGTCCTGGTTTCCACAATCGCACTTTGTTGTTATGGAAAATTTTTTTACTTTATCGAGGACAAACAACTCATCATTTATGTGATTTCGACGGCACAGAATTGGCATGTTTCATAAGTTTCGCTGCAAAGCGAGCAAGCTTAGGCGTGGGAATAGGATGTGACGGAACCGCACTTTTTGCTTCGACGCGCTTGATAAAATTTTCGGAATCTTTTTTATTCAGCTTTGGAGTCGCTTTGATTTTAAGCGCCAAGGTGCACCTCCTTTCTGTTTAAATAATTGGTTGTGTTTACTTTCTACCAAAGTACAATTGGACAGAAGAATTTGTCAAGTTTTTTATCGGTCAAAACATTCTTCTCCTTGGCTACAATCCGATAGAGTCAAGAGCGGACTTGCCCCCCAATTGACACCAATTTCCAATTTTTCTTGCCGTATTGTTTTCGAAAGCCCTGTGCCTTGAGGGTTGAGATCGTGTTTATTGGGACGAGATGATGTGGACGAATGACCCAAAAGGAGCTTTCGGAATGTACCGGAATACCCCAGAGGCACATTTCAGAGATGGAAAACGGGAAAAGGCCAATCGGAAAGAAAAATGCCCAAAAACTGGCAAAGGCGTTGAATGCCAATTATAAGGTATTTTTATAACCGCCTTTGCTTTACACTCTTTTTGGTCTGTCAAAAATGCTGGATGAAAGTGCCACACGGCATTACAGGCTAAAAACCTGACGATTATGGAACCGGTTTGAAAAGCTCTCCTATTCATCAGGAAGCAAAGAATTTGTAAAGGGAACTCAGCACTGCCCTGGGCGTTCAAAAACAGTGTCCTGCTTGCTCTCTACCCATACTGATTTTGCTAAATGACAGTGGCTTAATTGTCAAACATTAATTTACAATTCAAGCTTTTGATCGATCTCCACCTCAATGTATCAGCCTTAAACAGATGTCAGCTAATGCGCTAATCAAGACGCGACACCGAATGCTTTTCTTGACGAGTAAATGTTGATTTTTTGTAATTTTTTAGCTGAATAACTATAATTTTGTAGTGTTATACAGAAGTTGGATAGCATCAATGATAAAGATACCTATATTTTTTGACCAGGATATACACGATTGACATGATAATTTTTTTCAGGCCGTTGATCGCTTAATTTAACTGCTTGACTTTTTTATGTATTTTTTTAAACAGATTTCATCTGTCCTGGTGCATCGGCTTTTATTGGGCGCTGTGCCTATCTCTATCAGAGAGGTGTTGATCCGCTTGCTTGCCGACAATCAATGCACGATATCTCTATAACCATATGCTGAGTCGTAGATTACACCGTTCTTGTCAATATAGAAAGATGTGTTGATAATACGCACACGTCGTTCCGGGGGATAAACTCTCTTTTCTTTCCTAATAGTCGTCTTGTCAGCACCTTTCTGCTTATAGGTGGTTACAGTACCTGGCCACACGGAAACTTCCTTTTCCTGGTATATCCAGATCTCTCCTCCTTTGTCATCCGGTTCCTTTGCGTCAGGCGGGCCAAGCTGGCCTATAAGGTAAGGCCTGGTCATGCCGTGATAGCTTTCAAGGTTTATCTTTGTTGTCTGACAGGCGCAAAGACCTAATACCACGGCTGCCATGAATAATATTGTTTTTTTCATACTATCTTTCCTCTTTCAAATAACTAAATCATACTTAAGTTGAGCTATTTTTTACTCGACCTGCACCAATCTCTTGCGCATCAAAGACTTTTTACAAAGCCGTCAGCTTTGAAGCATTTCACGTGCATATTCAAGAGTTGTCTTTGTAATTTCCATGCCGCCCAGCATTCTGGCTATTTCTTTTATGCGGTCTTTTTCATTTAGCGGGTTTATAGAGGTGATAGTTCTGCCCTGCGAAACATTTTTTGTTATCCTGAAATGATTATCGCCGAATTTTGCGATCTGCGGCAGATGTGTGATGCAGATTATCTGATGATAGCGGGCAAGTTTAGACAGCTTTTTACCAACAGCTTCGGCCACACTTCCTCCGATTCCGGCATCCACCTCATCAAAAACCAGGGTTTCGACCGATCCTTTCTCGGCCAAAATAGCCTTTAAAGCAAGGACAATTCTTGAGAGTTCACCTCCGGAGGCTATGCTTGCCATAGGTTTTAGGTCTTCTCCCACATTAGGAGCGATCAAAAAATTTGCCTGGTCAATTCCTGTTTCATTTATAGTATTTCCCTTGACAACAAGGTGGGGATCTGAGTTGTCGCTTGCCGGTATTGTTTGTAAAGATATCTTAAATTTGGTCCCTGACATTCGAAGTGAGATAAGCTCCTTTTCAACTTTTTTTGCAAGTAATTTTGCGGTTTGCGATCTTTTAGATGAAAGATCTAAGGATAACATGGATAATTCTCTATGCAATTCCGAAAGCTTTGTTTCAATATCATTTATTTGGCCGGAGATGTTTTCAATTCCGGAAAGTTCTTGATCTATGGTTTCAAGATGCGAAATTACCGATTCAAGGGTTCCTCCGTATTTACGCTTCAATCTTGTGAGGATATCCAGGCGCGATTCCACCTCTTCCAAGCGCTTATCATCCGGTGGTATAATTTTCAGGTAAGTTCTAAGCTCCTCAGCTATATCCTCTATTCGAAAAGAAGCCTTGTTCAGGTCTTTTGCTTTTGATAACAGCTCTGGATCTATTTCACTTGCCCTCTCAAGATTCTTTTTCACCTCAACAAGCCTTTCAACTATAGCTCCGTTTGCGCTGTAAAGTTCTTCAATACTGCTGTACACAGCTTTATAAAGCTCTTCTCCATTTTTTAATCTTATTCTTTCCTGTTCAAGGGAGGCATCTTCTCCGGGTTTTATAGAAGCGTCTATAATTTCTTTTTTTTGAAATTCCAGCAAATTAATGTGTTCCGCCTGCCGGTCTCGTATGTTATTAAGTTTACGAAGCTTCTGAATTAATGGAATAATTTCATGAAAAAGCCTGGAATTTTTGGAACGTACAGATATCAGACTACCGAACTGATCAATAACCATCAGTTGAAAATCTTCTTTTAGAAGACCCTGATGAGCATGCTGCCCGGATATGCTGGTCATATTTTCAGTTAGCCGGCTCAACATTTGTATAGTTGCAAAATGTCCGTTTATGTAAATTCTGTGCCGGTCTCCGCGGGAAATAATTCTTCTTATCAATAATTCTTCAGATGGCTTGCCACCTTGCTCTTCAAGAATTTTGAAAACTCTGCTTTCCGGAGTTATTTTAAATAATGCTTCAAGTTCAGCAGTTTCAGCGCCGGTTCTAATGAGTTTTGCCGATGCTCTGCTGCCCAGCAAAAGATTAACGGCATTTATAATGATGGATTTGCCTGCTCCGGTTTCACCACTTAATATGGTTAGACCATCTGAAAAGCATATATGAAGATTTTCAATTATTGTAAAATTTTTAATGGAAAGTTGTTTAAGCATACAAATATGAAAAACACACAAACAGTTATAAGGGACTTGGAAATAAATAATATACCAAGATTGCGCAGGATTTTTGTTCATCTTCAAGGCGCGGCTGAAGGCGCATAGCAAAGCTATGTAACGAAAGCCGCAACGCCGAAGATGGGCAAAAAGACAAGCAAGATGGTATATTATTTATTTCCAAGTCCCTAATTACCATGCCGGTCTTTTTAAAACCCTAAACACGACCGCCACTCCAACGTAATTTAGTCTTTAAAACATCAAAATAGGGTCTGTCCTCCATGGTTATCATATTGATAGGATGGGACCCTTTTTCCACGATAATAGTATCTTTCTCATTTATTTCGAGACTCGCCTGGCCGTCAAAAGTAAGCATAACGTCTGACGACTTTTCTTCAAGCATGATTTTTATGGATACTGATTCAGGAACTATTAAAGGTCGTATTGTTAGAGTAAAGGGGCAAATAGGTGTCATTATTATTCCTTTTACATCCGGATGTATAATAGGCCCTCCGGCGGCAAGCGAATAGGCTGTAGAACCGGTTGGGGTTGCCACGATAAGACCGTCGGCGCTATAAGTGGTCAAATAGTTATCATCTATATATGTTTTTATATGTGCCAGCCTGGCAAAAGCCCCCCTGTTAATAACCATATCGTTCAGGACAGTTTCGCGGGCGATTTCCTTTCCTTCTCTAAAAACCTTTACAAGAAGGCGCATCCTGGGCTTTATGGTAAAATCCTCATTCAAAATAGATTCAGCCACAGCAAACAGGCTTTCTTCTGTAATTTCCGCCAGAAAACCTACTTCGCCAAACTTTACGCCGAGAATGGGGATGTCTTGCTCTCCTATCCAGCAGACAGCGTTTAAAAAAGTTCCATCACCACCCAGGACGAAAATACAAGAAAGATCCGGTGGCGCAGAGGATTCGCCTGGGATCGAAAATTTTCGAGGAGGAGAAGTTTCTTTCCTTACAACATCCATGCCTTTTGACCGCAGCCATTTTTCAAGTTCATCGGCCTTTTTTCCGGCCTTTGCATCCGCCTTTACAACTATTCCTATTCTTTTCAAAATAAGCGTTAACTCCTTATAAACGGTTCACGGTTCACAGTTCACGGTTCACGGTTCACGGTTTTTCAATGAACCATGCAACGATTGAAGCATTTTGGTCATTGATTTTAACTCTTGAATTAATTCTTTCGCATATAAATCTTCAAAAGAGTACCCCATAGTTCTCCTCGACCTTCTCTTTTTTTAAACCGTGAACAGTTATCTATTTTATTATAAACATATTAATGAAACGGCAAGGATTTTTGAAATAAATTTATACACTCGTAACATTTTAGCTTTTTAAAACTATATTCGCTTCAGGTATAATCAAATTCAAATCAGGAAAAACTCACGCACCACACCTGAAGCTCACCCGTAGCTGGTTAATATTACATAAAAATGGGTTTGTAAATTTCTGTTATAAATTCTTTTATCTTGACTCAAGACGGTCATATTATTATAAAAAGCCTAACTTTTTTATTGGCCTATATTTTATAATTAGCTGTATTTATTGAAGGATAAATTATTATGAAGAGTAGTTTTAAGAAACAGCCTATTCCCTTAGCTTTAGTTATTTTGTGCGGATTTTTTCTTATCTCATGCGGTGAATCTGAAAAGACTTCTGATGCTTCCCATAAATCGGCTGAAACGATCAAGCTTGGTGTTGCAGGAGCGCACAGCGGAGATCTGGCATCTTACGGTATTCCCTCTGTAAGAGCGGCAGAGCTGGTGGTTCGGGATATTAATGCAAAGGGCGGCATTCTCGGGAGAAAGGTTGAGTTGTTGATTGAAGACGATGTTTGTAAACCGGAAATGGCCACCAATACAGCCACCAAGCTGGTTACGGAAGGCGTTGATATTGTTTTAGGTCATATATGCAGCGGCGCCACAAAGGCCGCTCTTGGTATTTATAAGGACTCAAAGATTATTATCATGTCTCCTTCCTGCACCAATCCTGCACTTACACAGAGCGGTGACTACCCTAATTTTTTTCGTACAATCGCTTCTGATGATACACAGGCAAGACTTGAAGTTGATTTTGCAATAGATGTTTTAAAGGTTGAAAAAGTTGCTGTTCTCCACGACAAGGGCGATTATGGAAAGGGTCTTGCTGAGTTTGCGAAAAAATATCTGGAAGCTTCAGATAAAGCAGAAGTAGTATTGTACGAAGGCGTTACTCCAGGCGCTGTTGATTATTCCGCTGTTGTTCAGAAAACAAAGCATTCAGGAGCAGAAGCAGTTATATTCGGTGGATATCATCCTGAAGCCTCAAAAATAATCAGCCAGATGCGGAAAAAAGGCATGAAAAGCGTATTTATTTCAGACGATGGCGTTAAAGATAATACGTTTATAAAAGTTGCAGGAGAATATGCAGAAGGTGTTTACGCTACAGGGCCGATTGATACGTCCAATAATCCAATGGCCATTGCTGCAATTGAGGCCCACAAAAATACTTACGAATCAGAACCGGGCGCTTTTTTTCTTAATGCTTATTCGGCTTCTCTATGTTTGCTGAATGCAATTCAAAAGGCAGGCTCTACAGATTATGATGCTGTATCAAAAGCACTTAGAACCGAATATGTAGATACGCCGCTTGGCAAAATTAGTTTTGATGAACGTGGCGATGCAATCGGGGTAGGGTTCTGTATGTATCAGGTACAAAATGGAGTTTATGTTGAAGTAAAGTAAGAGTTTACGGTTCACGGTTTACAGTTAGCGGTTGATTAAAACATAAAACTGTGAACCGATAACTGTGAACTGTGAACACGGTTTTGGAAAATCTGGACATGGGAGCTTTTTTAAAGACGGACAGGAAAAATATAAGAAAAAGACATGGAATATATTTTTGAGCTTTTTCCGATTGAATCTGTTCCATAACCCCGAAACAAGTCGACACAACGCCCAGTTATTTTTTAGCGAGCCCTAATGTAAAAACCTATTCAAAGGTAGTGGTTTAATACGATTAATCAAGCTCAAAACCAGGAGGAAGCTGTAAAATTGGATACAACAGAAATGCTAAACAAGATGTGCCATCTTGAGTTGACCGCTGTGGACATTAAAGCTCTGTGTAAAAGCCGTGGTTTTACTTCGAGGGAGGCTAATTCCCGAAACCTTCTTGAAGGCTTTTTTTTGTCTGAAACAGGGGTAGCAAACGCCATCGGCAGACTGACTAGTATCGCGTCCCAAAAGTTTTGAATGTTTTTATGGCAATGCATTTTTCATATAAAGTGCTTGCTTTGAGTCTATTTTTAGTATATCAAATATTCTATACGCATTGAAAACATAATGTTTTTTGCACAAAATATCAAAAAATAGACTCAATACGACACTGCCGAGGGGATTATGGATTGCCAGGATATAGTGTTTTCACAAAAACAATCACAGAAGCGTATCGACAAGGCTTTGCGAATATTGCCATCGCAGATGCTGAAAAAGTTCTTATTTTTTGCTCTTTATCTGCTTGGCGCAAGACTTAATGCAATAGCTTCGCTTGTAGAAATGCCAGAAAAATCAGGAAAAACAACAATCAGCAGAGTAATGAAAGATGGGATACCAGCTTTCCATGATCGGAGACAGTCTGCGAAAATAAATGGGTTGCACATTTCCACTCCACAGAAACTCCAGGCATCAGTGTTAATTGAGGAAGATTACTGTGCAATAACTTTTGGCAACATGGAGCATCAATTAAAAATACCGCAAAATCATCGGATACACCTTAGATCTGTTTTGTTATCATTATTGCAGGCCGATCTGTTATCTGTCCATACCGTTTCATCCGTTCTTGGCATTACTGCTGCGCATTGCCGTGAATTGTCTGCAAAGTTGGCAAGCAACGACATACCTGAGGTTCTTATTGATAAACGGCAGGGGCAAAAGCAGGATTTTCTTGTTGATCTGTCGGTGAAGGCCGAGCTTATTCAGCATTTTGCAGCCCGGGCAGTCACGGGACATTCCACTTCGAGTCAAGCACTTACAGAGCTAATCAATGATAAAAAAAAGACAACCATCTCTTCACGAACTATTCGTTGGCACATGAACAAGTTGGGTCTTATGAAAATAAAAAAAACTCTTCCGAAATTAGTTAGAGATTTAAAAAAAAACTCCTAAACCTGCTTGTTAATGCCGGGGTCAATTTGTCAGAGTCTATGCCGGTTCAAACTATCATAGAGTCTGTTTCCGGAACAATTCGTCGAAAGTCTGCTATTGTTCTTGCAAACAAAGGATTTACTGTCAGTGCTGTTGCCGAACTTGTAGGATGTGGTGTCTCAACCGTAAGTCGCAGCCTTGAACGTATTGTCAACACTGGCGATATTATTGATTTTCCTCGTTCTGGTCGTCCTGCTATTTACTCAGAAACATTCAAGTTGGAGTTAATTGGATTTTATTGTCAAACACAGCCTTTTCCAAACTCTGGACGGTGGACATTGAGGTGGGCAGCAGTTCACTTAGCGGCACACCCGGAAATCATTAATGCAATCCCAAGTAAATCTTCTATTCATCGTATCCTAAAAGAGAATAATCTCAAACCACACCAGTCCCGGTATTTTTTGCACATCACTGACCCTGATTTCTTTCCCAAGATGGAGCATCTGATAAAACTATATTTGAATCCTCCCCAAAATCTTTTCTTTTTTGATGAGTGCCCAG